>OGNM01000100.1_pt1 | contig 64982 bp, 71 predicted proteins | sample 1573441 | NCBI WGS metagenome assembly OGNM01 (sample SAMEA2581915, study PRJEB24529) | metagenome | biome: Human gut stool | place: China | collected 2011
GAGAGGACGTTTAGACGCAAGAAGGACGCTGAAGAGCTTAGTTGCGGATTTGAGGGATAAAAATGATATAGTTATAAATTGCCTCAATTTGAACTATGACTTTGTATCTCAAAGAGTAGCAATTTCTCCTAAAAGAAGTATCATTACCTCCGCTTATTTAGTGCTTAGACCAAGAAAAAACACTAATGCACATTATTACAACTACTTGCTAAAAGCTATGGATAGTATGAAACTATTTCATGGTATGGGAACAGGCATAAGATTGACACTGTCATTTGACGAATTTAAAAAACAATTACTACCTATACCGCCTCTATCAGAGCAAGAAGTAATAGTTGCTTATATAAATAGCAAATGTGAGAAAATTGATAAGATGAAGTCCTCAATAGAGTCACAGATAACAGCTCTGAAAGAATATAAGCAACGGCTAATAAGTGATGTGGTAACAGGAAAGAGAAAAGTTACATCAGAAAATTAAAATAATTTCAATAGGTTCAGATAGACTGACCCTATTGAATATAACTTTGTAAAAACCTATAAATTAATAGATATGGCAACAGATACTTCTGAAAAAGGATTAGAGACATTAATTGAATCTTATCTATTAGATACGACAGGTGAGAGAGAGGAATCATCAAGGTGGATTAAACGAACCAGTAATGACTTCAATAAAGAGTTCTGCCTTGACGAAGGTATGCTGCGTGCATTCCTGGAAAGCACACAGTTGGATAAGGTAAATCGAGCACGAATATATGAGACTCCACTTAACACAAGAAAGTTTTATGAAAGACTGAAAAATCAGATAACACAAAGGGGAGTTATCGATGTCATAAGATATGGTATCGAGCATAATACAATACCTTTTGATTTATACTATCCATTGCCTGTAAAAGCTAATCTTGCGGCACAGGCGGTTTACAGTCAGAACAGGTGGAGCGTTGTAAGACAGCTTCATTATTCCCTCACAAAAACAAGAGACTCAATAGACATGGTATTTATGATAAACGGACTGCCAATAATTACCATGGAGTTAAAGAATGAGTTGACCACCCAGAATTGTGATGATGCCATTCATCAGTACCAGTTTGACCGTGATGCCAAGGAATTATTGTTCATGCCCAAAAGATGTGCTGTACATTTCGCTGTTGATGATGCAGAGATTAAGATGTGTACAAAGCTATGTGGAGCGGATTCATGGTTTCTTCCATTCAATAAGGGGTGTGATGACGGTGCAGGAAATCCAAGTATAGACGGAAAGATCAAAACCTCATATCTGTGGGAAGACATTCTGCAGAAAAGAATGCTGAGCGAGATACTTGAAGGCTTTGCACAAGTTGTAAGAAAGAAAAATGAGAAAACAGGGAAGATAGAAGAGAAAATTATTTGGCCACGTTATCACCAGCTTGAAGTAGTAAGGAAACTAGTTGAAGACACAAGGGAAAAGGAAGGGGGGCAGAGGTATCTGATACAGCACTCTGCAGGCTCCGGTAAATCAAACTCCATTACATGGCTGGCATTTCAGCTTGTTAACATGAAGGAGAGTGACGAGATAACACCAAGATTTGAGAGCGTTATTGTTATAACAGACCGTGTTAATCTGGACAAGCAGATAAGGGATAATATTAGAGCCTTTTGCAACAATAGAAGTATAGTCCAATGGGCTGATGATAGCGACGCCTTGAAAGATGCACTTGCAGGCGGTAAGAAGATCATTGTATCGACTATATGTAAATTTCCGTTTATCCTTCAATATATCGGAAAGGAATTAGCCAGCAGAAGATTCTGCGTGATTATAGACGAAGCGCATAGTAGTCAGAGTGGTTCAATGCAAAGCGCTTTGAATAGAGTCTTATCAGGTTATGGCGCAAAGGATCTGAAGATAGAAGATAACGAAGATGGTTTGAATGAACTGATATCCTATGTGGCATCCGGAAGACTGATGGCAAAAAATACTAATTTCTATGCGTTTACTGCTACGCCAAAAGATAAGACCCTACAGATGTTCGGAACTCCTTTTATTAAGGAAAATGGAGAGACAGGGCACAAACCTTTTCATGTCTATTCTATGCGCCAGGCTATAGAAGAGAAGTTCATCATGAATGTCATCGAGAACTATATAACGTATGACAGCTATTATAAGATAATAAAATCAGCAGAAGAGAACCCGATGTTTGATAAAGACCAGGCGAACAAGAAGCTGAGGATCTGGGTAGAGAGCCGTCCGGAAACAGTTGAGAAGAAAGCTCGTATCATAGTAGAGCACTTTCATGAATCCGTATGTCACAAAATAGGTGGTGAAGCGAGAGCTATGGTAATATGCAATGGTATAGCAAGAGCCTTGGACTACTATTATGCCATAAAGAAACAGCTGGAGGCAAGGAACAGCCCTTACAAGGCAATAGTAGCCTTCAGTGGAACAAAAGAGTATAATGGCGTACAGGTCAGTGAGTCTGACATAAACAAATTTCCTTCGTCAAAAATAGAGGAAACATTCAGCGAAGGACTTTACAGATTCCTGATTGTGGCAGACAAATTCCAGACAGGATATGATGAGCCACTACTGCATACAATGTATGTAGATAAGCCTCTCAGGGATGTAAAAACCGTACAGACACTAAGCCGTCTGAACAGATGTCATCCAAAGAAAAAAGAAACCTATGTCTTGGACTTCGTAAATAAAGCTGAGGATATACAGAAGGATTTTCAGACATATTATAAACAGACGATACTATCTCATGAAACAGATGTAGATAAGTTGAGTGACAAGATAGCTATCTGTGACAGTTCCATGATTTATGAAGAAGAGGAGATAGACCTGTTTAATCAGAAATATTGGGCTGGAGCAGAAAGAAGTGAAATAGACTCTATTCTGGATAAATGTGTAGCCAGGTTTAAGGACTTGGAAAAAGAGGAGAATGGTGAGCAGATTCAGGTAGAGGTGAAGAGTGCTATGAAACAGTTTGTTCGTCTTTATGAGTTCCTGACTGCATTGATGGATATAAACCGAATAGACTGGGAAAAGAAGAATACATTCTTCCATTTCCTGGTCAAGAAATTGCCATTGCTTAAGAAAGAGGACTGGACTGACGGTTTGCTCGATATGGTTGACTTTGAGAAATACCGTATAGTAAAGAGAGAAGAAGCCAACATAAAACTCGAAAATAAGAATGCTGAAGTTCAGCCTATACCAGTTGGAAATGGCGCAGGAACACCGGATGACCCGAACCTTGCTACTCTGGAGCAGATAGTAGATGATTTTAATCAGGTGTTTGGCGATATAGAGTGGGGAGATCCGGATCTGGTCAAGCAGCAGATTAGAGAGGTCGTAAGCAAACTGCAAGACAGTGATGACGTGAGAGACAGTATGCTGAATAATGATGAAGATATGCAGCTTCAGGTCATCCATGAAAATATCAGCACAGAGCTGGGAATCATAACGGCTAACAGCAGTGAAATGCAGAGAAGATATTTGTCACAGCCGAACATTCAAGCTCAACTTGACAATCTGGTTCTTATGAGACTGCAAGAGCAAATCAACCCAGCTTTCAACGAGCAGTTGCTCACCGAAAAACTGATTGAAGAGTTTACAAATGACTTTAAGGATATTTGTGGAGTATCATACAGGCAATTGGATGAAGTCATTGAGTGGATGTTTAAAGTGTTAGATGCTGAAACTATCCGTTCTCTTGACGGTATCAAGAAGGTGAAGCGAATACTTAACCTGATTTATAGGACAGAGGGAAGGACAGAAGATCTGCAGGACTGGCTGAAGCTGCTTATAGACCGTTTTGAGGCATATATGAAAAAGATATATTATCTGTCTCATGGTTATGAATATAAGAAGGAAGACGGAAGCTATGTACAGTTCCTGGATGCTGCGAAAGCTGTAAATGTACACAGAGTGAAATTTACAGAAGACGAAAGACTGTTTAATATGAAGACATACTACAGCTTTATTCATTCACAGAGAAATGAGGACACACATTCTGCACCGGTTATTGAGGACTGTAACATAATGCCAGGAATACATATGGCAACGGCAATGTACCTGTATGCAACCATGATTAATATAACTGATATGGAAGCCAATCAAAATGAATGATATGGATAAAGAAGTAAAAAGGAAACCACATAAATGCCCCTATTGTGGGGGCAAGGTGGTTGAGATAGTATATGGTATGCCATCACATGAACTGCTTGAAGAAGAGGAGAAAGGTAATATAGTCCTTGGAGGTTGTTGTATTACGGTAGATGATGACGGCAACATTATGGGGCCGCAATGGAGATGTACCAAATGTGGAACTAATTTTATCAAAAGTAAGGAACTATGAATACAATTAAAGTAACAGGTAAGGGAAGTGTACATGTAGTGCCGGATACAGTACGTCTGGAAGTAAATATCAGGAGCGTTTATGCAGACTATAAGCAGGCATATAAAATGGCTAAAGAAACATTGAGCAATGTAGTAAAGGTTCTTGAATACAATAAGCTGTCAGGACAACTCGCCAAAACAGTCCGTCTTGATATATCAGATAATATGAAGAACGAATATGAAGACGGCAACTATATAGGCCAGATAAAAGACGGCTTTCTGCTGGCACAGTCTATAAAGATTGACCTTGATATTGACAACAATGTCCTTAATTGTATAATCAAAGGAATCGGGAAATATGTGAAGGACGCGCAAATCAACATCGGATATACAGTAAAGGATATAAGGCCGTATAAACTGAAGATGCTATCGAGAGCCATAAAAGATGCAAAGGAAAAGGCACAGATAATGGTAGAGACACTTGGCTGTAAACTGGGTAATGTATCTCTTATAGATTACACAGAAGATTATATCTCATTCTACTCTCAGGCCAGAAGTATTCATTGCAATGAGGAAGCTCTGTCAAGTACACCGGAAGCATTAAATATAACACCAGACGATTTGTCCGTAAGTGACAATGTTGTTGTAGAGTGGGAGGTACTGAATAACTAATTATTAATCAAGAAAATATCTGAATTATGAGAAAGATTTTATTTATGATGGCAATGATCTTGCCTTTTTTTGTGTTTACATCATGTTCTAAAGATGATGAACCTACTTTTGATTACGATTTGAACAAGATATACGGAACATGGGTTTTGGATGAAGTTGATACAGGAAGTGGTTATCAGAACTGGATATTGGAAGAGACATCTGCTACGTTCAATAAAGATGGCAGCTATTATGGCAGAGGTTACTTTGGTAACGGGTCAGGAACATATACAGCAGAGGGAAAGACCATAACATGTTTTGTTAGTGGCAAAGAGTATATCAAGTATGATGTACTGGATCTGAACGGCAATAAGTGCGAACTTAGAATGTACATGACAGGAAGTGAGGAGGATATAAAGATTAAATGTATAAAAGAATGAATTAAAAATCAGAATAAAATTAACTTTTTGATAGAGGAGAGAAATATAACTCCTCTATTACTTATAAAGAAAAATTTTTATAACAGTAGAAACATATGAGTGTAAAAATTATAAAAAGCAGAACACCCGAAATAGAGGTTCCAGAAAATGAACCTTTTAAGCATGACAAGTTAGAAAGAAAAAAAACAGCAACAATTCTTACCGACATAGTTTCATTTTATGGGCAAAGTGGTTGTGTAATGGCTTTAATCGGTGAATGGGGAGCAGGCAAGACTACTTTCGTAAAAATGTGGAGACAATCATTAATCAATAATGAATTCAAAACTTTATATTTTAATGCGTGGACCTCAGATTATACAGATGATCCTTTGTTAGCTTTGGTTTCAGAACTTAAAGAATTATCGCCAAACAATGAAAAAATAAACTCTATCGCTGGAAAAGCAGGGCGTATAATGGGAAGAGTGCTTCTTACAGTATCTAAAGGTTTAATTAAAAAGACGGTAGGAGTGGAATGCGATACTCTGAATGAAGCTTTAGATGCCACTGAAGAAATTGGGAAAGAATATCTGGCTAAGTTTGAAGAGCAAAAAGAGACAGTAGAAGAATTTAAAAATGATGTGAGAAAGTTCGTAGCGGATAATGCAGCAGAGAAACCTGTAGTATTCTTTGTCGATGAACTGGATAGGTGTAATCCGCATTATGCTGTTGCCGTATTGGAACGAATAAAACATTTATTTGATATACCAAATATCATTTTTGTTTTGGCTATAAACAAGGAAGAATTATGTAATGCGATTCAAGGATATTACGGTTCAATAAATATTAATTCAGAAGAATATCTTCGAAGGTTTATAGACATTGAATATACCCTTCCTCAATTAAAAATGGAAGTATATTGTAATCATCTTTATAAAGAATATGGGTTTGCTGATTTTTTTGAAAACGAAAAACGCAAGGAATACTTCAGAAGTGATTATGAGATAGAATCTTTTATGAGAATGGCAATATCAATGATTGAATCTACGCAAATAAACCTACGTCAAATAGAAAGGATATTTGCATATGCTCGTTTGGCATTGATGCAATTTCAATCAAATTCTTATGTCATCCCAGATATATATTTCTTACTCTGCTTCTGGAAAGTCATGAAGCCAGAGTTCTATAAAGAAATTAGAAATAAGAAATATACCACCCAAGATTTGCTTACGAAAATAGAGAATATATTACCGGAAAAATTACTTGTAACAGACAGCAACCATATAAAAAATAGAGGTATTTATTATACTTTAGCAAGTCTTATTTATTGCTATGATACAACAAGTACAGACAGGTATGATATACAAACAACTTCTTTAGAATTTAGGAAGAATGAAAATACAGGAAATGAAGAATCTAAAATAGAAACGTCTAAACTTCAAAAGGTATTATTTGACCAAGCATTAAATAGTTATCTCATGAGCAGAGGCAATGATCAGTATAATTGTGGATTAAATTTCTTGTTTAACAGGATAGATCTTCTTGAAGAATTTAAAATATAAAGGACACAATGTTTGCTAAACAGGGGTACGTAAATGAACTGTGTCAACCCTTTAGTTTGTCATTCATTTAGCTCAACATTGCATCAAACATATCTGAATTTCAGATATGTTTATGAATGTAAAATTTGACTTAGGGCTATGTAAATAGAACTGTGTCAAACCTTTAGTCTGTCATTTCTTTAATTTAATATAACTTCGGATACTACTGATTTACAGATATTTATCCGAAAGTAAAATTTGAGACAATTTAGTTTGTTAGGGATTGACACAGTTTGAGTTACGGTCTCTTGACTTAGATAGGCTTGTGAAGGATTGGCACAGTTTGAATTACGGTCTCTCTCAGTAATTTTACATAACATATTTCTTCAGCTTCTCATTTATAACCTTCAAGTCAGATTCAACGTCTCTCTTAAGTTTCTTTGTTAATCCAAAATCGATATAACGAAGGATAACAATATCAATACCATGTTTTGGTAACACATCTAAACGTCTTTGGTCATAAATACGACGCTGTACATCCCTTGACACACTACTTTGAGTCATTTTCTTGTCGAAAAAAGGAACGGAGGAGTCATGTTGATATTCATAATATTCTACTACCAACTTCAACTTTTCATAATATGCATCAACCGGTAATTTACGTCCAGTATCACCTTTAAGGAAATCAAACTTATGCTGTCTTGAAGCTTTTTGCTTAAGTATTATATCACAAAGGTCAATAATATAATATTCATCTGAATTAGTTCTTCTACCTCTAGAAAAGGAAGATTTTTTTTTAATATGTGTTTCATACATATCATTCACCGAAATGGAAGTTTTATAGGAAGAAATATCAACAAAAAACCAATATCGATAAATAGCCTTACGCTCAACCATTACATAAGGTATCAGGTGCAGCATATTATTGTCATCAAGGTATCTAAGGTAATCCCTAATAGGTAGCCCATTACTATGATTAGAAGAGAAGATTCCTTTCTCAATGAATAGATTCATTAAAGACTTAGCCTTAACTTTTTTAGGGTTGGATGGCGTACTAAAGAACTCTTTAAGAGTCTTGTTTATTTTATCAGCAATGTTTTGTTTTTCCATATTATAAAGTATTTATAATCTATCTAGTGTGTTTTTCCACTGCATATAATGCTGCAAAACTAAATCAATATTGGAATCCTTAGGCATTGAAGTAAGTTTTGACAATCCCTCTTCAACAAGTTTCTTACATACGGAAAAATTCAGGTTTTCAAACTCTTCATTTATTCTTTCTAAGTTATTAATCAACAGTAAAAGCTTGTCTTTATATTTATCTAAGAGTAATTTACTTTTCTCCTTTTGAGCGGAAAAAGATATTTGATAAAAGACTTCATTAATTGTATTCCTGCACTTACTGGCAAACTTCTTCTTATATATTCCTTCTACCTCTTTAAGCATTGAAAGAAGTTCTTCCTTTATCTCTTTAGCCTGATTTAAATCTCCAGACTCATATAGGTTTATTGCTTCAATTAAAGAAAGATTAACCAACCTCATTAATGTGTATCTTTTGATTAGAGTAACCTTTTCTGAACTTGAACTTAAAGTTTCAATGTATGTTTTTAGCTCCGGTAAGTCCATCAGTTTAATGTCTGTAAATGTTGAAATAACATCAGAGAGCATATAAATCTGCTGCAGCAGTTTTGATCCGACTCGTCCATAACTTAAACGAGTAAGTTCAGGAAGCAGATGCTTACAATAATCAAACTCCTTATAAATATCAAATTCTTCATCAGATAAATATATAGCTCTTTTAATATCCGTAATCTTTTGATTGATAGTCGTAGTAAATGATGATATATCACGCTTAATGGAAATGGTACTTTCTATTATATCCATATCACGTTTATCCTGTTCCTCACCTTGTTCTAAAGAAGGATTACTAGTAACATGCCATCCTGAACAGAATGCACAATAATAACTACGGACAGGAGCTTTACCGTTTTCCTCAAATATTTCATCTTTATTGAAGCGAATGAAGTTATCCGCTTTCTTTTTTTCTTCAAAAAGCATTTTAGGTCTTCTACAGCCTATGCAATATGTCATTCTATTTATATTTGGCTTCATGGAATAGCAACTTTTAAAAGGTATATATTTAAAGAAAATATATCAAGTCATTAAAATCTTATGAATTTTCCACATTATAAAGTTAGAAATATTTGCGGATGTTGCAGAGGAATGGGGTAGCTTATCGATAGGACAAGGATTTCCCCATTTTGATATACCGGACACGGATACCGCGTATGTGATGTGAAGGCGTTTCTTTGCCCAGGTCATGGCGACATAATCATTTAGTTTTTAAAGTATCCTCGCACATATGTTCCGTTTTTCTTATAATAACCCTTTACCCATTTTCTTGGTGAAACTATCAAAGTATCCTCATTTATTCCAATACTGGCATCTTTTAATATACTTATATTGTTTTCAATACTACTATCAATAAGACTTTTAAGTTGATTATCTTTCAATCGAGAGTTATAAATAGTATCATTTAAGACTATACTTTTTTGAACACTACGTGGAGGTATAGGGATTGATAAGTCTGAAAAAACGTCTGGTATTATATATTCAAAATCTTCAAGCTCTATTAGTTTAGTAAAAAGATATTTTAAATAATATACTAAATAATCTGCCAATAATTCTTCATAAATAATCTCTAACGCAAAAATATTAGGTGTCAAGATACATCTGTCTTTACCCCATCTATTAATATTAAACGGTTTGTTTTGGTTAATGACTATGTAGCCTTGATTAACTTCATCATGAATATAACTATTGTTGTAGAATAAAGAACTGTACCCTTTGTCAATATCAGAGCTGAAAATTAATCCTCGATGGCAAGAATCAATAGTTATCTGGCTTTCATTAATATAATCACCTATATAGAAATCTGCAACACTGGATAATATTTTTGTGTGAAAAGGCAATTCGGGATAGGTGAACTTTAATTGAGGATCATTTCTTTTTTTAAGTTCATTGCTGTTAGAAATCATAAACTCATGATAAGAATCATCATTCTTTCGTATCCTTATATTATAATGCATAATGTATAATGCCCTAAAAATAAAGAAAGAACTCTCAACCTTTATACAACCATCAAGTCCTTTTATATAAGGATGATACATATTATCTGATTCCGTAAATTTATGGGCACGCATGATTGTTTTCAAACATTTACAGAACTCCTCACTAGTTATGGTAGGAGAAAAAATAATTTTACGCCATTTTTCCTGCCATTCTTCAGAGCCTATATACTTATTTTTACTTAATCGATAGACTTCATTACCGTCCTTCACAAATTCAAGATGTAAGCCTTTCATATTCAGGACTGGTATAATACTGCATAAATTGGGCGTATTGTATGGATCTGTAGCAACAGAAAACCTTGCACATTCATCTCGAAATTGCTTTATACCTTTATCTTCATATCCATCATATTTAGAAGGATTCCTCAGACCTAAAGCTGAATGTATCCTCCATTTATGAGAATAATAAAAAATAAAAAAGACTATCATTATAACAACAACTAGTATATATATCATAATTCAAAATTTAATGTATTAATTATGCTGTATTCTTACTTGTATTACAGATTTAAAGATAAAAGTATTTCTTTATATGGCGGAGGAATGGGGTAGGTTCCTTGTCGATAGAGTAAGGGTTTCCCCATTTGGAGATTCCGGACACGGATTCTGCGTATGTGATGTGCAGGCGTTTCTTTGCCCTGGTCATGGCTACATAGAACAGCCTTGCGGATTCTCTGATTTCTTCCGGAGTCTTCTTATCAAAGAACGGATAAACACCATCAGATGCCTCGAAGATGATCACGTTCTCAAACTCGAGGCCTTTTGCCTTGTGGACTGTAGAGACGAACACCTTTTCTGTTATACATGAGCTGTCACACAGGTCAGCCTCTCGATAGGTCGTTATATCGAGAAGGTGGGCTGAAAGCTGCTCCTTCAGGCTCGGAGTCTTCTCCGGGGAGATAACATCGTTACGGAGGAAGCTGAAGATGTACTGCATCTTCGGGTTCGCTGTTATCCAGTCTTTCTGTATGAATGTGCCGTACAGTTGCTCCAGCTCGTCAACAAGCAGAGGAGATTCAAACGACCTCTGGTAGAGACGGCTGAGTGTACCATGATAGATGTCGGCATAGGCTCTGCGGAACAGCTCGGCCACGGCAGAGTTGTTCTGAAGGCAGTCGGTATGCTGCTGCATGTTGGCAGCAAAGATACCCAGGAAGTGGTCAAGCACTGACAAGGTAGCGATAACATCATCATCAGCCAGATGGGAGTTCTCTCCTTCGAGGCCAAAGACCTCCAGCAGGGATTTGAGCTTGTAGGACTTCAGGCGGGGGGCCATGATACGTGCCACCCTGAGGGTATCGAAATAGAGAGGATGAACGGTAAAGAAAGAGAAGAAACCGCAATATTTACGGAGATTGTAGTCAAGGATATTGCAGTCATATTCTACGTTCTGGCCGATAAGGGTACAGTCACCCACAAAGTCCATAAACGCACACAGACCGGTCCTACGGTCAACCTTTTCCGCACGCTCATATTCCTGAAGAAGAGGGTTAATGATGCCTCCGAGCATGGCCGGTATCGGCTTGTCTGTGTGAAGGATTATGTTGAAGCGGTCGGTAATCTTCCCGGCATTCACCTTGATGGCCGCAATCTGCACGATATCGTCCTCAAAGACATTCAAGCCTGTAGTTTCCGTATCAAAGATGACGTATTCGCCCTGGCAGCATCTGTAAAGCTCCAGCATGTATGAGCTGCGCGTGTAGTTGAGAAAATCAGACGGCAGCAGGTAGTTATCACGGAGATACTTGACGAAGCGGCGAGCCTCGGCATCTTCATTGAAGATACCTGTCCCGGTCAGGATCTTTGACCAAGCCATCATATTGGAGTCCAAGTACACCACCTGCAGATGGGCAAAAAGCAGCTGAGCCTGACGGGTAGTGAAAAGGTCTGTTCCGGAAATCTTGAAGTGGGGGATATTGCGGTCGGAGAGTTCACGGGATATCTGGTCGGCATCCTTGTTCCAGGGCACAAGAACAGCCACCCTTTCAGCAGGATACAAGGTACAGAATTTACCAACACTTTCAGCCACAAGCCTAACTTCAGCGTCCTTTTCGGGAGCGGACATGATGCAGAGAGAATCCTGTCCGGCTTCAATAAGATTGTTCGTCTTGGGCAGGAAATGAGGGTCAACATCAAGCTCCATGTTAGCGTATGTGTTGAAAACATCCAAGAGATATTTCGGGGAACGGTAGTTGAAATACAGGCGGTGCATATTCTCACCGCAGCGTTCACGCAACCATTCAAGCGTTGCGAGCTTTGCGCCTATGAATGAGAATATTGCCTGCTGCTCGTCACCGAGATAAAGAGTCACGTGTTCCTTAGAATGGTCAGTAAACAGGTCGATGATTCCGAACTGGAAAGGGGAGAGGTCCTGAACCTCGTCAATCTGAATCCAGGAATATTTCTTCAGCCTGTCCTGATGCTGTGAAGCATGGATATAAGTCAGGATAAGCAGGTCATCGAAGTCAACCAGGTTCCTTTCTTCCTTGTACTGTTGGTATTTTCTTGCAAACCTGAACTGCTGGAGGCAGTCATCCAAGTACTTAGACGGCTGACCAGAAGTATCTACTTTCGGAAAAACAGTACCAGTATAGAGTCCGGCAAAGTTCTCCATCGTGTAATCTAGGGACACCAGCTTGAACAGCGTCTTATAATCAAACGTGCGGAACAGGTCGGTGTGCATCAGGAACTCTTTAGGGCATCCGCTGGCAATCATATAGCCAAGGTGCTGCATCTTGATGACATTGGTAAGAACACGATTGTAACCATTGCCGGCATAGGAACCTTCTTTCCACCCGAAAATGGAAGCCATAATAGACAAAGATTCCTGCTCGTCTATGACGGTCGTGTCACGTGCCACCACATTGTTGTCAAAGAGGTAATGGGAACAGAATCGGTGTACGTTTCCGACAAACAGACTCATATCTCCTGAAGCCTGAAGTCTTTCGAGTATTCGGGAGCGCATACCTCTGGCCGCCCTGTTAGTGAAGGTCAGGCAGAGCATGTCATCCAGCGGCACACCGCATGAGAGGGCACGAACCACCCTTTCGGCAAGGATATCCGTCTTGCCGCATCCCGGAGGAGCCAGAACCAGGTGATAGCCGCTGTCTAGGGTGATTACCTTTTTCTGGAACTCGTCATTCTCATACTTACTGTCGAAGGTATATGCCGGGTATTCGTAGAGAGGGTAGTTACCTGGAGTAGGGATGCTACCATCTTGGGTATGGGGTGGGGTGATGGGATTCATAATTTTTCTCTATTTGATTCTGTCACAAATTCAAAGTTAAAAAAAGTATTAGAAATTTGGCACAATTCATTTGTCATTAATATATTCGTTAAAACAAAAATATAAAATAAGAAGATAAATAAAAGAAGATATATCATTTTAAGTAAAATAAGAGATATATTTCTACCATTTTTCGTATAATAAAATACAAATAATTTATAGGATTAATATAAGTTTAGTTGTGGAAAGTAAGACATATCTTATTAGACTATAAGTGATGCGTTAAAAATTAAAACAAGGAACATGAAACATAGAAATTGTTCGATAATGAATTTTAAGGCAGCAGCTCCATAAGCATATTGTTTGTGAGTAAACAGTCAGCAAGAATTATAAGGATACTATATAGAATCCTTCACATAACTGACCTAACTCTTATTATAAAACTTATAGTGAACTTTAGTTATGGTATTAATAAAAAAGTTCAATATAAACAGTAACTTTAAAAAAAGAAAAACATAAAAAAATATATATGGAATACAAATTAGGACAATCATACCTTCTTCCAGTAAAAGAGGTAATAACAGAAAACAAGAGAACATTCTATAAAGTAGAAGCTAATGGAAAAGAGCATAACATCTTACTGTTTGATTTTCAGAAAGATGAAGAAAAGCCTGAAAAAATAGCCTGTATTGTAAAAGAATTAAGGGAAGGTGAACCGCTATTTGTTCAGGACACACAGCCACTTCTCATGAGGTTATATAAAGAAAAAGAAATCTATCCGTTTTGGGTAAAGACTGACTGTGCTCATCTGCCAAACCCATACTATGAAATATCTGACTGGTATAACTTCACATTCAAATTAACAGCTTTAGGTATAGATAAACTATACGTACATCAAAGGATTGAGTGCAGGGTAAAAGAAATTAAATCAGGAAGAATAAACTTTGAACTAATAAAACGTGAAGCCAGAACTTACAGCCTACCTTATCTTAAAATAGAAGATATACTCTCTGCAGTAAACACAGATTCAAGGATAATAGAATGGTTCAAAAAACAATTTCATAAAAGCAGAGCATTAAAGGAGATATGGGAACTTTATGATGCCGGTAATGAAGAGTGGATTATGATGATGATTGAACAGTTTGACAGAAGCATGGATACATGGGTAACATCAAGAAGAAACGGAAACAGATATCTTCTTGAAAGGTTCAAGATGGTATGTATCTATCTTTTGGAAGATTCAGATGTATTACTATACTGTTCAGACACAGAAAGGAGCAGATATCAGAAAATGCTATCTGACGCTGCACAACACGCTGATATATTTCTAGAAGCTATAGATACAGTAAAGAGAGACGAGCAGATAAGAAAAACAGATATCCTTCTTACGAAGTTAAACAAATCAGGGTTCCTTTATGATCCGGACAGAAGATTAAAGGTATTAATGTGCCTGTTCTCCTTGGATAAGGAACTGATGGAAGCAAAGGTTCTTAATATCTTTGATATAATAATAAAAGGGAACAAGGACAACTGGATGAGAGAGCCATTCAGGAGTGCTTTCATATCCATGCTCGAACTCTTCATTAACCAAAGCAGAAATAAAATTGACAGGTTGGCGGCTATAACAACAGAGAAAGAGCATACAGATCTCAAGAAATTAATAGCTGCACTTGCAATACAGCTGCTTTTAATGAACGAAAAAGACAATATAGACCGTCAACTTATCAGGGCAATGTTCTATAGGTATCTTACTTACGTGAAAGGTAGTAAATATGACGTATTATTTGAAAAGGCTTTCAGGTGTCTTACAGAAGTAGAGCAAAGTAAACTTGAATTCAACTGGAACGAGATTTCAGACCTTACCATGTTGGCTATAAGAACATCATCCATTTTCCCTCAGACACAGGGAAAATCTACATTCATGCAGTCATTCAACGGAAAAAACTCAAAACTTCAAGTCTTTGAGGGAAAAATTGAATTACATCCTATAGACACTAAGGGCAAGCAGGTTGCAGCACTGCCAGAACAAATGTTACCATGGCATAACATTCAGATATATCTTAATAGTAGTATTACACCATTAAAAGAGAAAGAGATATCACTCTCTGCCTATCAGAAATTCTGGAAAGAAATAGAAAATGGTGTTATCAACGGGACTGAATATACTATACCAAAATCTAGGAAAAAGAAAATAAAGCCTGAAGCAGGAGATGAAGTCCTTATAAGGGTAAAACATCAGGATCTTGAAGATCCCAGCCATTTCATCTTTGAGATAGAGGATCCCACCTATTACGGAGAAGGAAAGCTCGCTATCAGGAATATAGTGAGATACAATCTGCTTATCGATGAAAGGGCATTCTGTGACAATGACAATAGACCTTATCTTTTAAAAGCAAAGATACTGAGTGTTGACCTTGACGGAAATCTTAATTTTATCATCACAGACCTTATGAATAATTTCATTAGGGAAATGGTTTCAATATGTGATGAAATTATATGTCTTGTAACAGATGTAAAGAATTCATTCTGTCTTTGTGTGAGCGAATATGGCTACACAGTTCAGGTACCTATAACAGATGACATGTCAGACATTGAAGCAGGAAACTATATAAGAGTACAAATTGACAACATACGTTCAACAGGAACCATAGAAGGAGTCTTTCTATACAAAGCAATAGAAAGTTTTATCGTAAAGGATGCATTCGAAAACCTAATAATGAACTATGCAGACGATAAGGTATATGAAGTAGTTGCACAAGACAAGGAAGAAGAGGAACAGCAACAAGAGGTTATGATGGAGAATGAGTATGTATCAGAACTTATCAACATAATTGACCGTATGGCCGTTTTAGACAATGACTACATAAAGACATATAATTATCTGGCTTTCGCAAGATTGCTAACCTATCTTGTCAAGGATTCAGATGCAGCTGTTTATTACAGTGAACGAATGCGACTTATACAGATGCTTCAGCATTTCGCAATTAACGGAAGAGTTGAACAAAGAAAACTAGAGGAGCTTACAAGCAATTACAGCATGATGATAAGCAATTACCCTATGTTACAGAGTAAACTCTACGAGCTGCAGCTTATGGCGTGTATGGATATACCGGAGAGGAATGATATGGTATGGAAACTTATGTCAGAAAGTAATGATGAGCACCTGTGTCGTTTATGTCGACTTGTTCTTGGATATAATTCTCTCAAAGGATTCGGAATGCATAATGAAAGAGAATCTATAAGGAAGAAAATCAATGAAGAGCTTAATATTCAAGTGGATGGAGATGAGCCAGAATACTTCGGAGAAGAGAATCAGACTAGAGAATTTAAGACAACGACTGTTTATCCAGCTGGGAATAGTATGCGTGCTGATGTCAAGGTACAGACACATGAACTTATGAAAGTTATTTGCGGCTTCCTGAATGCTGAAGGTGGTACACTTTACCTTGGAGTAAATAATGAAGGAGTGGCAACTGGATTAGATAATGATATTGATTTCTTTGGAGGCAAGGACAAACTTGACCTTCATATAAGAAATAATATCGTGCAGAAATTCGGTAACGATGCAAATGCAAGAATAAGAATCAGAACATCAGAAAAGAATAAAAAGTACGTATATGCTTTAGATATACAACCAAGTCCAAAACCGATTGAACTAGATGGTATATGTTATCAAAGACAAGGTTCTTCTACTTGGCCGTTACTTGGAGATGATCTGGAAATGTTCAAGAGCAGAAGAGAAGAAGAAGTAAAAAAATTACTGGGAAAGATTGAAATTGTTAAAGACTCACAAGAAGCCGACAATACGACCATAGCTATAACAACTGGCAATAATACAGAAAAGAATCCTATAAAAGAAGCTCTAGAAATCAAAAGTAACATAACACCTATTGCCACTTCTGTTTTAAGGGAGAACCCTGTACATTCATGGGAAGACAACTATGGTACTGATATGGCCTGCTTTTTACATTTCCTGCCAAATGGTGAGTATATGATAACTCAGGATGAATACTGGGAAGAAACTGAGCTGTCTCTCTGTATCAAGGAGGATGACGAGTATATAGTAGTGGCTTATGACAATGCAAAAATTATCAGAGTACCGGTTACTCAGGTTATAGACAAAAAAGAGAGAGTAAAATATAAAAGAAATAAGAACAAAGTAGTTTTTGCATGTCCTGTAAAAAGGTCTGAACTTATATATACGGAGGTAAAAGGCCCAAATGATAATAATTATATGAGGCTCGATGATATATTAAGAATTAAAGAAGGAAAAATTACAGATGGAGGTGAGAGATTTTCTGTAGTTGACAATGATGGATTAGTCAGATGCGAAATACTATCTACTGAACACAAAGAGCCACTTGAAAAGATATATAATCTTAAACCCACACAATTAGGACATATATTATATAATACATGGTGTGCGAAGGAAACAGAATATATTCTTAATTTAATAGGATAATAATTAGAAAGATTATAGCTAGTATCTCCTACATTATAGTAAATATCAGGGAAAAGTTTAATAGATTAAAGGAAAGGGAAATATAATATCAATTATAGACTATTGCAAAACATATGTTTCTCTATTAATAGCAAAGTTATATTTATCAGTTGAATCCCAATTGCGTCCGCAACTCGGACGCAATTGAATACAAAAAATATGTATTCCGTATATATGTTTTTTGTGGGTGTATCAAACAAATATAGATGACACCCCAATATAGAGAAAAAATAGGATGTATCTTCTATGATACATCCTATAATAAATTCCACTACCACATTTGGTTATTAAATTTCTTGTAAAGATAAGTAGATAACATGAAAAAACAAAATAAAAAGTAAAAGAATAAGTAATCAAAGAAACATAAGTAAAGAAGAGAAACAGACAGAACCCGCACCTAATGTCTTCGTAACGAAATATGTGAAGAGTTATACAAAACTAGTGTTCAGGAAGAAGAAAGAAAAGAAACTGTTGATTTCAGAAGATATAGTAAGGTTTGAAAATAAAATAAATTAATATTTATCATTAACAAAACTATAACATAATGATAACTTATGCCACTATAACATAGACTTACTTTTGTTCCAAAAAGATAAGACTATGAATATAATAAAGAAAGTTTATAAGAAATATAAAATCAGAAAAATGAGAAAGGAACTCGAGGGTCAGGCTATCGAGCCGACATATAGAATTGTTCATTACAGAGAAGACGGGAAGAAAGAAATCTGGATATTTCTGTAAAACTTTTGTCCAGGAACTCGCGGGAGAAGATTGTAAACACGTACATTTGTATACGATTCAACAATATATAATTAACAGCAAATTTTTTTTCTGGCCGTGAGGTCCGAGTTTTTCAAATGATAACACTTAAGAGCATCCATAAACGGATGCTCTTTTTCGTATAAAATAAGTTCATAAGAATATTTATAAAAAAAGCACTTTGATAAGTGGATTTTTTTAATAATTTTGTAGCTAACTATGGAGTACATTCCCATAGGACATATGTTAATAAATAGATAGATTCTACTATTAGGGCAAGTCTTTTTCCTCTTTCCCTCAGTCGGTGAGGACTGATAATCCCTTTTAGCTTTATCTTTTTTATTTATTGATGGTTTGTATTTCAGTCTGTGAAGATATGAGGAAATACAAGGGGGCAAGAGTGCCCCTTTTTTTTATGAAATCAGTAATATATCATAAAAGCAATCGTCAGAAAGTAATATAATTTTTTCATATAAATGATTTTTTTAGATGAAGAAATCACAATCATAAACATCTGTACCAGAAGGAAACTCCACCCTCACACAGTAATTGCCGCAAACAATATATTTTTCAGATACGATAGTTCCGGTTTCTCCAGTATTCGGGTCTGTAACTTGGTAGCCTGGTACCATCTTGGCAAGTTCGGCTTTCATCTTATCTGAGGTAAAAACAGTTATGTTGCATCCACAATGTTCATAATAGACAAGGCCCATATCCATAGACTGTGTAGCCTGCTCTACGATATCCATGATTTCCTGTTTACTGAGTATAGTTTCAGTTTCAAACTGCTGTACCTTTATATCGGGGAATTTCTTTATAAAATCTTCCTTTGTCATATTGTAATGGTTTTGTATTTGATAATTATGTTTTTAATAGGAAGTATTGGTATAATCTAATTTGATTATGTTGCATAATCAAAATTTAGATTCTGATCTTATCTTTTCAAGATTAGTATTTATTTTACGAAGATTTTCTTCAGCTATTTTCAGTTGTTCTTCCCTGCGTTTTAAGTATTCAGCAGTTTTCTTACTGCTCTCTTCCATTTTTTTCTTGAAAGCTTCAGCCTTTTTCTTTTGTTCTTTCTCGACTCTATCAATGATAGAAAAAACATCTTGAATCTGTTTCTGACCATGAGGATAAATTATATTCTTGATAGTGTCTGGGTGTGCCTTCACTGAGAATTCCAGATCATCCTGTAAATTACGCATTGCTAATTTTATGGCTATAAATTCATCTTCGGTTATATATATTTTATCTTCCATGATTTAAATCATTTTATTATAATCTGTTAGGTTTAACTTTCTCTTCAGCCAAATAATTGTATACAGTCTGTTTTGCTTTAATACCGGTTATTTCCATAATCTTCGGTATAGTTGTTCCGGCTTTATAAAGTTGGATAACGGCTTCCTTCTTCGGCTTCTTCATCCTGGTACCTTCCTGTCTCCCGAACTTTACCCCCCGTTTTTGTGCTGCCTCGATTCCGGCTTTGCATCCTTCGAGAATTAGATTGCGGTTATACTCTGCCAAGGATGCAAGTATCTGCATGGTAAATCTGCCGACAGCTGAAGATGTATCAAGATTGTCCTGAAGGGAAACAAGTTTGATGCGCCGCATCTCCAGTTTGGCACAAAGGTCAAGCATTTCCTTAACTGATCGGCCTAGTCGGTCCAAACGATAAATGACAAGAGTGTCATCGGCTCGAAGGTAATCCAAGCAAGCAGTCAAACCTTCACGCTTAAACTCCTTTCCGGAGATTTTGTCCGTAAAGATACGGATGCAACCGGCATTGTTCAGTGCATCAACCTGAGAAGAGAGGTTCTGCTCTCTCGTACTCACTCTGGCGTATCCTATTTTTTCTCCCATAGTCTAAATTAAACTTGATTTTACAAAGATACCACATTTAGACTATAGAAGCAAAAAAAAAGCCCTATATATATAATGTATAGGGCAAACTCTTATGGTCTATGTTAAACTATAGTTCAATATAGACTATTGCGTATGTACATAAAAGGTGTGACATATTACATTAATATGACTTAGAATTAAGATTTACTATATTATCATTCAAATTTGTCATAACAAATTATGATTATGTCTTTATTATCATTAGAAGTTAATGTATATCTCCTACACGAGAAACTTTCTTCTGTACCATAACTTGAATTAATATGAATAGTACCAGGTTCATCTAACATTTTGAAATAATACGTCCCAGGTGCAATGTTTTTTCCCCTTAAGGCATTAAGAATGCATTCATTTTCGTACTTCTTATAAATTACACTCTGTTGATAAGGAATACTCATTGTGTATTTTAATGAGCCTTTCTTTTCTTGGACTTTCAATCTTAGTTCATTGGATATATTTCTATATCTATTCGGCTTAAATCTAATTTTTAATTGAAATTTTGTATCTATAAATGCATTAGATTCGTCTGTATCAAATAGAACTATTTTCTTTGCTTTATAATCAAATATGTTTAATATTGTATCTACACTAAGTTCACTGCCTTTTGTATTAATTACAATATCACCTTTTGAATCAATCAAATTTAATAAATCCAATATTCTTTCACTACCTCCAACATAACGTATATATTCTCCTTCTATTTTACCTACAGCAACCTCAATTTCACCTGTTCTGCATATTACGTTATTATAATCATCAATGAAACAATTATTTTTACTTAAAAGTTGCATATCCAATTTTAAGCCTGTATTTATCTGGTTTACTAGATTAGTAAGACATTCATTTTTTAATAACTCTCTATTTCTTTCTATCTCGGCTTTTAGTAAAGCTTCCCTTTGAGCTTTTGCTTTTTGCTCTGCTTCTACTTCAGCTACCTCTTTTTTAGTAGGAGTAAAAAATTCTGATAAGTAATAGGACGAAGTAGGTTTACCATCAAGGCCCTTTTTTTCTCCATACTTGAAGAAAGAAAAGTCATTAAGTAGTTTTGTATTTTCAGAAAAGACGTTTATTAATTTCTTATTTAGCAATAATTCTATCTTGTCATTTAATATTAAAGGAAAAGCTCCATTGTTCTTTAAGTAGTTATAACTTGTAAATACAGCTGTATCACCATTTGATTTATTAAACGTAACAGCATTTACAAAATTCATTATTCTGCTATCTATAGTCCATCCGTTGGATGCAACGGCATATTTATACTCTGTAATTGCTGTCATAATTTCTGTTTGTAACAAAACACTTATACCATCTCCAACTATAGATTCAAATTCACTACAATGCCTCTTATATTTCATAAGGTTTTGATGCTTTGCTGGGTTATAATCAAGAGAAACATTGATAGTAGAGAAATTATCATTGTGCAGAACAGTTATTTTAATATCATCAACATCATACACTATGTCAAGACTATTCCATGCTGAAACAAATGACATTACGTTTTTTGAATCTTTGAATATACTGGCATACTCTTCAGATAGTCCTATTGTTTCTACCGTTACATTATCTTTAGTTATTTGAGAGAATGTATTTAGAGCACTTAAGCAAATCATTAATATAAATAGAATACCTTTTTTCATAAAACACAGATGACTTGTTAATAATTATTAGGAACGATAACAAAATTATTCAATTATATCCATGTTGCAAATTTAATAGCTATGATTTATGTGAAAATCAGTTACTTTTGAATGAATTGACAGATTCACCAAAGGGAAAGAAAAGGCACATGATAACAACAAAAAGGGAAAAACAATAATTATAAGCTATGTGTTATTTGAAAGTTTTACCATGAATGTCGATGTAATACCAGTCATCACTTTCCCAATACCAGTTCTCGCCACCGGAACCTGCCACTTCTTTCCGTTTCCCTGAATCGGTAACTTTCGCCCTGCCACCCTCGAATGGATAGCCGAAGGCAAAACGGGGACGGATGACGGTCTTGCCTGTCTCGTCAGCGTAACCGATACGCCCTTTCCGGTCCACTATGCGGTACAGTCCTTCACTTACATAGTCGTCTCCGTTGTCATATTGAAAAGCCCTATAATGCCTGCTGGAAGAACAGCCGGTCAGAAGTAATATTAAGGAAAGATGATAAAGTATACTGCTCATGATTCATTCTATTTTTCGTCCCATTCCTTTGTATTGCCGAGAACTGCATCATATTGTGACCATTTCCCGGTCTTTCTCCCATCGGAGAATTGGCCGCGAATGGTTACATAGGGTTTTCCATCTTTCCTCATTTCCACGCTATACGGGCCGTCAAGTTCGCCATTGCGATAGTGCTGTAACCTGATACCTGTTATACCACCTCCGGCATCAATCACTTCATTCCAAGTTCCATCTTTCTTGCCGTTAATCCATTGTCCTTCAATCAGGGTTTTACCTGTAGACATATCATAGCGCCGCTCTGTTCCATGCTCCAAGCTATTCCGGTAGTCCTTTTCAGATTCTTTCCTGCCATTACTGAAGTAAGTTATGACTGTTCCGTCTATCTTGCCGTCTTTCATGGGAGTATCCTTGCGGTGAGTTATACCGTCCTTATAGTATTCAATAAAAAGACCATTGCGCTTTCCGTCAGTATAATTACCTTCCTCTCTTACTATTCCATCCCTCAGGCGAAGGTAGCTCCCATCCATAATGCCATCCTTAAGGTTCACAATTTCCTCATCCAGACCCTTCATTATACGGATGCTACCGTTCAGAGGTTCATTGTCACTTTTCTGGTAATACACAACATTATGGTTACTGTCTGTAACAACCTCAATATTCTCCCATTCGATAGTTGTCTGGGAGGATGCTGAAACAGCCATCTGGGTACAAAAAAGTACTGAAATCAATTTATTCATAAACGTGTATTTTATAGGTTCGTTATACTGTTTCAAAGTTCATTATCTGGCCTGATACAGATGAACAGAACAGTCACATACGAATAAATTACTGAAAACATCAGATATCAGTATGATGTCAGGAATGACAGTAATAATGTATGCTCTTCTGTGATTCAAGTAATTTAAAACTGGGTTATCTACAAATCTAACGAAAAGTTCATGAAAACAGACCGTTAGACTCTGTTTTTTATCTCCTTTGATGAAAGCGTGTGCTAATCAACGAACATAAACCAGAGGTTTGTCACAATATCATATATTAGAAACAACAGCTTTGGAGTATAGAAATTCACATAAATTGTCCGAAATAATGTACGAATTTCGGACATAATTAGCCAAAGAACTTGTTTTGTCCGAAAAAAAGCATTAATTTCGGACAAAATTAGATATCATGGTACTATCAAAAGTCATTAAAGAGCACATAACCAGGAACGGAGAGAACAAGATATACACTGTTTCTGATTTTGCAGACTTGAACAACGATATGCTTGTTACAAGGGTGCTGTCAAGGCTGAAGGAAGAACAGTTCCTTATCAGGCTTTCACAGGGTATATACTTATATCCGAGTAGGAACAGGTTTGGTATTTGCAAGCCGAGCATTGATCAGATAGCCAATGCAGTAGCTGAAAAGGATCATGCAAGGATAATACCTTCCGGCCTCACTGCCCTGAATGAACTGGGTTTGTCTACACAGGTGCCAATGAATGCAGTGTACATAACCAACGGAACTCCGAGAACCATAAAACTAGGCAACCGCTCAATCACATTCAAGAAAGGGACACCAAGATACTTTGCCTATCAAAGCCGTGTTTTCACGATGGTCGTGACCGCCCTCAAACAGATAGGCGATGATAAGGTAAGTGATGAAGTTCTCTTGAAGATAAAGTCGATACTTGATACGGAAGAAAAGGAGAAGGTAAACCATGACTATAGGATAGCACCGCAATGGATCAGAAAGAAACTTAAAACCGTTTTATATGGAAACAACTGAGAAGACAATATGGATAAACCTGCCGGAAGATGAAAAACTCACAATATTGAGTAATATCGCCGAAGAAAAGGGAATAAAGGAAAATGCTGTAGAAAAGGATTTCTGGGTCAGCATGGTTCTTAAGGCTATGTTCAGTTTGGAATATAGTGACAACCTGGTTTTTAAGGGAGGTACAAGCCTCAGTAAAGGCTGGGGGCTGATAGAACGGTTTTCTGAAGACTGTGACCTGGCCATAGACAGGAAATATCTTGGTTTTGGAGAGGAAGTATCCAGAAAGGACAGAACCAGATTAAGGAAAAAGTCTAAAGAGTTTATAGAAAACACCCTTTCAAAGGATTTAAATGTAAAACTTGAAGAACTGGGACTGGCCGGAAAATTCAAGATTAACATACCGGAAGTCAAGGAATCCGATAAGGATCCGGTCGAATTCTTTGTAGAGTATGAATCCTGTCTTAAGGACAAGGAAGATTATATAAAAGAAAGGGTAAAGATAGAAATAAGCTGCAGGTCTATGTTCGAACCGTTTGAGAACGTGAAAATGCGGTCAATGATAGAGGATGCGTATCCGGAAGAGTCATTTGCACATCCCAAGTTCAGTGTCCCGACAGTAATACCAGGCAGAACCTTTCTTGAAAAGGTGTTCCTGCTTCACGAGGAGTTCAACAGGCCGGGTGGCTGTACGAGACTTGACAGACTGACCAGACACATGTATGATATAGAAAAGATGATGGACCGGGATTTCGCCAAAGAAGCGATGAACGATTCAGGAATGTATGAGGAAATTGTAAAACACCGCCAAAGCCTGACCGCATGGAGTGGTCTGGACTATAAGCTGCATAAACCATCAACCATTGATTTCATACCAGATGAAACAACAAGAAAAGAACTGGAAAAGGACTATTCGAAGATGCAGGAAAGTTTCATTTATGGTCAATCATTATCCTACGAGGAACTGACATCAAGGTTAAAAGAACTGCAAGAACGCTTCAGGTCATTGACTTGGGAAAAAGAAAGCGAATTCTTTAAGGAAGAGAACTAACTCAAAACATATTCATCTTTAAATATATAATATTATGGAAAGAATTATAGTAGAACAACTTAGAGACAGGCTTTATTATGCAACAGACACAATAGTTACATACATAGACAGCAGGGTACTTATTTGCAATTCAAATGAGTTCCCCCAAAGTCTGGAAGACAAAGCGGAATTTATAACTACCAGTAAATACTACATACTGGAGTCTGGCGACCTGTGCCCATGTAACGATTTATACTATAAAGAAGACATCAGGCTGTTCAGTAGAATCAGCTTCGAGAGAAAAGAAGAAATCAGAAAATTTACTTTTGAATGTGTCTATTACGGGCTGATGGATGAACTGGAAGACGAAGGTAAGAAGAAAGACCTTGGTTTCCTCTTGAACAGAGCCATAGATTATCTGGATGAAATTGGGCTAACGCCGGCAGAAAAATTCAAGGCTGAAATATCTGACACATTACAAAGAATGATTGAAAAAGAGAAGAGATAACAAGAAGCTCCATGGGAAAGGATATACCCCTTTCCCATGGGTACCTAAATCTACAAATAAAGAGAATCTGAGAAAAATCTAAACTTCAATCGAGTTATTCATTTTCACATTCTGATGCAAGTCTTTCTTCCTTCTCTTCCTGTTCTATGGAAAAGTCCCAGAGCTGCTCCAGAACCTTACGCTGTTCTTCAGGTGTTCCTTTGTCTGAAGTATCCAGCCAGTTGATCTGTGAGTAGTGAAGAAACTCTTCGAAGGTGGAGAAGTAGAAATCCCCACTGTTAGGAATTAGTACGAAACATCGTGGAAACCCAAGATGTAATAGGCCTACCTGTTCAGGGTGGTCTATTATATTGTCACAATACCAGCAACCTGCATATTTCTGTGCATCTTTTGCCATGCTATTCAATATTAAAGTTGTTTTATTTTATCCCTTATTACCTGAAGCATATTCAAGGAAGTAGCTACGATTTTCTTGGCATTGTAGTCGCTGCCGGCTTCCTTAAGGTGATGACGGTTTGAATCTATAAGGACATCGAGGAAGCTGATACATTCCTCATTGGTCGGTTCTGCTGAATGAACAGGTACGAGACTGTTTTCACAGATGTAGTCACATGCCTTCCTCATAAGGGTGCGTATTGATGCCGGAGAAGGATTCTGGCCGGTAATACGCTTGATTTCAAGTTTCAGGTTTATTCCATTTGCTCCCTTTACTATCTTGACTGTATCAGATACCATTTCTGGCTCTGTCACATAATCAACACGAGCAACAAAGGAATTATCAATATCAGTACATATAATGAAGTCACATTCACCTTGTGAATGCCACCGGTTCTTGTCAAATACAAACAAGGGAATTTCTCGTTTAGCCATATCACATATCTTTTATATCAGCAATCAGTTTATCGTCTTTATCCGAATAGAAATAGAGTCTTTGCAGACCATCATTGCAAATGCCAAACTCTTCACCGGTTTCATCAACCCAACCGTTATAATCAATAATTCTGTCCATGGAACTGTCCCAGTCGTCACTTGAATTGATGTAGTCCCGGAATTCTTCAAGAGTATTCACGGTATCAAGTTTTAGTGTTACACCCAGTACCGAGCATATCCTGTCAATAATATCTACACTGACATTATATTTCCCGTTCTCAATCTTACATATATTGGCATAGTTTACGCCAGTCATATCAGCCAGCTGGCGCAAAGTCAAGCCGCGCAAATTACGGTAATCAGTTATCTGCTTACCGAGCAATCGTCTCGCATTCATGTTATTGTTTTAATATTAATATGAAGTACTCAAATGTACCTAACAGATAAACAGGTTCTTGTTGTCAGGTGTCATTCCGAGATCTGCAGCATAAGGTGCACTGTACCATTCATCCCAGTTGAATCCGTTTCTGTATTCGTCAGAGACTATTTCAATGGAAACATGTTCAGACTTGTAGGCTTTGTATAGCATGACATTATCAATGAAAAGATAAGTCTTGTCAGTGAAACTCTTTACAAGCTGCAGACCTTCATCAAGCCGTTCCCTGCCAATCTTCTCAGCAGCCTGGTTATAGGATTCCCTATACTCACGTGCAGCCAGAATTCTGGACTTCTGCATATTATAGAGGGATTTGGCTCTTGTTTGTACTCTCTCGTCAAATTCAGCTTTCGTAACCTGAATATTGCCCAGATGTTCATGTATGAAGTCGTTATTGTACTTTTTGCCCCTTCCGGAATAGTAATCCCGGTCATCGAAATAATACTCACCCAGTCCTTCAATGACTACTGTCTGGGTGCCTCCCATACGCTTAGAATAGGAATGCTTGAAACATTCAGGGTGTTCCTGATAGAACAGGATGGATTCCTGAACGAATGTCTTTAATGTTTTCATATAGTAATGCAGAATTTACCGTGTTGCCCCCACGCTTAAAGTTACTTCACAAATGTAAGAAATTTTATTCATGTTGGCAAATATACCAACAATAATTTATGCAGGAAATAAACTACTATTGAATAATAGTTTACAGATTCACCAAAGGGAAAGAAAAGGACTAGAAACCAAACTGTGTCCGTATCTTCCTCAATGCCTCATTTACCTTCTCATTCTCTACATCCATAAGGTCATCACCCCAAGCTTCAGGGAAATCAATGATGGATTTTCCATTGTTCAGGACTGCATTCCTGATGGCTTTCTTTACATTCGGAAAAGATGGTTCTATCTGGAAGTGCAGGCAATGGCGTACAGCCATTGTAAGAGTTTCCTCGTCTATGAAGAAACGGATGGTCACATTCATGTGAATCTGGTTTTTCTGTTCAAATTTTTTCCTCTTTGCCTGGAGCTTCGACAACCTGGAGTAGAAGAATGACGGAACATTCTTTCCTTCGGAAACAAGTCTTTTCATTTCTTCCTGGATTTCATTGATACCGTCACGGATGTCAGTAAGGTCAGTACAGTTTGATGCGATTGTATAAGGTGAAAGTTTTGTTTTCATGTCAATGTGATTTATAGGGTTAAACATTATATCTGTAGCTCTTGTATGATGTCTTGCGTATATCCACCGCGTCATATACTTCGTCCGTATGTTCTGATGGCATTATAAAGCCGTTACATTCAAGAATATGGCAGACTGTATATTTGGCGGTAATCCTGTTGTCCAAGATGATGAACTCTACTTTCCTAAAAAATCCTTTGAAGGTCTTTCCGTTTGCATCTGTGAGTATTACAAGCTCTCCCTTCAGGTGGTCAAGTTCTGCAGCTCTCTTCTGTGCATTCTTAAGCAATATATTGGCACTTTTCAAGCCTTGCTGAATAATTACTTCCGGTTTCATATGATAACAAATTAAAGTGTTGTATAATTGGGTTTATTATACCCTATCCTTTATACCTTGATACAAAGGATAGGGAAAATGAGTCAGTCAATGTCATAGCCTATCATGGTATTGTCATTGATAAGCAGATAATAATATCCGTTCCCGGTATTTCTGTATTCCTTCATAAAGCCAGCTGCCATGTCACCGTCCTCACGGGGTTCGCACCAGAGTGTACCGTCATAGCCACAAAAGTCAAACCTGTAACTTGAATACTTCTCCTTTTTATTGAAGGCTTCCCTGAAGCACTCCATCACCATGCAGCCGCAATACTTCTCGATGGTGCTCAGTCTGATACATTTTCCGTCAATGGTGGTTCCTGTCGTGATATGGTTTTCATACAGTGACTTCTCCGGATCTGCGTCAGCAATCTGTCTTAGCCAGGCATTGGTGTGTGTAGCCAGTCTCGCCAGCTTCTTGTATTTCAAGACCTCTTTTCTGACGGTTTCTTTATCATCCTCACCGGTCGGATAATAAACAGCCTGAATGGATGCCCAATCATAAAACCTATAGCCTTTCCTTTTCTTCCTCTCTGCGATTATACCTATCACTCCTTCCTGACGGTTGATGAAAAGGCGTCTGCGCTTACCATTAATTTTTACGTACAGTGAAGATGGGTTATTGGGGTTACGGAGATATGCTTCTGCTGGATGTATCGTTATTGTGTTCATATCGGTAAATTTTGATGATTAATACTATTTTGATTATGTTACATAATCAGATTAAGAAAAAACCATATCTTCGGCAAACCTCTCTATCCAGTCAACAATATGGTTCATGTTGTATTCAGAAGTGATAATAGCTTCCGTTTCGCTTATCTGAGTGAACCTTGAAGATTCATATCCGTCTATGAACTCCTTTAAGCTCTCTACACCGAACATTTCCTTTTCTTCATCGAACTCCTTATCTATTTCAGCAAGCGGTTTGTTGAATTTAATGCGCAAAGTTTCATAGTTCTTTTCCATAATACAGTCATTTAGAGTTATTGATAATGGTAATATTTCCGTACACTTTTCTGAATGCTTCTGATACATCATCAAAGTATCTGCTGCCATACTCACAGGTCAGCTCCTTTGTCCAAAAATCAAAGCTGAAGGATTCAGTACAGTCTATCGTTACACTAACATAGTCCTCCATACCGCTCTGGCACACAATGGTATGCCGTTGTACTTTAAACTGATTGTTTAAGTTCATGTACCTTGCAGTCAATTTCTTAACCATCATTTCAATCCACTTCATAATGTATGTCATTTAATTGTTTTGCTACTTTTTCTTGAAAAAGTAGTCACAACCTTTTTTGAAAGGTTGCGCTACTCGTTTCACTTAAATTCTGCCTTCATCTGCATAACTGTAATAAGAATCATTGCAGATGATAACATGGTCAAGCATTCGGATATTGAGTGTCTTGGCTGCCGTTGCTGCCGATTGGGTCAACTTATCATCTTCTGTACTCGGTTTGGTGTTTCCGCTCGGATGGTTGTGTGAAAGTATAAATGAGGTAGCCTCGCAAAGAATAGCCTCTTTAAGCAGTACCCTTATATCAATCAGGCATGTATTCAGTCCACCGGAAGAAATGCGTATTCTCTTGATAACTCTTGCAGACGAGTTCATTAAGATAGCCCAACATTCTTCGGTCTTGTTATCTCCCAAAACAGGCTGCATATAGTCGAAAATATCTGTACTCTGTCTGATGACCGGTCTTTGGTTCTTATGAGAGTTGCAGCGTTTGTAAAGCTCCACTCCTGCCATAACGAGATTGCGCTTTCCTGGGGTCATCTTCGCCAGGACATCCTCAAAGCTGCACTCTTCGCCATAAACCACTTCCTTTTCCTGTACCTTGTTTACCATCACTGCGCTGTTGGTAAGAATATACACAAGTTCTGAACTGTCCATCAGTCTGTAATCGCCGTTCACTTCGAAACCTTTTCTCATATCCGTATGCTTTTAGAGGGTTAAAACTTGAATTATTCTTCAGCTAGATTTAGACCTTTTTTTGAAAACCTTTGTCTTGGTTTGGTCTTTTGTCCGCTGACTTTTTTTTTAGAGAATCATTCCCCATCTGAGTTTGAGCCTTTTTTTTACGGCTTATCGAGGTTTGGGAAAGTGGAATTAGAAAAGTTTTGAACGAAAAAAATGTTGGGGCAGTCGCAGACAACATCGTTATTTTTTTCAGGGCAAAGGCTGAAAGCCGGAACTCTTTCATTTCCACCACACCCATATACCTTTGCCGTATAAAAAGAAAGGCTCTCTGATGGGGAAACACCGATAAATGAGGAAGCGGACAGCAGAAAAGACCAATGAAAGACAATCGAAAAACGGGTTATACCGATTAAGAGAAATGGGACTAAGAACAAGGTTCACCGGAACAGGAACAGACCTAGAACGGAAAGGATCAATCAGTCCTGACTGGAATAATGAACAAAAGTTTACCGTATCTGACTATGTTCAGAGTATGAGATTACATATGAAAGAGGATGCTAAGAGTAACTTTTGTAGTTAATGTTGGTGAGAAGCAAAGAAGAGTGCGAAATTGTATAGTATTGATAATCTGGATGTAAGAACTATAAGGCAACAGTAAGGGGTATCCTTAGAGTAACTTTTGTAGTAAAAGTTGAAGGTTCCAGGGAGAATAATATTTATATTGGAAAGGAATGAAATATCCAATCAGGTATAATAAGACATGAAAATCAATATATAAACTAAGTTCATTTGGAACTTTGATGATTTTTTCATAACATTGTGAAGTTTAAGGCTTAAAGCTTTAAATGCCTATTCCGTAATTGCATCTATGAAGATGTAAATTCCAAATCTAGGGTACATTTCAATTGAAGTGTACCCTTTTTCATGAGCACAACAGATTTGCGTTGGAACTTCGACTTTTTTCATAACTTTGTGAGTACTTATGGAATTAAAGTACCATAGGGATACTTTAGCTCCAAGGGAGAATCTTTTTTTTCATTCGTCAGCAGATGTGACTGATATCCGTTTGGAGCTTTTGTAATGTTAACAGAATATCTGCCTTTCTGTCTGTGAAGATAGTGTAGGCATTATGGTTAAGAAGGGGCAAGTGTGCTCCTTCTGATTTTGTAACAAAACCAGCATAAAAAAAGGCGACTGAAACCAGTCGCCATATCCCATACGTTTCTGTAATGGGTTTGCCAGTGCCTCCGCTTGTATTACAAAAATACAAAATATCTTATTCTTTAGCAAGCATATTATATAAGTTGTCTTTAAATTTATAGGTTTCAGCTCGTCCTGACACCATAATTATTAAAGAGTTGATATTTATTGGGTTATTTTATCATTCGTCGAAGAGTTTGAGCTGACGTTTGTTTTCTTCTTCTGCAGCCGCTCTTCTGCGTCGCTCATAAATGAGATTTTCCTCATGCTTAAGCACAGACATCATATCTCTAATGGTTTCCATTCTTTTATCTTCATCAGTGAAATATGGAATATCTTTATCATCACCATTCACATACTGATTAAACATATCGATATAGCACTGAAAGTTTTCTTTTAAACATGAAGGGATTCTTAAAGTTTTCGTTGAAAAACCGGTCTTTAACTTAGGTCCGGCACCAGCTCTTTTGCCCCCGCGTTTATCTTTCATAATCTTCTCAATATCCCAAGATGTAAGATTAGATTCAGGCAAATATATTTCATTACCTTTTGAGGTTAATGCATAATAATTATCAGATAGCCATTTTCTCCAGACTTTGGTTATCTGTCCTGTAAAATATAGACGAAGGAACTCTTTAGTGAGACGATTGTCGGGGAGTTTTCCGTTAGGAGTTACACCATCTTCGTCAACAAAGACATCTACATCAATATTATACTTTTTAACTAGTTCAAATTTATCATCCATATATGCTGATTTGTGTGGTTTGGTACAAATATAGTGAATTTTGAATTTGTGACACAATCAAATCAAAATATTTTTATGCAATAAATTGTAAAGTTTTTATCACATAAAAAAGGCCTGCCTATTCCATTGGAAATCAAGCAAGCCTACAGAATGAGCGCACAATGAATCAGTCTTTCAGAGAGTATGTCTTCACAGTCTTCTTTCCGATTTTTTCAGTAGAGAAGGAAAGTTTGTTCTCCTTAGACAACCAGCCAATAGCAGCCCAAAACTCTGCATCTGAAAGTTTGGATTCCTTTTTAAGGTGAGCAAGTTCAACACTCTTTTTACCATCAAGAATATGCCAGATAACGCCGGCATTCTGGCCAATTAATACCTGTTCCATAATGAAATTTATTAAATGATTAATGAAAAGTGAATGAATGAGAAAACATCTATCACAGCCTGAAGAGGATGCGATAGACGGGCTGCAGATGCAGCTATAAACTTAAATTATAATGTGCTTTGATTTACTGTCAATGATTGAAGAAATGAAAGAAAAAATGACAGTATTGGGATGCTAAAAGTGTCTTATAACGAGACAAAGATACAGAAATTTTCTATTAACGAAAAAAAAATGAAAAGAAAAAGCGGTTAAGTTACCCTAACCGCCTTAAGCCATGCACGTCTTCCGCAACAGGCTATAACCAGAACCTCTACCTTGAGTAGTATAAAAGTAAGAAAAGAAGTTTAAGCAGCCAAACAATAACTGACAATTAATGTAATCAAGAAAGAATTATGTAAGAATACAGTATCAATTAATGAATAAAAGCATTAGTTTTGTAAAACTGGAGAGTTTCAGCATTATTCATTTTCTTCACCTGACTGAACCCTCAAGTTCAATAAAAAATCATTTACAGAAAAGCCGGAGACTAAGAGCAAAAGTGCATCCTAGCAAATAGACATTTTGAAAATAACCAATTAAAAAGCATATTATGATACTTGATACTATGACACAGGAAGAACTGCTCAGGGAAATCAAATCAGATTATAGTGAGGTAGTTGGAAGATGGAGGAACTTTCAGGCAAAATTTAGAAAAACAGTACAGAAAAGGGCATCATATCCATGGCTATGGGAGACGTATGTCAAGACACGAAGGCACAATGAATGGTATATTTCATATTATGCGGAAACCAAAAAGGAATCAGACATAGTAAATGCCATGATAACGCTGACATTTAAGTATAAAGGACAATTATGGACAGGAACAGTAATGGATGATGTAACCTTAATTTTTGCGGAACATTTCTTCGAAAGGTATAAGGAAAGATTTATGAAAATACACAAAGACAGCAAAGTCTTGTCAGACAAAGACATAATGAAGATGTTTTTTATACTGAATAGTAATCTGTGCTTTCTAGGAAATGAAAAGGAAGACAACATAAGAGGATATTGCTATGATGGGATATTCTATGGTGACTGGATAGGAAAAGAAGGAGGCATGGTAAAGACATTCTTATCAAGACAGGAAATGAAGATAAACCAGTTTACAGAATATTTTGAAGTATTTAAGATGTGGATAATACAAGACATGTTTAAAGCAAGAAAAGGTATGAATCTGAATTCGTCTTTAATTAAGTATATACCAGATACATATTTTGAATACAATGAATGGAACAGGTTCCTGTTTGAGCGGGGCAATCTAAGATTGATCAGAGCAGCCGAAGAATGTAATGAAATCTACTTAAAAAACACGGAACAATATAGAAGATGCCGTGAGATGATTGATGCTGTAAACCAGAATATGTATGAAAAGAAAAATAGTAAAGATAAAAGTGATGAATCAGCATTAACAAAGCAATAACATAAGGATAACTTTACTTTGTGTATCATAACTTTACTTTTGTACAAAAAAATAAAGGCTATGAACATAATAAGAAAGGCAATTAAGAGATATAAAGTCAGACGGATGAGAAGAAAACTTGAGAACCAGGTTATTGAACCAGCATATAGTATAGTTTGTTACAGAGAAGACGGAAAAGCAGAAATATGGATGATACTGTAATTTTTTCTTCAGAAACTCTTAGGAGGATATTGCTATCACATATATTTGTATCAGAATAAAGAACATAAAAGAAACAGCAATCTTTTTTCTGGCCGTGAGGTCCGAGTTTTTCAAATGATAACTCTTAAGAGCATCCATAAATGGATGCTCTTATTATTTAATATGCATGTTCTAAAACAGAATAGGACAAAGTACAAACAATACAAATTATCCGTATATTTGAGCAAGACAATATAAAACTGTTTTGACTTGAACAGTTAAATGAAATAGCTCTAATGATGCAAGATAACCGTGAGGTTAAAAGTGTCATGCAAGCCCTCAAATGAGGGCTTGTTTTATTTTTTAATAATACCTATATTTGTGATGTAGGATAAAGACAGTATTCCTTTTAAACAATCCTTCTCGGGTGTGCTTGATATCCTATGCCCTCTTGATTATAATAGGGCTTTAGTTCTAAGTTCAGGCTCACGATATATCAAGAATCAGCTGTTAGGAATGAAACATGTCATAGAGGTCAAATAACAATAATTGAAGTGATATTAAATAGTAAGATGAATATCTAAAAATCGACAGAAAAAGTATGACAAATAAAAAACATACGGAGAATAAAGACTGAAATAGAACAAATATTATAACAAATACAGTCTTAAAAGGAAAGATAATCAATAAATAAATTTGAATTCTAACGTAATATATTTACATTTGTGGAAAGGACTTAATGCCTTTAAATGCCAAAAGACTTCTTATGTCTGTGAAGATAAAAGATGTCTAAATACAATTTATAAGATGAAAAGAGAGGAACCTTTTAGTCTACGAAGACCGATAAGAAATTCCTCTCTTTTTAATTTAAGTACAAGAAAAAACTTTATAAAATTAGCGACCGTAATAAGGAACCATCCTTTTTTCTGTATGAATCTAAATGATAACTATATCATTTTACAATTTCAATATCTAACCCTTGAACATCCAATACTTTACTAAAGAAATCTTTTATCTGTGCTTCTGTTTGCAAATTTATAAGCATAGGATTTATTATAAAATTCGCATAAGATTGTACAATACTTTCGTTTTGAGGCATAAATAAAACCATACAGCAGAATTTATCAAAGCTATAAATAAACAAGCAGGGGGCTTTTAATTTATCATAGTGGAAAACATCATCACAAGAAAGTAAAGAGGTAGCCGCTAACTTAAGAGAACCAGAATAAGAATTTATCCTCATAGGTATGCTCTTATATATCCTTTCAGTAATATTATCATTGGTTATGCTATCACCCAGGAATGCACTTATGAAAGGACGTAGATCTTCAACCTTAAAGAGCGTATAATTAGAATTAAGATCACAAGAAGATAAATTATCAATGACCTTTATAATTTCTGTATTGTTTGTAGAATAATTTATATATGTTGAATCTTTAGCTAAAAGGCATAAGTTCTGTATTATATCTAAACTCTTCTGAATAAGAAAATTAGCATTGACTTTTATATAAATAGCTGTAGGTCCGTCTGCACTGCCTATTATACCAATTGAATTAGCCTCACTATTCTTATAAGTTTTACAACTGATGAATGTAAATGAAAGCAGGAATAGCATAAGCTTTCCGATCAACCTTTTTGTTTTCATAATACTTAAATTAATAGTTCTATATTAATTCAAATTTTCTGCACTTGATTATAATTCTAAGCAGCTAATATTACAAATATAGTGTTTATAAATGAAAATAGAAACACATGACAAATCTTTAGGCAATAAATAAGTAAGTTCTAATATTCAGCAATTTATAATATTAAACAGAGTGCATTGATTAAAAAGTTTACTTTACGATAATGACATCATCAAGGTTGGTGGTGTACTGTTTGCTTATGTGTTCGCATTTGAGGTGCCACGACTTGTCTGTGGTACCCTGGACAGCTACCTTAATGGTATTGTGGCCGTTCTTGCGGTTGATGGCATCTATGGCAGCGGCCAGACGTGACTGCTTCTCACGGTCAATGGTATCGAAAAGGTTTGTCTGGATGGCAGAATCAGGAACTATGTTCCAGACAATGACACCGGCTTTCTTGTACTGGTAACCGCCCTCTTTGCGGAAATCCATGCGAAGTGCCCGGACTGCAGTGCTCACAAGTTCCTGAAGGTCGTTGGTCGGTACCTGCAGGTGGATAGTGCGGTTGATACAGTGCTGCGGAAGATCCAGACGGAAACGGCTGGTATAGGCGAAGACAGTTATTTCCGTGCAGCAGCTGTGCTGCATGCGGAGCTTGCGCACACATTCGGAAGAAAAGTTGGCTACAGCTTCCTCTAAGCTGGAGAGTTCGGACAGACCGGAGTCAGGGAAACTTCGGCTGGTACAGATACTCTTCTTCTGCGGAAGTTCCTCGACATCGATGCAAGATTCACCGCGAAGCTCCTTCCAAGTACGGACACCGGTTATTGTAAGTAATTTTCGCACGAAGCTCTCACTTTTCTGAGTGAAATCTAAGGCGGTATTTATACCGTAATAGCGCAGCTTATCCAAGCTCCGATGGCCTATTCCCCAGACATCGCCAATTTCGAAGCCCTGCAGTGCCTTGATGCGCTTTTCCTCAGAATCAATCATGCATACACCCTGATATCCCTTGTACTTCTTTCCGTAGCGGCTTGCCACCTTCGCCAGAGTCTTTGTCGGTGCAATGCCCATTGTAACCGGGATGCCTGTACCCTTTCCGATGGTCTTTACAATATTCCGGCCGTAGGAAACCAGCTTCTCCCCTTCTCCGAAGCCGGAGAGATCCAGGAACGCTTCATCAATCGAGTATTGGGTCAGTTCTGGCGTGTACTCGGACAGCAGCATCATCACCCGGCGGCTCATGTCACCATACAGGTTGTAGTTGGAGCTGAAGACAGCCACATTGTTTGCCTCCAGGACTTCACGGATCTGATAGAGAGGCGTACCCATCTTGATGCCCATTGCCTTTACTTCGTTGCTTCTGGCCACGACACATCCGTCATTGTTCGAGAGGACAACGACAGGTTTGTCACGAAGCAGCGGATTGAACACGCGCTCGCATGAGCAATAGAAGTTATTGCAATCAACAAGGGCTATCATCTTCCTTTTCTTAGCTGTCTCTTGATGTTGTAGGTAAGAACACCCCATATCAGGAAGTTGTTCTCTTCAGTAATCTTTATGGGTGAATATTCCTCGTTGGCCGGAACAAGCCAGATGCACTTTTCCTTATCGTCAAAGCGCACAGTCTTCAGCGTGAACTCTCCGTCGATGAAAGCCACAACGATGTCACCGTCCTGAGGTTCCAAGGCCTTGTCTATGACAAGCAAGTCGCCGTCGTCGATACCGCAGTCCTTCATGGAATCGCCGGAAGCACGGGCATAAAAGGTAGTAGCCGGATGGCGTATGAGTTCCCGGTTCAGGTCTATGCTGTCAGTCATATAGTCCTGAGCCGGTGACGGGAACCCTGCCCTTACGCCCTGGTCTGCAAACGGCAATGGCAGTTCGCTGCTCAGGTCAGCAGAATACATGGTAAGTTTTATGCTCATCCCAGAAGCCCTTTCTCCAGCATTTCCTTACGAAGAAGTTCTTTTTCAACTTCATTCATGTCAGCCAGTTTCAATCTGTGGGGGTTCTGTTTCTGATAAGCCTTGACATCTTCAATCACATTCTGGAAGTCATAAAGGAACTCCCTTGAAGCACCATGTTTTCTGTAGATTTCGATGGCTGCCTCCAATACTTCTACCGTACAGGTATCATCACCTTGAAAGACAGTAGCCGGTATTTGATTTAAGACGCATTTTCGTAATAAAGCAAGTTGATCTTTCATATTTTGATTATGTTACAAATTCAAAAATAGCATAGAATAATTTAGTTGTGTAATTTTATCCTAATCATACACCCTCTACAGATAGTTGTGATACAGATAAATGGATAGTTGTGTAAAACCGTCCCTATTAAATATTTTTCAATTTACTTATTGAAGCAACAAACTCTTTGGCAGGTTTGAAAGCAGGTATATCATGTTCCGGCACAATTAATGTAGTGTTTCTGGAAATATTGCGAGCGGTTTTCTCTGCCCTATGCTTCAGGATAAAGCTGCCGAAGCCTCTTAAAAAGACAGGTTCCTGATTTGCCAATGAAGATTTTACTTCAGACATGAATGCCTCTACTACTGTTAATGCTGTTGCGTAATCAATGCCAGTAGAATAAGATATTTGTTTAACCAATTCAGATTTTGTCATATAGCTATTTATAAAGGTTTATAATAAATGCATTAAAATGGGCACAAAGATAATAATTAGGAAGCATCAGATTTCAATAATGACAATTTTAAAGAGCCATCACACAACAAATCATAGTATAAGTAAAGCAACGGTTTTAAATAAGAACGGATAGCAGGAACCTGCAAATATATTTTCTTATTTACCATAACACACGAAAGCTTTTCATAACCGTTAGGGATATGCTTATTAAGCTGAGAGATAAAATTAATAATCTTTTGAGGAGTAGGCCAGTTCAAGAACTGAATGGTCACATTCATATCATCATAACAAACAGATAATTTATAAGAAAGATCTTGTGATGTAACGAAAGAAGAAATAAAAAGCAGAGCCTCTAAATAATTGCTACCAGCCATTACTATTATATCTCTATCACAAGATATTTTGGACAAAACATAATCAATCAGCAAAGTTGAAGATGAAGCAAGTAAATACCCTGTTGAGTCTGGATCACCGGATTTATCCAAACCAAAGAACAAGATAGGATTCCAGCAGATATATACAGAACCAGACTTATCTGTGCGTATTGAAGCCAGGCACTGATTATCGTCAAACAAAAGTCTTGTAGTTCCCTTAACAGGATCAAATTGAAAAAGGTTACGATAGGCATCAAGCCCTGATTTATCCTGATGTATAGATTTGAGCAAATAGCCATGCAGTCCAGATACATGCTTTAGTTTCACATTTGTTTCTTTTGCCGAAACATCAAACAAATAATCTATTATTTGTTGTCTGCTGCAATGAACAGGCAAGGAAAACTCTTCGCAATCTTCCATTTCTTCTAAATTAACCTTCAGTAATTCAGCCAGCATAATAACCGAAATATCCGTAAAACCGTATAATTCCATACAGCAAATTACGTTATTTTCATTACAGTAAATGACATAACCCCTATTGTTGATTCTATAAAGGCGAAAAAAATCACCATACTCTACTGGAGTATATTCTTTGAAAAGCGACTGGAAATTCATATTTGATATTTTTAAAGTGACAAATCATTATTTTTATGTTTCTTTTTCCGTTTCAAAGGAGGAAGATCATCTTCTCTATTTTTCCTGCTACCGCCGGTAATATCAATATCCGGTATAAAAGGAAGAGCAGAATGTGACATATACTCATTATCGCGTTCTAAAGACTCTCGCCACTCCCCTACTCTGTGAATCGTGTTGTCATGCAACAACGGTTCATTGGAGAAATGACTCTGAATATTAGCATAGGTAAATTTGCGAGATATATCGGATGCCTTAAATTCAAATGGAATATCTGTATCCATGACAGAATAAGTAAGTCCATATATGCCTTTACTATTCACATGTTCCTTTATACCGATACCAGATTCTTTCAATAAACGCTTAAATTCATCATAAGAATCTGATTTATCCAGTATCAGATTCAGCTTATTGAACAGGTAATGTTTTTGTTCATCGTATGACATTGACTTTGCATCAAAGTTCATATATCCATATCTGAATTTCTGAGGCAAGGATGTATCCTTAATATAAAATGAATCCTCGGACAGGCCATAAACATAATAGGACTTGTCTTTCTTACTTGTAAGACGCATATACACTCCTTCCTTCTGCAAATTGGCTCTGAACTCCTGAAAGGTGGTACTTGAAGCAAAAGCTTTATCAAGTCTAGATAAAAGATCATCCTTATATAAGGATTTCAGGAAGCCACCTTTTTTAAGGATAGAAAGAATTGAATCATATTCATGATTGCCAAGAACTGACATCCATTCTTCATTGCTCAGCTTTGATTTTTGTAATCTGTCGCCAAGCAGTTCTGCTGCACCTGAAGAAGATAAAATCTGCATCACCCTTTCTTTAACAGAATAATTTCTGAGTGCTTTCTTCAAAGCATTATCAAAATAGTAGCGCTGTCCGGATATTGAGGATAATCGTTCTTTAGTTCTTTCGTTTGCTTTAAGGCTGACAAGATTATATTTCTTTTCAAGTTCCCGTGCTAACTTTTCAGAGCGTTTGTAATCCAAAGAATTTGATACGGATTTACCTTCTGAATCTATGCGACTGTGTAATATATGGACATGAGAGTGTTCCTTGTCCTTATTTAAAATAATGGAGTAACAACAGTTCCCATAACCCATCTTCTCCATATATTCCTTAGAGAGATTAATCCAATTAGCCTCAGACAATCTTTCACCTGGAGAAAGATTCAAGGTGATTTCAGAATAGGGTAATTTCACCCTGTCATTAAGCGAAGAGAAAAGAAACATATAATCAGAAAAAGAAGATAAAGAATCACCCGTAGAGTTGAATAATTCTTTTGCTTCACCAGAAGAAATCTTCTCCAACTGATAATCTATTTTTCTGCTTAATGTTGACATGGATGAAAAAGCCGGTTCAATTTTAGCAATCATATCAAACAAGTTTTTTTGTTATTACTGATAGCATATTTAAAATATCGTGTAGTTCTTGAAGATAAAGTTTAATATTATCTTCATGAGGAATCAGATTAATTTGTTTCGCTATCTGATTGATATTGTTCCCTATTCTCTTTAATTCTATAACGGTTTGAATATCAGTTTTAGTAACTAATTTATCATTAATAACTAATTCTCTTATAATTTGAGCAATAGTTTTACCTCTTTCTTGAGCCATTTTACTCAACTTTTCCTTCTCCTCAAAAGTTAGTCTTAACTCTAAACGAGCTGTTCTTTTCTCATTCATGAAATTATATTATTATAATGAACAAAGTGAGTTATAAACATCAACTCGGTTGATGCAAGGTGTTTTTGTACGTACAAAAACATACCTTGCGTGTACTAAAGTAATCAAGATAATTATGATAAGCAATAAACCCCGGGGATTTTATTGATTTAATTAATCTGGATTAAAAAATCAAGGACAAAATAAGTAATTATGTAACAAACGTAAATATATAACAGAATAACATATGTTACATATATACAATATTACATACGTTTATTAGTTACATCATCACTTTGTATCATTAGTAACAATGTAATATTGTAACATTGTTACATTATTACTTACTTACTTTATAACATATTTTCTTATGTTATAAATATCTTAATATAGTATATATGTTATTTATTAATATCTTACGTTAGGAATAAATATCTTACTTTTTCAAGTAATAAATAATGTGATTTCTTGCATAAGTAATTTATAAAGTATATATTTGCAAAAGAACATAATTTAATAGCATATGGGAAAAAAATTACCTGGTATTACTTTAGCTTTTGAGAACCCCAAAGGTGGGGTAGGAAAGTCAACCCTTACTGCGTTATTTGCCGGTTACGTACACTCAATGGGCGAGGATGGCATTAATATTGGGGTTGTAGATATAGACGACATGCAGAATACAATGGGAAGGCTACGTCAGTCAGAAAGTGATGAAAGCAATAACCTGAAGGAAGAATATGAAGTAATGAATATATCTTCTTCAGAGTTTATCAATCAGCTTGATATGCTGAAGCAAAGTTTTGATGTCATATTAGTAGACTTCCCAGGCAACCTGAAACAAAACGGCGTTATAGAGGCTTTACATTTCATAGACATCGTAATCATGCCTTTTGAACCAAACAATACGGATTTAAGCGCAACACTATATTTCTACGATAATGTGTATAAAAATATAATAAAGGCAAGAAAAGAAAATGGCTTAAAGACAACTGTAAGAGGTGTAATGAATAGGGTAATGACGAATGTCATTGAGTTCAAAGAGTTAGTCAGTAAAAAGGAAAACCTTCCTTTCCAGCTCATGGAAAGCTTTATAAAAGATTCAAGAGTAGATTATCAGAGGAACTTGTCAACGTTGAGCAGTAATTACCATCATCCGTGTGACCAGTTTTGTGAGGAAGTTATAGAATTAATCAGCAAACATATAGAGGAGGAGTAACATGGGAAACAAAACAACTTCAATCGGCATGAGCAAGCTCTTGGCTAATGCATCCAAGATGGAAAAGGAAATAAAGGAAACAGAAAACGTGGCTCCTACAATAACTGTGGAAGCAGAGCAGACAAAACAGAATGGCGAAGAGCAACCACAGGAAGTAAAAGAAGTTATCAAACCTGAAGAAAACGTACTTTCGGAAAAAAAGAACAAGGACGAACAGGAGGATAAGGAAAAGAACAAGTCTTGCAATCGAAAGGAAGAGTACAGTTTATTATTCCAGGAAAGGAAAATAAAAGAAGTGGAGATGATCCGCATATCAAAAGAAACACATGCCAAACTGAAAAGACTTGCCAATGTATCTGATGTAAGTATGCACGTATTGGCAACTAATATTCTGGAAATTGCATTTGAAAAATACAATAAAGAAATTCAAGCAGCAGTAAAGAAATATATGAGTTTATAGTATTTTGAATCTGTTACAGAATCAAAAGCCAGGTAATGGGTAAAGCAGGAGTATAAGAATCCTGTTTTACCCGTTTTTTTTAACTTAAACATAACCGCACATGTCATAGATGAACATATGAGGTAGCATAAACTGATGATTATATAACCCGGACGCTTTTGCACAACTATTAGTGAAATCTGGGGTAAGTGGGACACTTTTACACAACTGCGGGAAAGTGCCCCTAATTTTTGTATCGCCAAAGCAGAATAGTTAATATATGTAAATAATTTAGCATTTAACCCGATAATATTTTTCCGAAAGTATGTTTACACAAGTCGAAGCATTTCTTTATTTAGGTTTTTAGGGTATTATGAATTTGTGGGACACTTTTACACATCTGGCAAAAACAGAAAAACCGTAGATACCGCTTGGGGAAAGGCTTTCGGGGAATAAACGCAAAACTAAGAATGGGACACTTTTACACAACTGGCTTCGAAGCCGGGACACTTTTACACATCTGAGAGAAGTAATCAGGACACTTTTACACATCTGAGAGAAGCAACTGGGATACTTTTACACATCTGAGAGAAGTAATCAGGACACTTTTACACATCTGGGAAGGCATAAAACCATCGTTTTAGGACGGTTTTACACAACTAATGGAAATACTTTGAATAAAAGCCAGGTAAAAACTTTATGTTAATTTTTGTAACTGCCCCTTTTGTGGCATAATTTTTATTGTACGAATAGAAAAGAGCAACTGGGACACTTTTACACATCTGGACGAATGATTTATTTCATTATTAGCTATTTAGTGTATAAATAATACACTAAATGAATAGAAAATCGCTATATTTGCAAACAAACGGTAAAATTATGGTTGAAACAGAACAATACAAAGAACTCAGCAGGGTACCACGAACACTAAGCGAACCCAATAATGGTGCTAATCTTGATTTATTAATTGAATCAGGAGGAACAATCATGCATGATATCATAATTTTTGCCGCTAACACGCAAATGAAGGATCTGTTCGGCGACATGTGGTTTTCAATTGAAGACTTCTGCACGGTTATGGGGTATGACAGGACAAAACTCCAGCGCAAGTTGACCGAAGAACAGAAAGCAAAAACATTTGGCCAGTTAACGCCTATTTATAAAACTGAATATGAGGGTGAACAGATAGAACATCCTATAGAGACATTTTTTGAGTCTGCCTTATTCAGTTTAGGTAAGAATACACTCAGTGTTGGCTATACTGTAAATGGAGTAACTAAATTCAAATTTATCCCTATTTTAGAAAGCTTCGACATCAAGGACAATTTTGGGACAAAGAAAAGGACGAAGCGATTGTATAAGGTAAATCTTAGTAAAGATTTGAAGAATATGATGTTCACCGGATATAATCTGATAGACCTTAAGGACTATAGATGTCTGCCAAACAAAAGGGCATACAGGAAATTCTATCTGAATTTGTCCAAAATGATTTTACTTATAAAACATAAGATACAACAAGGTCAGGAACCAGAGTTTACATTGACAGTAGATGAATTGGCCAAGCACTTCGATATAAACATAGCAAACAACCATGACCGCAAGAAAAAAGTGATTGCAACATTAAATGCAATAAACAAGAATCTGACACAAACAAAATTTGAATACGAGTTTGTAAAAAAGGAAAATGAAAAGTGGGCCTATAGCGTAAAATTCAGATTTTCAGAAGAAACCCTCAAATATTTTGATGAAAAAGCAAAAGCAATAATTACCGCAAAATATTATGAAGGGCTCAAAGATGCCTTCTTAAGAAAAAAAGGCGTACAGGTATATGAGACCTATAAATATAGAGATTGTTTCATATTCGGCAGCGGAAGCTTCAATGAGGAATTTACTGAGTGGGCATACAGCGATGTGGATATGGAATTAAAAAACGAGATATATAGAAATATATATATCCACGTTTTGAAGATGCCACCAAAAGAAAATTGTATTGTTAATATGGCAGATATTAGGCCATTTTAGGCAATAAATGAATATTTTTTAATAACTTTGCAACGGATTTCTATGTAAAAGTGGGAATCCGTTTTTTACATACGTACAGCTGCCAAACGGAAGAGTGGTGTCAGAAGTTAAACTATAAAGCAGCTGCGAACCCGTACCGAATAATACGGCGCGGGGAAGCAGTGCTTTATAAGGGCGACACCACTCCCTCGTTTGGCACGGCGGAACCGTGCCTTTATATATATTTATGGCACCTAGACAAATAACTAAACTCATTGAAGAAACCATCGAGAAGATGGAACTTCAAGAACACATCCGTTTTACGCAAGAAGAAAAAATCTATTTTGAGGAAAATTTTGAACCTTTTCATTTGAAAAAGGGACATTATCTGATTACCAAAGATGAATTGGTTGAGCATTTCTACTATTTGGAAGAAGGAATCCTGAACATCTGCTTCCCTGACTCTAAGGGTGGCTTTGTTAATACACGATTTATAGATGACAGGGCATTCATAAGCCCTTTTTTCCTGCATAATCCGGAGCACAAAGCCTGTTACAGTATCAAAGCCAATACAAACTGTAAGGTGTGGCGAATGAAAAAGCACAAAGCTTATGAGATGTTCGGAGAATCTTTCAATTTCTGTAAGCTGGCTATTTTTCACCTTGAAAAATCTCTTATGCACAGAATAGAAAGAGAAGAAGGAATACACTGCATGACTGCCGACCAAAGATATGAAAAGGTATTAAATAAAGAAAAATGGCTTTTTAAAAATGTTCCGTTAAAGGAAATAGCAAGGTACATCGGAATAACACCACAGGCTCTCAGTAAAGCCAGAAAAAAGATCTTCAGATAGCTTATAAAAGGACAGGATACTTTTACACAACTAGTATCCTGTCTTTTTTTTGTGCTTGTAATTATATGTTTTACATCATAACAAAAAATGAAACTAGATTAATAAAACAGCATGTCGCTGAAATTAAAATATCTTTTTATTTGCAGTTTTGCATATTATCTATATGTTTGGACAGAATCAATTGAATTTCCTGACACAATGAGCAGGACTTGATACAATTACTAAATTAGGATATGATAAAACATAAAAATAATAAACTGGATAATATTAACTTTAAAAATAGAAAGCACTATGTACAGCAACATGAAAATCGTAATACTGATTCTCCTCCTGTTTACTGGAGGCTGTGTGATTAAAGCACAGAGACACTACAAGAGGATTTCAGCTTTAGAAGGTAGTTATGGTACCAATATATTCGGAAAAGCTGATAACATGGCAAATATATCATTCTCAAAATACATTGACAGAACGTCCTACTGGAAAGCCGGATTGAATTATTTTGAAAAGAGTTTCGATTATTCAGTCAATACTGAAGCAACCCAGCCTTTAGGCATAATGCCGGTAATGCAGAACCAGCAAAGGAAAGAAACAGCCCGGAACTGGTTTGTAAACGGCAGTTATAACCGAACAATAGCCAGTAACCTTAAATCAATCTACTGGAATATAGGTGTAGGATGTTTTCTGGGCACAGAATATACCAGACATCCATCAAAAGAGTATCAATTTATCGTTGGTCCGGAAATAGGGACCGAAATAGAACTTTTCATATTGCCAAAGCTCGCATTCACCGTCGGAATAAAAGAAATGTGGAGTCCGTTGTCTGTAAAGAACTGGAACACCGTATGGAATGCGGGATTGAAGATTCTCCTTTATAAATAAAAATCATGTTACTTATTGTCTTATTGCAAGCCAGTACAGATGTATCCGGCCTGATATCGTTGTACCGTGAAGTAGGTGCAATGCTGGTTGGTATTGGCTTTATTTGTGCAGGATTATCTGTACTTAAAAAGCTGATAACCAATCATGAAAAAACAAAGGAAGCTATTATTACCTATGTAATAGCGTTGGTTGTCTGGCTATTAATATGGTCGTTGATATGAGCATAGCAGATGTTATTATACTTATTGTCATCTCTCTTGGTATCTATCATTTTCTGACTAAAAGAAAAGTCCCGAAAGACGGGCGAAGTAATGAAAAGAAACAAGTACCTGGAGTAGAGAAAGACAAAAGGGAAAATATACAGGAAAAAGCGCCGGTCATCAGGGTAATCTTTCAAGTTGAGAACACCGAGGAAGATGACCTTGCCAAGGAAATAGCGGACATGTTCTTAGATGGGAGAACTTACTATTACAGTGGGAAAAAGCCGGAAGAAACAAAAGAAAAAACGGAAGACACTGAAATGGAAAAGTTCGTAAGGTTTGAAGATGTACAATGGAATTTAATTAAAACAATACAAGTATAAACTTTAAAATTGAAGAATTATGGAAGTACTAAAGCAATTAAGAAAGAGATTTGAGAACGTAAACAACAGTGTAAGCAGGTGGGCAGTAGGTCTTATGTTTCTGTTCATGGTGGCAGCTCCGATTGAATTAGAAGCACAGAGTGGCCTTAAGATAAGCAGTCTTTCGGAAGTAACGGACACAGCCAAAGAAGGTGCTGACACAATCCTTGATGTCGCAAAATACATTCTCGCAGCCGTTTTGGGTATCGCACTGGTGTTCGTGATTTATTCTCTTGCAACAAATAATCCACATGCCAAAGAATACCTGTTAGGATGGATCATTGCAGTTGTAGTGATTATGGTTGCCTTCCTGATTATCTGAGCCATGAGAACCATGAGGAAAATAAACAAGCCTATCAAGTTTTTCGGCTTGTCATCCGGGCAATTCGGAATATTCATGCTTATAGTAGCCATCACGATTATCGTCTGCATATTCAAGCAGCTGCATCCGCTGGTCATAACGCTTCTACTCAGCGGAATAGTATTTCTGTCAGGGCTACTGTTCAATACCTTGAAAAAGGAACATAAGGCTGGAAATCCGGATTTTCTCACAGGTTTGAGTGTACGGAGCGCAACTCCCAGAAAAATAGTAGATAAAAAAAAGATTTTCAATTTCATTCTAAACTGAACAGCCAATGGTCACACTTATCATCCTAACAGCCGTTGTCATTTGTTTGTTGGCTCTTCTCATTGCAATATTGTATATGCGCAATGAAGAAGTGCAAGTAACAGACAAGGCCACAGATCTGGCAGACATATTGCCTATACAGACCATCACCCAGGATGCAATCATCAATGGGAACGGTGACATCACAGTAGGGTACAGAATGCTTCTTCCTGAAGTGTTCACACTTTCGGAAAAAGAAGCTGAATATATCCATGAGAGACTTGAAGCTCTCTTGAAGATGCTTCCGGCCGGAACTGTCATCCATCAGCAGATTTTTTATTATACCGGAGAGTATAACAATCAGGAATATTCAAACAATGCTCTGATAGCAGAGAACAACCGGCATTTTGACGGCAAGGAGATTCTGAACAGTTATACTAATCTGTATCTTACATTTACCAATGGGAAAAAGAACGGCAAAATAAGAAAAAGTGCGACCAACACATCACTGTTAAGAAGATTACATTACCCGTTTAAGCAGCCATATAGGGATTATGAGAGACGAATGACAGAGATGGAAGCATCGCTTCTTAATTTTGAGAATGGTCTGGCATCTATCCAGCAATTCGAAATCAGGAAAATGAACAGCAAAGAGTTGAACAATGCTGTTTATGATTACATCAATCTATCTTATGATACACCTGTAGAAGATGCAACGGAAAAGGTTGTGAATCCGATGGCCATCACACAGAACGGTGAAATGAAAATCGGCCAGCAGTATGTATCGATGTTATCACTGACAATCGAGGGGGAGCATCTGCATGAACTCTCCGTTCCTCACACCGGTAAAGCACGTTCATACGGTGGAAACATTGAAATACCGGACAGTATCAAGAGCAAGTGCTCGATGTTATACCCCGTAGGTCTCGGATTGCCTTTTAATCATATCGTCAATGTGGTCATCGAGATTACAGATCCTGATGCGACAGTAACAGCAATAGGAGCAGAGAAGGATGCCTTGAACTACATCACCAACTTTTATCCCCCTGCAGCAGAGAAGCAGAAGGAACAAAGATTGTTCTGTGAAGAGATTACGAAATTTGACTATCAGACCGCTTACACTTCGTTCAATGTCATTCTTAATGATACGGACAAGACTTCACTGATGCGTAAGATAGCCCTTGTACAGCAAGGATTCTCCTTCATGAACCAAAGCAGCTGTTATGTTGAAAACGCAGAGTTGTGTAATCTGTTTTTTACGAACATACCCGGTAACGCCAGGGCAAATTACAGAGGTTTCATCAATACAACCAAACAGGCAATCTGCTATCTGCAAAAAGAAGGTATGTATGTTTCAGATACGAAAGGGCACATATACAATGACCGTTTCGGAACACCGGTCAAGATAAATCTTTGGGATTATCCGACATTGAATAACAAGAACAGGATAGTTATCGGGCCGTCAGGTTCCGGAAAATCTTTCTGGCTTAACAATTACATTCTGCAAAGCTATGAGCTGGGTAGAGACATCATGATCATCGACATCGGTGGTTCATACCGTTCTATGATAGCATTGAATGGAGGGAAATATTTTGATTCTACAGAACAGAAGAAATTTGCCTTCAATCCATTTCTGTGTGACCGTGACAAGAACGGTAAGTATCTCTATATCGACACAACGGACGCAGAATCAGCGGATGACCAGATAAAGACTATCGTAGCCATAATAAGCTATATCTGGAAAGCAAGGGAACAGATGATGCCGGCTGAGACGGCAATTCTTAGAAAATCCATCATCGGCTTTTATGACTATGTAAACAATTCATCAGTAGGTCAGAATAATGAAAGAATCTTTCCTGATATGAAAGCATATAGAAAATATCTTCAGGAAGTTTTCAAAAACAGAATGAGTGATTTTGAAAAGCAGAAATTCGAGATTGAAGAGCTTATTCTTCTGCTGGAACCATATACAGACGGTGAACTCAGTTTCCTGCTCAACGCAAAGGAAAACGTGGATATTGTTCATGACAAGCTCATCGCATTTGATATGGAAGATGCGTCAAAGAAGGAATACTTTCCGCTTGTGGCCATCATTACCCTTCAGATGATTGTCGATAAGATTAAGAAACGACAGGGAATGATGAAGGAACTGATTATCGATGAAGCCCTGGATTTCCTTCAGGATGAAAAGTTCGGAGACTTCATAGCCTATCTGTACCGTACATTCAGAAAGAAAGAGGGAAGCATCACTCTGGCAGCACAGAATATCCTTTTCCTGAAGAACATGCCTTCAGGAATAAAGGATTCAATTATCATCAACTGTGCTACAAAGATAATCCTGGATCACTCGGAGCACCGCCAGAACCTGCCGGAAATCCAGTCCGTCTTGTCCATCAATGACGAAGAAATCTATATGATAGAGTCATTGCAAAGGACAGACCGCTGGAGGGAGTTCTTCATCAAGATGTCCAATGATGCATTCATTTTCAGAAATGAGGTATCAGATTTTGCAGCGGTAGCATTTGACTCAAAACAATCAACCGTAGTCAGGATTAAGCAATTATTCAAAGAAACAGGCTCGACCTATACGGCCATAAACTTATATCTGGAAGAAAGGAGAAAGCAATATGGATGATGCAACAGCAGGATTAACGGAGTTGTTAAACTACAGCACTGACATGAACACGAGCATGAACAGTGTAGCACCCAGTATAGCAGCAGCATTATTAGGCATAGCCCTCATCTTTGTGGTTTGGGCTTTGGCCACAAAAAAGCAAAACGCACGTACATACCTGATAGCTTGGGTAGTATGCGTAATATTTACTATCACATTTATCATTTAAGCTTATGAAGAAATTATTTGGAATAATCATAATCACGACAGCCATGCTGTTTATAGGTGCAGGGAAGGCAGATGCCCAGTGGGTTGTGCATGATCCGGGACATACCTTCCTTAATTCAACAGAGTGGTACACCAACGTAAAGAAATGGATAGAGCAGATAAAGGAGATGGAAGCAGCCCAGAAATTAAGGGAGGGTTTACAGAACATAGACAGAATGAAGGAACTGAAATCTCTGAAAGAGCTTGCTGATCTGTTGGATGACGTTGCCTGTCTGAGTCAGGACTACAGCTTTTATATGAATGTAGGTTCCAACTACCACTGTTTGAAGTTTCTTAATTTTCAAAGAGTAACAGTCAATCTCAGCGTCAGTACCGACCTCCTGATGAAGGTAGCAACGGTAACAAGTTATTTCTCGATGAACTCAGAAGGAAGAATCTCTTTTATCGAACAGGTAAAGGAGTCTGTTGAAAAGGCCGCAGATGAAATGAGAGAGTTTAACGAAACAGTCAGAAGTACAGTCATTTATAAATCGATGAAAGGACACAACCGGAAGACCTATTATCAAGGTCGCCTTTCAGCCTATACAAGATATACCAACTAAGCCTATGAACCAGGACAATTTTTTGTGGGGACTCCAAATAACAGACGGCCTCACTATGGAATTAGTTTCAAAGATGACAGTTATAGCATTTGGAGTTGCAGTCATCTGTTTTATATGCAATCTGGCTTATAATTATCTGTATCACGGAGCCAGTCAGTTGTTGACATCAAATGAAGACAAGTTTCCGGACATGATGGAAATCGGCCGCTGTCTGGTACTGTTTTTCTGTCTGACAATGTATAAGCCAATCGCACAGACCATTGTAGGAACAATGGAAGTCATAAACGAAGCTACATCGCTATCTTCAGAAAGAGCCAATGAATTTGCCCAATTTATGGCCAAGGCAAGCAACGAGCAGGGTGAAATGATAGCAGAATATGAGACCAATTCACTTGAAGCGGAAGTAGCAGCCGGAGAGGACACAACAGGAGCCATGCAGCATGAGCTTGATAAAAAAGCGGAAGAGGATGAGACAACAGGATTAAGAGCCAGTATAGAGAAACTTGTCAATATCCTTAATCCGGCAAACCTTGTAGCACTTGTATTACACGCTGCGGCAGCCTTGGTTGTAGGTATCATACAAATCATCATCCTGGGTTTAGGTGTAGTTATTGTAAAGATACTGGTTATACTCGGCCCGTTTGTCTTCGCGTTCAGTATGCTTCCGGTATTTCAGAAACAGCTATCCATCTGGTTCGGTACTCTCTGTTCATCCTGTATGGTGTTCACTGTGATAAACATACTCAATCAGATTATGTGGCAGACATTAAAAGCATTATGCGAATCACCGGCCGACATGGTTGATATGGCAACACAACAGTTGCAATATCTGGGCATGGATCTGGCTCTAATCGGCGCATATTGCAGCTGTTTCTGGCTGTCGTCAAAGATTGTCGGACACAGTGATGCCGGCAAGGTTATCTCAAAGGTTATGTCGATAGCAACGACAGCAGCCACCATAGCCCTGCTTGGTGGAGCTGGAGCAGCAGCCAAAGCAACAAATGTAGGAGCTGCGGCATCAATTGGAGAAAGTATAATCGATGATAAAAAATAGCAGATATGGACTTGATGAAATTTAAAGGTGTAGACAATGCCGTAAAGATGACTATAAGACTTTCGATAGGCTACTGTGTCGTTCTTACGATAGCTTTTATTACATGCATCATCTATCAGACGATGAAGCTGGAAAAAGCTTACAGCCAGGCATTGGTCATAGACAAGAATGGGGAAGTATATGAGGCAAGTGGTATGCCAGCATCAAATATGAGAAGGTTCGAATACATCAATCATGTCAAGACCTTTGTCGGAAAATGGTATGCCTTTGACGAAAATACCTATGAGAAAAATATCACAAGTGCCCTGAATCTCATTGGGAACAAGGGGAAAGAGCTGTTGAACGAATACAATGATGTGAATATGCTCAATTCACTGGTACAGAAGAACATCAGATACGGAGTATCAATTGACGAAATAGTCATTGATATGGGAACTATCCCTGTAACAGGGAAAATACTTTTCACACAGACGGGATATAGGGCCAGAGGAAAGATTTCAAGAAAGGTAGAAGCAGAGTTCTCCATCTACGATGTATCAAGAAGTGAGGAAAATGCACACGGAGCCAAGATAGAGGACTGGATCGTGCATTATTCGGCACCAATTGAAGACAACCAGGAAGTATATAATAATACCCAACCAGAAAAATCTGACGAACATGAAAACTAATAATTTTTTAAAAGACAAAAACAAGCTTCTGATGATTATACCCATCGTATTAGGTGGTCTATTTCTCTACGTGTTTTTTGTTCACGACACATCATCAAAGGAAGTTGCGGAAAATGAAAAAGAAAGGCAAAGTGTATTGCTGGAGCCGGATTCGGAAGCAAAGGACAAAGCTCTCAATAAAATTGAAGCCTATAAACAGGATGAAAGAGAAGAGAAGGAGAAACAAAGAATCATGGATGAATCACAGGTAAGAGGTTCGGATTTCTACTTCGACCTTCAGAACAGAAATGAAAAATATGACCAGGCAACACTGGAGAAAATACGGAAAATGAGAAGAGATCCATACTCTGATGTAATGGGTGAATATGGCAGCAGCGACAGCCACCTCTCGGAACAGCTGGAAAAGCAGCTTGCGAGCATTGAGGATGAAGAAGAGTTGAAGGAGATTATAAGGGAAGCAAGGAAAAATGCTGAAATCCGAAAGGAACTGGAGCAGAACAATGTCTATAGACAAAAGATCTATAAAAGGATTATAGGTTATGATAAGGAAAAGAAAAAAGCCGAAAATCCCACTAAGCCCAAACCAGGCAGTGCAATGGACAGCCTTGTAAGCAACCAGCCTATATATATAGCCGAGAATGGCAAAAGGACAAGGAGGCAACAGGCAAGTATGCCAAGCAGCAACACCTTATTCAAGGCCTGCATACATGGAGACCAGACAGTCGTTACCGGCAGTACAGTAAGAATGCGTATGCTGGAAGATGCCGTTGTCTGTGGCATGAAAATACCGGCTAACACACTCTTTTACGGTGTGGCGACATTAGGAGCAAACCGGCTGGAGGTAGTGGTAAACAACCTGAAGGTAGGAAATACGATCAGTCCTGTTTCCTTTGTCATCTTCGACAATGACGCTATGGAAGGGCTGAACCTACCGAACAACATGAAGGCTCAGGCAGCCAAACGTATGCAGCAGGGACTTGTCCAGAATATAGATATGCCTCTTGCCTCTATCGGAACAATGACCAGCGAGATAACCAGTGCAGTAAATGCTACGACTCAGATAGCAAAACAGATATTGAATATGAAACTTTCGCAAGTCAAGGTACATCTGAAGAGCAATTATCAGATGTATATACAGGAAGAGACAAAAGAATCAAAGCTGAAACGGAAAGCTGTTCAGGAAGAATTGCAGAGACTATATGCTGAGCTTGAAGAGAACAAAAATAATCAGCCACATCCTTTGGAAACATTAATTGACAAGCTATGATTTTGAATATCTTGAATTATCTAATTGTTATAGCAACCCTGTTTTTCGGGTACAGAATCTATATATCAAGAAAGCAGGGTAAGAAATTTACGGAAATCAAACCGCTTATGGTTTCATTTTTCGCCTGTATTGTCTTGTTATGGGCGATAACAGTATTCACCGCATTTTATAATTGAAAGTTATGAAAAGAATCTATATTTTAATTGTTCTATGTGTGGCCGCATTCGGCTTAAAAGCACAGAGTCCCGAACAGGAGAGTATCAAAGCCAATAACATTTACGTATCATTTGACTTTGTGAAGCATCTGGTATTCCCGGTACAAGTGTCCGATATTGAAGTAGGAGAGAAAGAGCTCATTTCGGCAGAAAGGGTTGAAGAAGCACCCCACGTTGTCAGACTGTGCGCACAGAGTGAAGACTTTGAGAAAGAGACAAATGTAACCGTCGTTTGTATCGACGGCAGTGTCTATACTTACCATGTGAAATATATAGCAAACGGTCTTATCGATCCTTCCCCTAACATCTATGAAGATAACGGTAAATGGGAACACAACGATTATCAGGCGGATGTCAGTGACATGCACATGGCCGAGTTTTTCTTCCCCTCAGACATTATATACGGCACACAAGGTAACGAAATGTCCTTTGCTTTACAGAGCTACAACAATCAGCTGAAGGTTTCAACAGCTAAGGATGCCGTTGAAAATTCGAATCTTTTTGTCATCGACAAGAACATGAATACATACAGCATTGTCATCCGCAGAAATGAGACTTCGGTCTTCACCTACAACTATGATGACAAGCGTGAATATACTGCCCACATCGATGTGAACAGTGAGGTGATGGACAAATGCCTTCAGGAGCTGAGAACAAAGAAAAGGAACATTTACAGTGTTGGCGAGGTAAAAAACAAGTTTGAGCTGTCAATGTCCAACCTGTATGTACATGAAGACTTTATGTTTTTCATCTTTGATTTGAAAAACAAGTCATATATAGACTATGACATTGAATTTGTCAAATGCTTTCAAAGAGACATCAAGAAAAGCAAGAATGCCATACAGCAGGAAACAACCATCGATCCCATTTACACCAAGGACTTTGAGACTAAGATAAAAGGCAAAAGCGGAAACAGGCTTGTTCTGGGATTTAACAAGTTTACAATTCCGGACAACAAAATCTTTGAGATAGAACTGTATGAAAAGGGTGGTGGCCGCCACATGAAACTGGCTGTTGAGAACAAGTATATTATCAGGGCAGAACCTTTATTCGAAAAATGATATGAAACTGAAAGAAGCTTATGAGAACTATTCCTATAATAACATAGGGCAGTTCAGAGCCTTATCGGAAACTCTTGGCTATAAAACAGAATATCATGACGGAAGCTATCTTTTCCACAAGGGGGATGACAGTATCCAATTATCTTTGGATGAAATCAGATCTAAAGCAAAAGAAAACCGGAATGAACAGCGAGCCGAGGAATCAAAAGAAAAGGTTTGTTCGTTCTTTGACAAGAACAAGGCAAATGAGCCTTCATACATCGAAGAACTTAGAAAAAAAGGAATCAGTGTGATTCGGTGGAATGACATAAAGGGCGAGAACAAAGACGGTTTCACCATCATAGACCATAACCGTAAAGTATGCTATACAGGCCAGGAACTATACGAATATGCACACAACACCGGCAATCTGCTTGACGGTAAAGGAACAAAACTGGAAAAGGGTATAATGTCAGACCTGATGGATATAGGTGAGAAGAAAGGGAAGCTGCGTATGAGTGAGAACGGCATTTCCGTCTTTTACCGTAAGGAAACCCTAACCATTCCGGACAGGATGCTTGGACACAAGCTTAACAAAACGGAGAAAGAGCGTCTTCTACACGGTGATATTGTTCCTTTAGATACCAAAAGAGGTACAATTATGCTTCAGGTTGACAAGGACTTGAATTCGGTAATCGTGAGATCAAGCAAAGAAATTAAGATACCTAATGTGATAGGCAAGACCGAGGAATATGACGGATATAAGTTAACCAAAGCAGACAAATATCTGCTTGCCAACGGTCATACGTTAGAGAGTAAACTCATGCACAGCAAGGACGGATATATCCTTGCCGACATATCTCTCACAGATGACAAAAAAGGCATTCAGTTCTCAAACATACAGAGTATTACAGAAGGAAAGGCTCATGAACTGATAAAGGAGATGAGACCTAAACTGGAAGCTGTAAACCCCGTCATAGAAAATAAGGTATCGGCAGATAAAGGGCGAGACATGGACAGCGAGTTTAAGGAAGCGGTTGGTAAAAGGGACTTTGAAACGATTGACAAACTCAGGGAGGACGGTTATAAGCCAAGTGAAGATTACATCAGAGGTGTAGGAAAACAGCTGAATCTGAGTGATAATGAAATGAAGGAAGTTCAGAAGATTTTTCAGGTTAAGCCGGATGAACTGAGCGAACATCAGAAACAGGCTGCCAAGCTTTTAGATGCAGCCTCGGTAGGAAATTTCAGAGTCATTCAGGACATCCAAAAAACCGGATATCAGATAACACAGAATGATATAAAAGCCATGCGAGAAAATGGCGTACAGGAAAACACCATCATCGCCGTTCAGAAGATATTCGGTCTTGAAAACAAAGGCAAGACTTTGGGTGATGTGAAGTTGGCAAGCAGTCCGAAGCCAGACAATACAAAAGAAATGGCCAGACCAATTGTCAATACCGTAAACAAGATGTTCAACGACTTATAAAAATGCAATTATGGATTACAATGAACTGGTACAGAAAAGACAGAAAGGCGTCATCGATGACCTGGAGTTTCTGCTCGCTCAGAAAGATTTGGCAGAAATATATCTTGAAGACATGAAGTCAAGAGGAGAGAGGCCCAATAATGAGAATGCCGTCAAGTGGCTATGTGAATATGAGAATAACCATTTATACGAACAGTTATGAAAGAAGATTCAGCAGGTGACAAAGCACTGAAACAGTTTGCAGACCTCATGATTCAAAAAATCAAGGAGGTTGAGCATGACTGGAAAAAGCCCTGGTTCTCTCCGGAAGGTGGAGGGGGCTTACCCCAGAACATTGAAGGCAGAGTATATAATGGGATAAACCTCTTCATGCTGTACTTACTTTCGGAAGAAAAGGGTTACAGCACACCATTGTATATGACATTCATGCAAGCTAAGGAAGCCGGAGCCTCAATTATAAAAGGAGAGAAATCGTTCCCCGTAATATACTGGAACTTTTCAGTAAAGGACAAGAACGGGAACAAGATAAGCATAGAAGACTATCGGAATCTATCAGAGGACGAAAAGAGGGAATATAAAGTGACACCTTATATGAAAACCTATAATGTGTTCAATGTCTCTCAAACCAACTATCCGGAAGTCCAACCTGAGAAATGGGAAAAACTTAAGTCACAGTTTGTTCCACCGGCTCTGAAGGATGAACAAGGCATGTACACCATGCCGTTGCTCGATGCACTTATCAGAGAAAGGCAATGGATATGTCCGATATATCCGAGAGAAAGCGACAGTGCTTATTACAGGCGTGGAGAAGGATGCCATATAATTGTCCCGCTGAAGGGACAGTTTGATACTGGGGAATCCTTTTATTCAACACTGCTGCATGAAATGGCACATTCAACCGGTGAAGTCGGTCATCTGGAAAGAGAAAAAGGAGAGGTTTTCGGAGATTCCAAATACGCCAAGGAAGAACTCATCGCAGAGCTAACTTCTGCTTCATGCGGTAAAACCATGGGTATATCAACCTGTATAAGGGAGGAGAATGCGATGTATCTGAAGAGCTGGCTGTCAGCATTGAGTCAAGATCCGAAATTCATATACACCATTCTTTCCGATGTGGCCAAGGCAAGTGCGATGATACAGGAGAAGGTTTACGGAATGGAACCTAAACTGAGCAATGATGAAAAATTCTTACTGGCGGCAAGCCAGGGCGATGAAGATAAGTTGAAAGAGTTGAAAGAAGCCGGCTATAACCCTTCGTTGCTTATGATAGACAGGCTAAATGTCAATGTAAGCAACAATGAAGGGAAAGAGGCAGTAAGCAAGGTGTTTGGAATAGATTTTGAAACTAACAAAACAGCAGAAATGAGCAAGGAAATGGTCAAGCCTGCTGAAATAACAATGAATATTTAACCCCTAAATCGAAGAATTATGTTTACAGGACAATTAATCGGTTATGTAGGTGCAGACGCACGTTCAAACAAGAGTGGTAAAGGATTTTATTTCCCTGTTTCATCAAAGTTTAAAGGAGTTGGAGATACTGAAGACAAGACTCTTTGGATAACTTGCTTTGTAAACTTTGACACAAAAATCATGGAATATATCAAAAAGGGTACTCAGGTATATGTGACTGGAGATATATTTATTGATGTATTCAAGAAAGAGGACGGAAACTGCATACCGTCTGTAACCATGAACGTAAGCCGTGTAGAACTGCTCGGCAAGAGTGAAAAGAAAGACGAAACTAACGCATAAAGATTGAACTATGGAAAAAGAAAAGAAAGACCTGTCATTCATCCTTATACTGCTATCTACTCTGATAGGTATAGCTGTATTATTCCAGTGGGCTATAGTAAACGGTTTGTATGTTCCGGTCAGGAATCAGGTCATGTGGGAAAAACTGCTGGTAAAGGGAATCATGTTCCGTTTCCTATATGTGATACTCATAGCCGGATTAGCTTTTCTTTTTCCATATAAGAAACCTGATGATGAAAGTAAAAAATGGTTTTACACAAGTCTGACCTTAATGACGGCCACTATACTTGTCGTTGGTTTCAGTGAGTTATCAAACTGGTATAATCTATTTGTATTCCCAGTGATATTTGTAGCCTACACATTGTTAATCATCAAGACAATGCCTTACTTCTTCAGGAGACATGTCAAGTCGGATGAAAGTATATTCGGCCTGAGTAATGTGGAATCACCCTTTTATTTCAGATTTGAGACAGCAAATGGGCCACTTACCATCCACAAGCCACAGCAGAATATATATATTGACGGAGGTCCGGGTTCAGGTAAATCAGAAAGCTGGATAAAGGGAATGATTTATCAGTGTGCGGAAAGGAATTATGCCGGGTTCATCTATGACTGGGAGGGTGATCCGACAAAAGAAAACTCACCGATACTTTCAAGAATAGCTTACGGAAGTATCGAATACTTCAGGAAGCAGGGCAGGGAGGTACCTAATTTTGCCTACATAAACTTTATAGACATGTCGAGAACCGTCAGGGTTAATGTTCTATCACCAAAGTATATGTCAAAGGGTAATGAGTCCTTATTCATAAGGAATATAATAGTGACACTTATGAAGAATTTGGAAGCAAGCTGGAAAGAAAAAACAGACTTTTGGGCGAACAATGCAATAAATTATGTATATTCGATAGCTTATAAATGCTTCAAGGAAAAAGACCTTGGTATCTGTACCCTACCACATGTTATAGCATTTGCCTTATCTGACAGCAACCTTGTTTTTGAGTGGCTATCTGAAGATCCGGAAATAGCACTTAATATGTCAGCCATGTTAACAGCTTGGAAATTGGGAGCTCAGCAGCAGACAGCCGGAGCTGTTTCTTCAGCACAGACACCACTTGTTCTATTGAACAACAAATATATATTTTGGGTTTTGTCTCCGCTACCTGAAGAAGAGTTCTCACTGGATATAACAAACAAGGAACATCCTACTTTAATGTGTGTTGGTAATGCGCCCACTATTAAAGAAGCTGTATCACCGGCCATCAGCTGCATTGGCAGTGTGCTGATGTCTCAAATGAACAATCCGGGAAAGGCAACAAGCGTATTTATGGTTGACGAGTTTCCTACAATTCTTCTGCAAGGTATAGACACATTTATAGGTACAGCACGAAAACACAATGTTTCCACCATACTGGCCGTACAGGACTTCAATCAGGCAGTTAGGGACTATGGAGAAAAGAGTGCCAATATTCTCAAAGCCTCCTGCGGAACACAGGCTTACGGCATGACCGGAAATGAGAAAACAGCCAAAGATATTGAAAGTCTGTTCGGCGAAAAGAAGGAAGCCCAGGAAAGTTACTCTCACCAGGAAAGTGGTGGAGGAAGCCGAACAGAAAGCCTCCAGAAAGAGAAAGTCCTGAAAGCCCGTGAAGTGGCCGGACAGTCAGCAGGACACTTTATCGGAAAGATAGCTGGCGGACAGCCTCCTTTCTTCAATGCACAAATGAACATGTGCCGTTTTGAGGAAAAAGAAATACCACCTTTCTCTCTTCCGGTAAGACTTGATGAAGGTAACGAAAAACTCGAACTGGACATTCTTGAAGAAATCGTGCAACAGAATTATATTAAGATAATAAATGATGTAAACGAGGTCTTGAAAGGCGTTGAAGAAAAAATCAAGAAACGCAATAATCCTGATACAACACACAATCAGAGACAAGAAAGAAATTTTAATTAACTAATAAATTGAATTATCATGAAAAAGTTTTTTGCAACATTATTAGCAGCAGTAAGTTTATTAACAGTATCATGCAGTAAGGATGATGATCCGACAACAGGAAGCAGTGAAGCAGGTGTATATAGAATAACAATTGAGGTCAGTGGAACTGATGCAAAAGGATTCGCACATATAACAAATCTTGACAAGGTTAATATAAGGAACGAGAAAACTGGAGATTCTTCACTGTCAATAGATGATGAATTTACGACAAGTGCAAGTTATGTAACAGAAGGAAAGGTTAAGGAAATTGCCGCACAGGGCATGGTACATTCAAACGAAAAAGCAAGTGTAAGAATGAAGGTGACCAAAGATGGGAAAACTGTTTTTGATGAAAGCAAAAGCATAGATCCGGAAACTGGTACCGGTAAAATAGGCGAACTCAGGTTTACAACAATTTCGCAATAAGTTGTAATTTTGCATGATTATTATAGAACTATAAAGTTGTAAAGCTGGATAATTTTTAGTATCTTTGTAATATATAAAACACTGATATTCAATAATGAAAGTTGATTTTAACAGACTAAAAACAGAAATTTCCCTCCCTGATTTTCTCTTAAATCTGGGTTGGAAATTTGTGGCCGGTTCTTCTAACAGCTGTCCTAAAATGAGTAATGGTACACATACCATTGTCATCAAGCGGAATGCACAAAATCAATATACCTATTGGGATGTACACAGCGACAATGTAAGAGGCAGAACAATTCTTGACATGATGCAGGAACATCTGTTTGAGACAACCGGAAAGCAACCGACATTAAGAGAAGTCGGTGAAATCTTACAAAACTACATAAATACGAACCAGATAATTACTCCGGAAAACAGCAGATACGATGTTGGTAACACGAGCATGAGTACAGACGAACTGACAATGTACCTCAAGCAGCTTTTACCTTATAAGGGTAATTATCTACAAAAACGCGGTATATCAGAAGAAAGTATAGATAGTCCGGTTTTTAAAGATGTCTTTCTAATTAGGGAAGTTAAGAACAAAAATACCACATACAGAAACATCTGTGTAAAGATGTACAATGATAAGGGTGTTCAAGCAATCTCCCAAAGGAATGAATCTTTTAAAGGAATATTAGGAGGTAAGTTTGATTGCTTGGCTCTCAGCAACCACGATAAAAGCAGACCTATTGATATACTATATGTCGGAGAGTCTATCATAGACTGTATATCTCACTATCAACTGTGTCACAAGAATACAAGTTTGAATCTTGTTTATGTATCTACAGAAGGTACACTTACCGAAGGACAAATGCAGTTGCTTCGTATCATTATCAGTAAGAATGAAGTGAAGTCACTACGGACTATATTCGATAATGACAAGCAGGGTTATAAGTACACGCTATGGCTTGATAATAACCTTAGAGGTATGCAGCATGATGTAGAGCAAATGGATAGTGAGGAATTAAAAAATACAGCTTACCGGGTTCAGAATACTGAGTTTCCACAAAAGAAAGATTGGAATGATGACCTGAAAGCAGCAACTATAGAAAAGGCCGCCGATTAAAGGCGGTCTTTTTTTTACATGACAAATTAAGCATTAATTATAGTCAATCAATAAGTATAGTATCTCTGTTGCATAATTTCTCCGACAGGAAATTTTCTCTCAGGCATACTTTCGGAAAAGAAGATAGTTTAATCCATGATTTTGTATGATGGTTGAATTTTTTTACCACAAGTTTATCTGATGGTGATATTCGTATTACCTGGAAACCGGCTTCGCTCAGGTTTATGAGATCAGACACCTTAATCCGTTCACTCGCATTAAAAATATACTTGGATGAATGGCGCATAATGGATATACTGAATTCAATATCTGAGAATTTAGATGATTTTTCAATAATGCACCAACTTGGTATTTGACAAGCGCACATTTGTTTTAGTATATAGATTCCTTCTTCATTCTTACTTATCTTTATGACATTGAAATCACCTTGTAGTGCAATTTTAAGCAATTCCTTTTCACGCATACTTAATTTAAAGATTATTAGATAGTTGTATGTGTGCAAAGATAATGGATTAGTGCCTCAAAGGGCACTTTTTTTGCTACTTTTTGCATGAAAAAGTAGAAGATCCATCTACAGCCTATTTCTTGAATAGGTTGTAGATGGTCAATTTCTTTTCACGTGCCTTCCTCACGGTGTAAGATGTACCACCCAAAGACTTTTCATCCCAATAAGCAATAAGCTGGCATGAGTGTGAAATCATGTAGTCGTTACGTTTAAGGTAGGCGATATTTGAAAAGTCTTTGGATATGGTCACTACTTCATCTGCCTGCTTAAGGATGTTCAGATACCTGTTCTTGTTCTCTGTATTGAAATATTTGTCTTGGTCAGGAAAAGGCACAACAACAATAAGAACTATGTCACAAAATTCTGTCTTAAGGTTTAGGACTGCTTCTGCTGCAATGGTATCGAAGCCAACTGCTCCACCGGCATAAAAGAACCTGGCGCCGTTCTTATAACAATATCTTATAGCTTCCTTCACCCTATCAGAAGTTTGCTTATAGTCTATGACTTGGCGGTGTCCAGTGAAAGAGGTGGACAGATGGCTGAGCCATCTGTCCCGCGATTTTCTGCAAATATCAAGGGTGGCTCCCGTTGTATCGTACTTCAGTCCGTTATGTGCTATATAACTATATAAAAACAGGGTCTCCGTCTGAAAGAGACCTGTTTTTATCGTTTTATATGTTTCTATTGCCTTCATTTAATTGGTTTTATAAACTGTTTTACCTATAAATAAACCACCCAAAACTTCTGCACCCAATTTCTCAATCTTGTTGGCGAATATTGCGTAAGCGAATCCCTTTGTAAGAATATCGTCAAACACTATTACTTTTTTGCCTTTGAAAAAATCTTGGTCGAACTCGATTTCTTGTTTGTTGTGGATGTCGTTTTTATCTACATTATCATGCTCGGCTGATTTTTCACCTTTTACCTTGATATGGTCGTATGCGTTACACATTCCGCAAAGTTGGCAAACCATAGAAGAAAAGTTCTTGTATCTCTTTTCGTTCTTCTCTGCGCTTGAAGCCGGAACACAAGCAAAGATAATGTTTTTTGTCTCCGTTCCGTAAAGCTGAATGAGCTTGTTTGCAACCAAATGAGCTACGTTAGAGAATGCCTTGCCGTCTTTGAAGTCCCAAATTAGTCTGCGGATTTTCCACTCCTCTTGGGTTGCGTTTCTGTTCTTAGTTGAAAGGTATGGATAAAAAGAAAACATCATCTTTCTCCACTGCTTGTCCAAACTTGGGTATTTGCCGAATGTTGCTGCCATATCCGTATGCTTTAGAGTGTTAAACCTTGAATTATTCTTCAGCTAGATTTAGACCTTTTTTTGAAAACCTTTGTCTTGGTTTGGTCTTTTGTCCGCTGACTTTTTTTTTAGAGAATCATTCCCCATCTGAGTTTGAGCCTTTTTTTTACGGCTTATCGAGGTTTGGGAAAGTGGAATTAGAAAAGTTTTGAACGAAAAAAATGTTGGGGCAGTCGCAGACAACATCGTTATTTTTTTCAGGGCAAAGGCTGAAAGCCGGAACTCTTTCATTTCCACCACACCCATATACCTTTGCCGTATAAAAAGAAAGGCTCTCTGATGGGGAAACACCGATAAATGAGGAAGCGGACAGCAGAAAAGACCAATGAAAGACAATCGAAAAACGAGTTATACCGATTATATCCTGGGTAGATAAGGAGCTTTAGCGACAACCTTAACAGGGTGGAGGGTTGGCTGCTTTGCAAGCTATCGTAATGCCAAGGCTCTGCCTTACCTTAGTTAAAAGAAGACACGCCATCCCAGATGACGGAGTGCAACAGCGCAGCCGTTGTACCC
>OGNM01000128.1_pt1 | contig 56321 bp, 60 predicted proteins | sample 1573441 | NCBI WGS metagenome assembly OGNM01 (sample SAMEA2581915, study PRJEB24529) | metagenome | biome: Human gut stool | place: China | collected 2011
GAGAGGACGTTTAGACGCAAGAAGGACGCTGAAGAGCTTAGTTGCGGATTTGAGGTGATATTTCTTTAATTGTGTACCCATTTCTTTTCAGCTCAATTATCATAGCAAGTTTATCATGACTTATGCTGATACCACGCGGTCGACCTAACTTTTTACCCTTCAGTTTAGCGATTCTGATACCTTCTTTCGTCCTTTCGCTACGCCCACTGATTTCCATTTCTGCAAAGACTCCAGCCATCATAAAAAAGAACTCACCAATCATGGTAGATGTATTAATCCCTTCCTGGAGAGATATAATAATCATACATTTACGCCTAACTAAATCTAAAACTTCCAACAAGTCTTTTGCAGAACGGCCGAGTCTGTCGATCTTCCACACAATTAAAGTGTCACCTGAAGTGGATTGCTTCAATAGTTTTTTTAGAACTGGACGGTCCTCTATCTTTCTCCCACTTTTCTTCTCCATATAAATTTTGTCACAACCGGCATGTTTTATGGCCTCAAGCTGCATCTCAAGATTCTGGTCCTTCGTCGAAACCCGTGCGTATCCAATTTTTTTCATATTGACAAAGTTAAAGCAAATTATCTTTTTCTCAAAAAACGAACATTTTATAAATCCATAAAAAATGAGAGTGAAATTATTATTAGTAGCTATTTTATGTAGTACAGCCTTGACAGTTAAGGCCCAGTCATATTCATTGAGGACCAATGCATTAGGACTAGTAACAACTAATTTAAACGTTGAAGCCTCAATGACTTTAAACGATAAGTGGTCTGTTCATCTTCCCGTGCAGTACAATCCATTTAAATTCTCATCCAACCGACAGTTCCGCAATTTCTATATCGCACCAGGAGTGAGATATTGGTTCCTACAAAGCTATATCGGAGGTTTTGTTGGGATATACGGTACCGCTGGTACTTACAGTGTTGGGAATCTATTTGGAAGCCAAAACAGATATGAGGGGGAAGGATATGGTCTATCAGTTTCAGTCGGCCGTGCATATCAGCTCGCCAAAAACTGGAATATCGAATGGGAAATAGGAGCAGGTGCAGTCTGGTTGAATTATGACAAGTATCAGTGCAAACGATGTGGAGATTTGATTAGTCGAAATCATGGCTGGTCATTCTGGCCTACCAGAGCTGCGTTGAATATTGTTTATTTATTCTAACTATGAAACCACAATTAATAATTCCACTAATGGCCGGATTGGCTGCGTCCTGCATTACCAATAGGCCACTTGATCGGGTTAGAATATCCCAGCCCAATATGGATACGAAGCTAGATACGACTTTCAGCCTGCCCAAAATGATCAAGTGGACAGATGATAAGGGTCAGACACGGATTGTAACACAAGCTGAAAGGGATAGCATCACCGGAGAAGAAATTACAACTGTACAATTGAGTGAAATTACCGTAACTGCTCGTAGTAAGCAAATAGCCGAACGTAACGGGAAAATCAACCTCGATTTTATAGTAACCGTTCCCAGCACATTGATAAATAACAAATGGCAGCTACAGCTTTCGCCAGTAGCTTATAAACCTACCGACACTATTTATCTGGAAAAGATATTCCTATCAGGAGCAGATTTTTCCAAAATGCAGAAGAAAGGATATATGCAATATCAGGCTTTCCTATCTTCAATCATACCAGACAGTCTATATCTGAAAGAAATGTTTAACCGAAAAGGTTACAAGAAGGCTATGGAAGAATTAGAAAACGAATATTTCCAGGCCTGGAAAAATGAGGTTATACAAAAAGAGCGTTGGATTGACTGGTCAGATAAACTCAATGCGCGTTTTGTCCATTTCAATTTTAAAGTTGACCAAAACCGTGCAGCCATCAAGGGATACAATTCTATATTGGAGTATTTCCCGGCATATAGTATGCATAGAAAACTTAAAAAAGAGAATATCCCTTCAAAATGGAAAATGTTTGCTGATGGTAATCATTTAATTCGTACCAAGAGCATAACTTCTGAGGACTCAATAGCTATTTCCAAACGGTTTATGGATTATAAGAAAATAGCAGAAAATCAAAGAAAGAAAGAAATGAAGGAGGAAATGTATGATAAATATGTCCGCTTCCCATTCCAGTCCGCTCGTTTGGATACCATTACAAAAGAAGGTACGAATTTTGTCTATTACTATAAACAGGAACTCCCAGCTACTGAAAATACCAAAAAGATTGAGTTAACATTGAATGGTCTGATTTTAGCCAAGGATGAAACAAAGACTCCTTTACCACCATCCGACACATTAACCTATTATATCTCCAGTATGGTGCAATTCCTTGACCGTACCCCCAGGTATAAAAAGAAAGTCATATCAAGAAAGGATGAAGTCAATGTAACGGCATACGTAAATTATAAAACAGCATCTACCTCATTTGATGAGACTATCGGTAACAACAAGAATGAGATTGATAAAGTTTTTGAGACAATCCGAAACATTAACTATACAGGAGAATTTTTGATTGACAGCATCCATATGACAGCCACATCATCACCAGAAGGAGCGTCTGCCATGAATCTGCAGTTGTCTAAGGGAAGAGCTGTCAATCTTAAAAATTTTCTGCTCAATCAATCAGACGATCCGGAAGGTGTAGACTCATTATTCCGTCCTAAATGGATGGGAGAAGACTGGGGGAAACTTATAAAACTGATTAATGCAGATGACAGTATTGCGGATAGGGATAAAATGTCTTCCTTGCTTAAGATTGCAGATTTAGATAAACGCGAGCAAGCCATGCGATCACTTTCATCTTACGGATACATAAGAAATAAATATTATCCTCTCTTACGTGCTGTTGAGTTCAAGTTTCATCTTCACCGCCGCGGTATGATTCAGGATACTATCATTATGCCTGTAATTGATAGTACTTATTTGAATGCCGTCAAAATGATTGAGGACAGGCAATACAAGCAAGCTTTGGTATTACTTGATGACCAATATTCTGATGATTACAATACAGCAATCTGTCTCATGTCGCTTGGATATGACAAGAGAGCTTTGGATATAATGCTCAAGCAGGCTGACACATCAGATCGGAACTATATTCTGGCAATTCTTTATGTGCGTCTAAAGATGGAAGAAGAAGCAGTAAAATCTTACATAAAATCCTGCGATCAGGATGAGTCGAAGATATGGCGAGGCAAACTGGATCCGGAAATTAATACACTAATTAAAAACTATAATTTGTATAAAGATGATTTTTAAGAAGACAATTCCACTTGCAGTAGGACTGATAGCCGTCGGAAGTATGTCCTCATGTGACTTTAATGAGGACTTCTGTGTCCGGGATGGTGAATTGGTTGCCTACTGTGATTTTACAAACATCAAGGAGGAACCACCACTTCCCTATTTGCGGCATGTAGTATCTTTTCAGGGCAACTGCTCCAATGAAAGAACGACATTTACTCAAGACACGTTACGATGGAATATACCCCAAGGTGATTACAAGTTCATTTTTTATACAGGTGAATACCAAATAGAAAATCTTGATAACTACTATGAGTGTAAATTGAGTACACTAACAGATAGTATTGATAACCGTGCCTATATAATAGGCAAACAAAAATATTGCTGTTCGGTTATTTTCAATGAAACACTTGAGTATCAGAATCCCAAAGTAGTCAAGATTGTACCTTGGAATTTTGTTCAAAAAATAAATGTAAAACTCACCGTTGAAGGAAACATTGAACATATTTCCAGTATATCCGGAGAATTGAGCGGTATTAGCACATCCCGCTATCTGTATTCCCATGAACTTAGCGGTTCTGCAACCGTCTGTGAGTCATTTACCAAATCTGGGACAAGCTGGACCAGTTGTGCAAATAGTATTTATGTATTCGGTATTTCGCCAGACACAAATATCTTAAAAGTAATTGTCAAAATGGACGAAGAGTATCAAGCTTTTAACGAAGAACAAGAAATAGATTTATCCGGAGAGCTGAAAGCCTTTACGGATGACGAAATTACTCTTGATCTTACATTACATATCGGTAAAGAGCTGATTCTAAATAGTGTTACAATAACAGATTGGGAGGATACTCCAGAAACAGAGTTATAATAAATTATTAACCACTTAAAAACATTTACAATGAAAAAAGTAATTTTTATGGCAGCATTAGCTGTAGGTGTATTATCTTCTTGTAGTCAGAATGAACTGGATACAGAAATTTCAAATTCTTCAGCTACGCAAAAAGAAGGGGAATTAAAAATCAGCACATCTATTCTATCAGGGTCTGAATCAAGAGCTGGGTTTGTAGCAAAAACAAATTTTGCAACTGGTGATGAAATGGGAATTTTCCTGTATAAGTCTACAGGTTGGGGAGATGCCTATCCTGAGTATTCTTCTCAAAACAACAAGTCCACAAAAACTGCATCCGGATGGTCATTAGCCAATGAAATCTATCTGTTACAAGAGAAGGCATATATCTGGGCATACTACCCCTACAACCAGAGCGTAACGGATGGAACTAAGATTCCAGTGCCAATCAGTACCACATCCCATGTCGATTATCTTTGGGGCAAAAGTACCAATACACCATCAGTTGTAGAAACGGAAGCTATTATTCCGATGAAACATGCTTTATCTCAGTTCGTCATTCGCCTGAAAGTTTCTCCAGAATATCATAATGAAGGAAATCTTACTTCGGCTAAATTAAAATCTACCCAGGCTAAATTTGCCACAAACGGTACAATGAATGTCAACGATAACGGTAAGATTACGTTCAGTCCTACAACGACAGAACTTACTTGGGCCCCAAACACTACAGTTCCGGTACAGGGAGAACAAGCTGTTGATTTCTCTGCAGCCATATATCCTATGACCATCTCCTCTAATGAAGTAACACTGGAAGTGGTTATCGATGGCGCAACATATACTTACGTGATACCTCAAATTGAATGGACTGCGGGTAAGCGTTTCATCTACTCAATAACAATGCGTTCTAATAGCATAGAGATTGGTGGTGAAAATGGCCAATCTGTGACTATTGAAGATTGGTCTTCTACTGAATCAGATGTTACCCTTGTGCCTGTAAAATAACAAATAATGAGAATAATACATACAATAAGAGTTATTCTTCTTCTCATTATGAGTCTGTCTACATCGTGTCAGAAGGACCCTGATTATATTTCTAATGAGAATACGCAAGGTCATATTACTTTCACAGATATAAGTTCACGAAGTAGTCAAGACGGAAATTTTGAGCAAGGAGACGCCATTGGTGTATTTGTTATAAACCCCAGTACCGGAGAGTACTGGGGAACAAATAACAAATATGTATATGATGGACAGAAATTCAACCCAGCAACTGAATCCGATGATATCATCGTAACGAAAGGAGCTAACTTTGATTTCTATGTATATTATCCATACAAAGAGAATCAAACAGACATCACACGAATAACACATTCCAGCGGAGACCAGGATACTGAAGAGGGATGGATATCCAGTGATCTCTTGACAGCCACGTATACAGAGAGTATCACTGACTATACCATTCCCCTGAATTTTTACCATCGCTATGCCACTGTAGAGGTACATGTAAACCAGAATGATGGTATTACTGCAGCTACACTGAAAAATGTTCAATATATGAGTAGCACCAACCTGCTTACAGGCGATATGACTATAGATGAAAGCCGGAAGAATGTGAAAATGTACTGTTACAATGCAAACAATAACGGAAACACTATTTTCCGTGTTACGGTGCCTGCACAAGTATTAAACACCACATCAAATTATGTAAGTCTGTCAGGCAGTACAAATATTGATTTGCGTGCTGAATCTTCCATGACTCTGTTACCTGGAAAGATCCAGCAGTATAGTATTTCTTATAAGAAGAATATTCAGATTGTGGATTATACTCCGGGTGGAACTACCACGGGAGCAGGTTACTACAATATCGGAAGCCAGTGTACAGTTAGTGCTGCACCCAAGAACGGATATGAATTTGCCGGATGGTACGAGAACAACACTCTTCTCAGTACCAGCCAGTCATACAGTTTCAAGGTGCTGGCCGACCATACTCTTGAGCCACGTTACCGGAATTACTCTTCTTGGGTTGTATCAATCAGTGCAGCTCCGACACAGATAGCCACTTCCGGAGGTAGTTCAGCTATCACTGCATCGGCAGTCCGTAATGTGTATATCAACGGTAATTCTTCCGGTACAGAGAACGGCACTGTTACCCTGAGCAGCAATAATTCTGCATTCGTCATCGAGGGTACTACTGTCCGGGTAGGGGAAAATACAACAACAAGTACCCGCACAGCCATTATCACGGCATCCTGTGGTGGTGTCAGCAAATCTGTTACTCTTACCCAACCCGGCCGAACAGAGTCCTATGTCTTTACCATCAATGGCGGCACATCAGTTAACTATACGGCAGCATCTTCTGGAGGTAGCGTCAAATACACCATTGTCAGCCAGAAGACAAGTATTGTAGACGGTACATCTACAACTGTAACAGCAAATTGGAGCGCATCATGGAATGTAGCTTCTTTCGGTTCATTGAGCAATGACGGAACACTTATTATTGCAGAGAACCCGACTACAAGTCTGCGTTCGGCTGTTATTACTCTGACACAGGAAGGTAGCGGCAAGCAGATAACAATTACAGTGCTTCAGCAAAAGAAAAACTCAGTAGACATTGAAGACTAACATGAAGAAAATTCTATTAATATCAGCATTTATCAGTGCAGCTCTTATGAGCTGTACTGATAACAGTTCACCGAATAAAGAGGAGTCACTCGAGTTAGAATGTTATTCGCGCTCAAGCGATAATACCAAAAATCTGGTGAAAGATTTCGGTATGTACCTGTATTCTCAGACATCGGGAAACAATTATACTGGAGTAAGTAATCCGGTGCACGTTATGTATAATGATGGATGGAGCTATCCTCAGATATTACTTTCTGAGGACATAGCCACGATATACACTTTCTCTCCCTACATGGAAACAACAGATTGTACATCATTGAATCTTAGTCTTACCAATCAGACAGATTATCTCGCATCCACCGAAACAGTCACAGCCAGCAAAACCAACCCGTCAGTAAGTATCACGATGATACATATTCTCAGCAAAATCAACGTGACAATCGACGGTTCCAGTTCCTGCCAGGTGAAATTATTGTCTGTACCCACTAGCGCAGCATATAATTTGAAGACCAACAAGCTGACAGCTGGAATATTGGGTGATTTAACGACAAATACATCAAGCGTATTGATATGCCCCTCTTCATCCCAAGAATTGAAGATGGTGATAACCTATGCCGGCAAGCAGTATGACTACACGGAAGTAGCCAAGTCTTATGAAGCCGGTAAGGAATATACTTTCAATTTAACCATCAGTGATAATAAGGATCTTGTAATCGATGGAGACATAATCATAACAGATTGGACACCTGCCGGCGATTATGAGGGAACTGTAAATGAGCAATAATTATGAAAAAGATTCTATCATTAATTATCATGGCAAGTTTATCGGTCGGTGTATATGCACAAGATGCACGTAGTGCCATGAACAATATTCTTGACGGGTATACCTTACCTATTTTCGTTGCATTTATGCTGGCCGGTATTGTTCTTGGACTTGCCCAACAATGGGATAATATTATTGATAAGGACAACAGAGGAACACGAAAGGATGGCCTGTTCGCCCTTGCATGGTACGTGGGATATGCGCTTGTCGCAGCAATAGTTGTCACAGCTGTAAAATCAGCTATATCGGGAATATCCCTACAAGTGTAATGAAACACACTATTAGAAAAGGTTTAGAAAGTCCCTGTAAAATCAGGGGCTTCCTCTCATCGGACTACTGGATTTTGGTCGGTGTATTATCTGGAGCAATAATTCTTTTTGTGCTTGGCATACGATCAGGTATAACGGCAGGAAATTGGAGTACCTGTATAATGACTCTTGTCAGCACTGCAGCTATCATTCCAATCTTAGTCCGCAAGTTTCGGAAAAATGCTCGGAATAAAAAGTTCGATGAGATAAAAAGAGAATATACGATCAGTAATTTTCATTTAAACCACACAATCAGAAAAAATGAGAACAGATGAAGCATATAGTATTTTAGATATACTCAATGAAAAGTATGGTGTGATTCTCACCAAAGGCGGCAATATCTGCATATCATTTCAGGTCAAGCAACCTGAATGTTACTCATTGTCTCCTGATGATATTGACGTGCGTAACAAGATGTTCAAAGAAGCATTCAAATTTCTACCGGACGATTGTTATATCCACAAACAAGACATATATCTAAGACGGAAATATCATGCTGTACCCACCAACTGGTCCTTTCTCGATGTAGCAGACGCAAAACACTTTGACGGCCGGCTATATATGCAGCATACCTGTATCCTCCACTTTGTCTTGACTGGTCTTAAATCACTGGAGAAGTCTTATCAGTCCTCTCCTTTAGCATATAAGGAAAACCTTCACAAAGAGGACCAGGAGAAGTTATCAGATTTTCTTGAAGCAATCAATAATTGTATCAGCATGATTAAAAACCTGAGAGATACGCAAGTTGCATCCATAAATGGGAATGACTTACGTAATCTTATATTAGGTTATTCGAATCTATTTGCCGATACCAATGCTATTACCGACATCCACATTGATAAGACTTTGCATGTAGGGAAGATAAATGCAAGATATTTTTGCATCTGCGATGAAACGATGTTACCCGATAACAGTGTTTGCAGCTATGTAAAAGACAGTTCCCTGCCGATGGCCAACTCTGAGTTATATCATCCCCTATTGGAGGAGTTGGGGATGTACCTACCCTATAACCATATTGTAAATCAGATTATCTATCTGGAGGGGAATGAGAAATTACGTACACAAATAGCTCGTAACATTGACATCTATGGTTCAAACAGCTCTATGAGCAAGAGTATAAAAGTGCAGTTTGACAAACTCGATAAGCTCCAGGAAGAGATTCTGGAAGAAAACGAGACTCTTGTACGCACCCATTTTTCAGTCTGCATTTTTGACGAATCAGAAGATGTTCTTGACAAAGCTGAAAAATCCGTCAAGGAGACGCTTAACATCAACCAATTCCGCTATTACATACCGGGATATGATAATCTGGGAAAAATCCATTTTGCATGTGTACCGGGACAAGTCAGCTGTATGCCGAAAGAGTATCTTATTCTTACGACCTTACCAATTGCACTTTGTCTTTTCCTGCAGTGCAGCGAGTACCAGAATGATGATGAGGGCATCTATGTACATGATAGAATGTACCAGATTCCTTTAAGAAAAGACATCTGGGACGGTGCGAAAAGACGTGTGAATGCCCGAAATGGAATGATTATAGCCGGCACCGGAGGTGGAAAGTCCGCATTTACATTGAACTTTACGCAGCAGCTCATCGAACAGGATTATACATGTATAGTTGTCGAGTTCGGTAAGTCATTCAGCCAACTGTGCAAGCTATATCCGGATATATCTCTCCATGTAGACTATGATGGTAAAACCCCTCTTGGCATCAATCCTTTTGACCTGCAGGGAAGAGAGCTTGACAATAATAGTCTGGAGATGCTTTCCGGAATCATACAGCGTTATTGGAAACATATGTTTACCAAGGAGGAATCAGAGAAAGAAGTCGCATTGACCAGATTCATCCAAGATTATTACGAGCAGGTCTCATCCGGGCATAATTTTGAAGGTTTCTACCAATTTGTGACAAAGAATTATGAAGCAATACTCAAGCGAAAAAATGTAGTAAGCAAATACTTTGATTTGGAGTCATTCAAATTGAATTGTGGGGAGTTTCTTCCCGGTCAGCGTTACGAGAATGTCTGTAAGGATACGAAAATGGATTTTTCCTCAAAGAGGTTCATTGTATTCGAGCTAACCCAAATCAAGCAAGACAGATTTCTGAGCAACCTGGTGATGAGTATGATTTTTTCCATCATCCAAAAGAAACTTCTATCGGATCGCCGGAAACGTGGTATTCTGATCTTTGATGAGTATGCTGAAACAGCTCAAATGACGGATACGGCCACTGGTACGGGTATTCACAGTTCCGTAGCCTTCTGCTACCAGAAGATTCGTAAAGAGAACGGTGCTGTATATACCATTGTCCAGACACCTGAGCAGCTTCCGGATGATGAGAACACCAAAAATATTATCAGTAATACTGATATGTTATTTGTCTTGCCGACGAAAGAGGTCATTTATCAAAGCATCATTGACAAATTTAAAATAACCCGAGACTATCAGATTGCACTGATGAAGTCTATGCGCAACAATTTCTCAGGTCCCCGCCCCTACTCCGAATGTTTCATGCGTATGGGTGAGAACTACGCAACAGTGACAAGGCTGGAGTTCTCCCGTGAAAAATTCTTAGCATTCCAGACTGAAGGCGAAATATGGTCAGAACTGGAAGACAAGACAAAGACAATGTCAATGGAGGAAGCCATTGCAGAATATATAAATCAACATAAATAACAAGAACCATGAAAGAGCTTTTATTATCCCTATGCGTCTTAGTATCCTGTTTTAATGCAAATGCCCAGTGGGCTGTTGCAGACGCGCCAAATCTTGCTCAGAACGTAAAGAACTACGCAGAACTGCAAAAGCAAGTAACGATTTTATCAGATCAGAAAAGTAAGCTTGACGAATCACTTGATTTTATGAGAAAGGTAAATACTACCATCAGCAACTCGGTAACTGTGAAGAATATCATGGAGCGACAAATCAGGCTCTCAGATATGTGTGTGGATATTATTGGGAAACACGAGTTGAGTGCCCAGTCCGCCCAAACACTGATGTCATCCATTGCACAGATTATGTCCAACAATTCACGAATGATAACATTATCGCGGACAATATTATCATCAAGTGTAAAAATGAATGATGCAGAACGTCTTAATGCTCTGAATGATATAGAGAGAAAAATGAGAGAAGATGAACAGACGATATATAAGTTGTCATCGTTACTCAATGGTTATCAAAGTATTAAAAGTATGTTGAAATGAATAAAGCTCCTCAATATAACATAGATTGGGCCTTTCAAGATATATTTGAGGCCTATGCTTATGTCAAGTCAAGTATAGTGTTCGACGCCCTCTTCGCCATCATCGCGGGAATAATTCTTACTACTTTGATTTTTAAGCTAACCGGTATCGTGAAGGATATGATAGCTGATGGAAAAGGCTTCAATACGAGACATTTTTTTGAGCTTGGGAAAGAATATATGGCAATCATGTTAGTTATTGTCATGCTACCTGTATTCACAACATTATTCGAACAACTATTGGCATACACAGCCGATAACCTTGTAAGCAAGTTAACGCCAAACGGTGCATATGATCACGATGATCATATTCTCCGTCTGGCTGAACAAATGATTGACGACTGCCAGAACATGGATTTGGCAGACGCTGTTGTTGCTGGTATACCGAAAGTCCTGTCAGGTATTGTAATGGCTGCTATTGGTTCATTTTTCGCCTGTGCATATAATTATGTCATGCATATATTCGTTGCTACCCGATATCTAATGGTTCTTATGATGGAACTTGTAGGTCCAATTGCGATTGTCTGTCTTCTCAACAATGATACTCGCAGTTCATTCTTCACCTGGATGAAAGGGATGTTCGGAATTTTCATGCTCTATCCAGGCTTCATTATGGCCAGTGTATTTGCAGACGAGTATACAGCTAATCTGATAAGCAACTCTGTATGGCCGGCATTTGTTCTTGTCATCTTTTCATTTATACTTAAGATAACATTATTAGCAACTGTAAAAGCGATGGTAAATAAATGGTTATGATACACATTAAAGATATTCTTAAAGATTTCAATAAGTACGCAGAAGCGAGAAAAAATTATACATTGCGAACGAAACTTGTATTCATCTTTTGCTCAGTGACTATTGCCATGATACTATTCTTCAGTTATCGTGTAGTAAACAATGCCATGAGCAAGATTCTGGTAGTAAACGAAGGTGGAGAATTTGTCCATTTTAAGGCCATGCAAACAGACAAGCTCTATGAAAGTTTATTGAAAAGTCACTGTTATTACACTTCCTATTACCTTAACAGCTTTGACCGTCTTACAATTGAAGAGAACCAGGCACGTGGGTTATTCTTGGTAAACAAAGGAGATGCCAACACAATCTTTGCCAAATACCAAGCAGATAGAGCATACGGTGATGCCCTTGAGCTGGGTGTAGTGTACAATTGTGAATATGAAAAGATAACAGAAGTCCGCGTACAGGGGAATGAATATAACGTACAGTTTACTTCCGTTCTTTCCATAATATCCAATACAGGTACTAAGAGATTCCGGATCATCAGCGAAGGAACTGCAATCCGTACTACCCCCCAATACCCCGAAAACGTAACCGGCTTTTTTTTCAAGACTTACCGACAAACATATATGCCTTATGAAAAGGAATAGATACCCGAACTTCATAGCCATCAGTCTATCATTGATAGTGGGCGAATTAATTCTATTGACAATAATCCTGATAAAAGCATTTATTACGTTATGAGAACCAAAATCATAATCTTAGGGATAGCTGGAGTAGTAATAGCTTTATTACTATATGCTATTTACATAACACTACCCTCAGATGATAAAGGTGGAGACAAGATAAGCCTTCGAGGAGACATCAAGTCCGGCTATACAGTTGATGAGATGATCAATGAGGTCAAAAAAAATACTAATCGTAAATATACCGAACCTGAACCGGAGGGCGAGCCAAGCTCTAAAGAAGAAGACTTACAACGTATCCAAGAACTTATCCAACAGAATGAAGAGGCATTTCAAAAGCCGACAGCACAGCCGGAAGCAGCTACACGAGCTGCAAAGAAAAGTGTAGAGAAAGCTGTCAAGGACACAACAAAAAAGGTAAAGGAAAAGCCTCTAAAACCAACCCGTCGAAGATTTAACAGTATTCGACTAGTCAAGGAGGACGAAACAAATGCTATCAAGGCATTCGTACACTCGACACAAACGGTTATGGTTGGGTCCACCCTGAAGATGCAGCTTTCAGAAAACTGTCTGACCGATGACGGCCAACGCATCCGGAAAGGTACTCCGGTATATGGTGAAGTAACTGCAATCGATGGGGAAAGGGTTATCGTCAAGATAAGTTCTATCAATATCGACAACAATATTCTACCCTTCAAAAAGAACGTGTATTCACGTGATGCAATCGAAGGTATTTATGTTCCGGGTAACCCGAAATCCGAAGTTGCCAAAGATGCGGGATCTTCTGCAGTCAGCGGTGCCAATGCAAACATTTCAGGTGGATTGGACATCGGTACCCAACTTGTAGCCGGAGCAGCAAATAGTGTAATCAACGCGACAAAATCAGCGACAAGCAAGAATATCCGGAAAATAAAAGTGACCATTAAAACGAACTATCAAATATTACTCATGGAGGATGACAGACAATGATAAGATACATATTAACTCTGATTATAGCTCTTCAAGCAGTATTTGTGCATGCACAGATAATTGAAGAGCTGGCGGCCATACCTCTTGAAATTGGCTATGAAAAGACTCTTCATATCATTTTCCCCACAGAGGTGAAATATTGTAATGCCGGCAATGATCATATCCTGGTCGAGAAGGTAAATGCACAGCCAAACATTATCCGTATCATCGCAGCGGAAAGGAACTTTCCTGGGGAAACGAATCTTTCCATCGTAACTGCCGATACGAAGTTCTACTCCTATTCTCTCCGTTATAACGAATCACCCAGTGAGAGTTATATACAGGTTGGAGAGATCTATCAGGCACCGCATGTACTGCCCGTAGCGGAAGAAAAGCAGGTGTATCTTATCTTTCCGGGTAAAATTACCTATGAAGACCACGGGTCACAAGATATTAGCGTAGAGAAAGCTGAAGGCGTTGACAACATACTTGCAGTCAAGGCTATCTGCGATTTCAAGAATGAATCAAACATTTCAGTTGTCACGGATACAGGTAAATTCTACACCTTCTCTCTCCGGTATACACCCAATCCGGAAGTCTTTACCTTCGTAATAGACAAGGAAGAACAGCAGAAAGTAGCTATACTCGATGACGGTGAACTCACTACAGACCAGAAGAAGAAGATGCAGGAGGCAATTAACAAACGTCTCCCCCTCGACCTTGGACTATCGGATAAAATATCCGGAGTGGAGTTTGAAATTAATAATATATTCATCCACAACGATATTCTACTATTCAGAATATCCATGAGAAACCGCACCCAGATAAATTATACGATAGACTTTATGCGGCTGTACATTCAAGACGCGAAAAAGAGCAAGAAAACAGCTATCCAGCAGCTGGAACAAAATGTCCTGTTCACATTCGATTATCCGGAAGAAATTCCGGCACACGAAAAACGAACGTTTGTTATCGCCGTCAATAAATTCACTATCCCGGATAAAAAGCGTCTTGTAATCGAGATTCAAGAGAAAAATGGAGGCAGACATTTCTTCTACAAACTAAAAAACAAATCAATACTCAAATCAGAAGAGGTATTCCGAACTGTTCTAGAACAAAAGACGGAAGATGAAGCCGACAAAATACTCAGGAGGGTGTATCAATGACAACCTATGTACTGACTCTCCTTATGTTTCTATCTATTTTCATCGCCCCCGAAGTTAGGAACAGCCTGATAGAGCTGATTGAAGGAAGCCAATCATTGCAGCCGATAGGGAAAATAATAGATATTGTCCGGAAAGAAGGGATGTATGAAGAGCTTCCTCTCTCATGGCCGATAAAGGACAAGTTCCGAATCAGTAGTCCATACGGTTATCGTATTCACCCTGTCAGCGGTACGAAAAAGTTCCACTCCGGAGTGGATATAGCAGTCGAGTTGGCTACTCCAGTATATTCAGCAGGTGAAGGAACGGTAATCTTTGCCGGCAGGAAAGGTGGATATGGCCGCTGTATCATTATCCGGCATAAGTATGGATTTACCAGTATATACGGTCATTTATCCGCCTACTATACTACAACGGGGAAAGAAGTGAAACAAAGGCAGGCAATAGGTTTCGTAGGTAGCACAGGTATAAGCACAGGAAATCATCTGCATTTCGAGATAAGAAAAAACAATAAAGCAATAAACCCTATATGGTATGATGAATATGAAAGATGAAGTTGAACAGATAATATTGCGAACAATGCTGAAAGACGGGATGTCGGCCGCACCTCAAAACTACGAGTTTCTAATGAAATATGGTCTGACGGAATTATACTTCTACAGTATCGACTGCTCGATGAACGGTGTAACACTTGACTCGAAGTCTCCAGCCTTGGACAAGATCCGTAAAGTAATCATAAATGATATTACATTTCCACTCCTTCAGAACGAGTATAAGAAAAACGGTAAAACTGGAGTTATGAAGAAGTTATACGACAACGAAGCATATTATAAAACCTTTCTAAAATGTATCCGCAATGGTAAGTAAAGCTGTAATAGAATATATGGAACGAATCAAGCGTTTGTATCTTCTTATCAAACAAGAACGAACCGGAACAAGACGGGATCTTGCCCGAAAATTGGTATTATCACGGGCTACTGTGACAAACTATATTTCAGAATTGAAGGCTCTCGGAGCGGATATACGGTTTGACAAGTTCCGAAACACGTATTACTTCAATAATGAGTTTGTCCTCTATGCCACATTTGAAGTAAAACTGTCAAGTTGAAAATAAAATTGCCAAAGGCTAAGGCTGTTAGCCTGGTGCATACATAGTTTTGTCATAATGTAAAAAACAACTTTAAATAATTATAATTATGAAAATAAAGAATTTAGTTTTAATGTTTAGTTTGGCTGCAGTCTTTGCAGCCTGCCAGAATGAAAACGAGCCGAAAGATACCGCAAGCAAACCGGGAACAACCGGCGATTGTCGAATCATCATCGAAGGCGACGAAACCTTGTCGCAGTCTTCCCGCTCATCAGGAACAATCCAGTTTGAAGGCGGAAGTGCCAGCGGAGCCGGCTTGTATGATAGTAGTGACGATGCAATCGTGTCTGCTACCCCAGATCCCGGCTATGAAATCGAGTATTTCTATGGCGGTCCGGCTGCAGAACCCAGAAAGTATGACAATGCCAACGGTGGTGCAACCTCATTTAGAGTTGCCATTGATGGTTTAGACCACGTATTCCATGTAGGTTTCCAGGAAAAGAAAGGTACACTGACCGTCATTGCTGAGGAAGGTGGAACTGTAAGTCCAACTGGCACAACGGAAGTGCAGCGCGATGTAGAATTTCCTATTTCTGCTATTCCGAACAGTGGCTATGAATTTGCTGGATGGAAAATCAACAGCGGTGAAATCACAATTGCTAACCAAAACAGTGCCAACACAACAGCTACGCTGATTGGTATTAACAGTACTATTACAGCAAGTTTCAAAGAAAAAATCACTTATAAAACAATATACTGCTGCGCGGAAATTCGTCCTACTTATATCACAGATTATCAAACTGGTACAGGTACTTATAGAGTGCGTGTATGGCTTAACGAGACCGGCAATATTACTCCAGCCAACAGTTGGGTATTTGGTGACACATTCAGTCAGTGTGAGTTTAAAATACAAATTGGAAGTAGCAACACCATTAACACATATCTAAGAAAATATAGTTATCCAACTGAGTATGAAACGGAAATTCGAAAAACTTCATCAAGCGATTATCCAGGATTAACTCCAAGTAACTTATCAATATCAGTAAAAGGTATCTATATGGACAGTAATGTAATAAATAGGTTGAATACAGTATTTGAAGGGTTTAAGTTTTTGTCCAATAGATAAAATCCCTTTTGCTATTATTATGCCTCAAAATAATCTTTTGGGGCATTTTAAAGATAATTTCACCAGGACGAAATAAAAAAGAGGCTTCAATTTGAGATGGCCTTTTGAATACTTTTTAATGTATAAAGTATAATAAAATCAAAGTTTTTATTTTTGGGTTTGCCCGATAATTACGTCTTTTATGATATTTACTTCATCGAAATGTGTTGTTCTTGCTATTAAATGAATATAAATCTCTCTTTCTGGTAGCTTTATTTCAAGGGGTATATTCCTAATATCATCCAAATCTTTTGAATGGACATATCTATCAAACATACCAGAAAACAATTGACTTCTATATTTTTGAGAAGATATGCCTCTATTCCGGCTATTAGGTATTGGATGTATATCATCACAATAAAAATATAATATGGAATTTGCGTTCTCCATTAAAACATTTGCAATACATTCTGATATAGAATGTAAAATTCCAAATTCTGTATGGTTATTTCCATTAACCCGTTCAAGTGAAATTTCTAATATTTCAATATTATTTAATAATGATGAAATTTCAAAATCAGGAAGAATAATGTTTTTATCAATCGATTCTATTCTTATAAGATAGTCATCTCCCTCTTTGCTACTTATAGGTAATATTACTTTCATTATTTAGCATTAGGGAAATAAATATCTTTCTTTGAGCGGAGTTCTTCAAGTTGTTGCATTTTTCTTTCTCTCAACTTATTGACAAAATTAACCAAAGCTTTGGATGGATTCTTTACTACTAAAGCATTTTCTGTATATGATTTACACATAGTTATTGATATTGGGCATATAGCACTATTAAACAATCAATTACTTTGATTGCAAAAGTAGTAATTTTCATTCTTTTTACAATATATTTCTTTGAATATTTATTCTGATTTATAATTTGTTAGTGATTTTGTTCTCATATTCTTATCTAATCTCTCATATATATATTACCGTTAAATTGCGATTTTTTAAATCAATAAAAAAACCTCCCATAAACTCTCTTTTGTAGAAATTTACGGGAGGTTTTGGTTAGGTTTTAGATAACCTTACCTATTACGTTTGTAACCAGTACTCCATTCCTGATTCCTCCGTTTGTCCGTTTGGTTCCATTGAGTACTAATTTATGTTCTCCAGCCGGTAAGTTGATCTTTACACAAATCTGTCCGAATGCAATATTCTGTTTGATTTCATCCGGAATATCCGGGTCATTCTCAATACCTCCACAGCCGTAATCTTTGTAATACAATACGTTCCATCCAAAGGGTTCTCCTTTCATGATATGCAGTTCGGTGAGAGGGAGTTCAGAGTATGTCGTATGTATAATGAGCTGCATTTCTTTTTGCAGTGTGATCTTATAATACACATGATTCGCTGCCGGTTCATCTGTATAGATAAGATTTCCGTTTTCGTCTGTGTATTTAAAGGTTTCGTAAAATCCTCCATCGGCCGTGTCGATTGTATCCGAAATGGTAAAGTCCTTATCATATGTTCCTAAATTATAGGAGAAGTAAGGATCTCGCCCCCGGAATATACCTTTTCCTTCTATGGTCAGTTCATCTTCTGTCATTGAAGCAATATCTATGGTAAAATAGAATTTACCTCCCAACATATCGTTCATGCGGATTCCTTCTTCTGTTTCAGAAGTGGCCATTGATTCCTTATTGGAATTATAAAGAACAATGGGCAGGAAAGAGGATTTACTTCTGGCATTCAACATAAAATCGACATTCTTTTCCATATGGAACTGATAATACAGCTTTTGGATACCCGATTCTTTGTGTGCTTGTATATCACGGATGATTCGGCTGAAGTTAAATTCATGTTCTTTGAAGGTTCCCAAATCATAGGCTTTATCGAACGAAGTTTCTTCTATAAACTGTCCAACCACGTGCAGGTTCATACCTCCGTTGTATCTGCTGGCATTCGATATTTTTCGTCCGTTCAATACCAGTCTATATTCTCCTGGTTCAAAAATCCGTTTGATATAAATCTGTTCGGAGCGTAGGGTCGCAAGTTCCTTTTTCAGTTCATCAGACAACTGAGGGTCATTCGCGATTTCTTCCGGTGTAAAGTCTCCTCCATCATTGTAGAGGAATACTTTCCAGTCGTTAGGTTCACCTTGCATGATGTGCAGTTCCATGACTCCTAAATCCGATTGTGCCGTATGGATGATGAGCTGCATTCTTTTCTTGATACTCAACTTATAGTACACATGATTGGCTTCCGGACGAATTATAGGGTATTCTCCGGTTTCGTCTTTATAACGGAAGGATTCATAATAGGCTCCATCGGCTGTGTCAACCTTATCTTCTACGGTAAATTTCTCTTCAAATACACCCCAATTGTAAGGCTTAGACGGATTTGTACCTCTTCTTATTCCCGTTATGGCTAATTCCAACACATCCTCGGGAGCATTTTCAATGTTTACTACAATGTAGAGTTCGTTGCTCATTACATCTTCCAGTCGGAAGGCTTCTGAACCCATCTCAAAGGAAGCTATCTTTTCCTTATTCCCGTTATACAGTTCTACCGGAAGATAAATATTTCCATTTTGAGGAACAAGTTCCAAGTCCATATTCTTTTCTTTGGTCAGATGGTAATATATTTTCTTTACCCCCATTTCTTTGCGTGCTTGTATATCACGGAGAAGAGTTTGGGTTTGAAATTCATGATCAATGAACTTTCCTAAGTCGAAAGCCGTATCGAATGAATTTTCTGTAACAGGTAATCCTATGACATTAAAATTAAGGTCTCCATTGTATAGTCCTCCGTTCGATTTTTTGATACCGTTCAACACAAAGCGGTATTCTCCGGCGGGGAAAACCCGTTTTACATAAATCTGTCCAGCCCAAAGAGAGTTCAATAGCATGGATTTCAATTCCTCCGAGACTTCCGGATCGGCTTGTATTTCTTCCATACGATAGTTTCCTCCGGTTTCGTGATACAGGACTTTCCAGTCATAAGGTTCTCCTTGCATGATGTGGAACTCTGTGCTGACCTTCGAACCGGCTGTATGGAGTATCAGCTGCATGGGCTTTTCCAATGTAAGAATATAATAAGTATTATTGGTTCCGGCTACCGAACCGACAGATTCGCCTTGCTCATTCTTATAGTAAAAGCTGTCATAATACGTTTCCGTGTTTCTGCAGTCGCTGAACTCAAAACCGTTTTCACCCGGTTCTATTACATAAGGACGGGTTGGGCTACTGCCGCCAATATAGCCATTGAATATTATTTCCAGCTTGTCGGAATGATCACGCTCTACATCCAATACCATCATATATTCTCCTTGCGACACATTTTCTATAGTCATATAGGTATCCGATGCTTCGTGCGTGTATAATGGTGTTTCCAGGTCTTCATCCTTTCTGTCGTATATCCGGAATCCCAAGCATTTCTCTTCTGTACAGAACGGGCGTATATACATGATGGTAGCTCTGCGTTCCAGTGTAAAGGTAAAAAACATTTGGAAGGTTTGCAGGTCTCCTACATATTTCGCCATGTCGTATGTTCTGCCGCATGTAAACTCATGTTCTTTGGCTGAGAATAAATCAATGGCTTTGGCAGGTTCCAGTCCGGGCAATGTATCATACGCGATGGTATGCAGGTTCGATACTTCTCCGCAGTCGTTCGATACCTTCAGGCGCAGCTTGATTTCTCCCCGTTTGTTTCCGGGAATGGTGGTTTCTACTTTAAACTTCTTATCCGTTTCTGTAACGGTAACGTATTCTGCATCTTCGCCCTCTATGGCATAGGATATGCCTCCTTTGTAATGGAAGAACTCATTGCTTGCGTCTATGATAACCGGGTTTCGTTCTGTCATTACGTGGGATGTTTCAAGGTCGGTGTTGATAGTTGGTTTTCCAGCCCAGACTTCGTTTGAGTTTAATGTGATGCTTTCATTATTCTGAGAGATAGTGGCTGCTATTTCTATATAGCCTTGTTCTGTAACTTGAAATGTTGCACTTTTTGTACCTTGTCCGCTATAAAGACTTGTATGTCGTAAAGCTTCCCATACAATCCGTTCGTTTCCTTGTAAGTTTTCTATCTCATATGTAATAAAGTTTCCGACACAGACAGATGATTTATTAGGTTTTAGAGTGTAAGGTTGCTTGATTTGAATTTGTACTTCTCCTTTTACAGGGTCTTCTTCTATTCTTTTGTCATCGTTGTTCATTGATACTTTTACTCCAATGTTTGTGATACCTGCTTTTAGAGCTTTTAAGTATATACTTGTAGATGTTTGAGAATCTGCCTGTCGAATTTTTTGGAAGAAAGTATTATCAAAATACCATTCAGGTTTGATGCGACCTTTATTTTCAAATTTATATAAAGTGCTACAAACAAGTTCTTGTCCAGGAGTAACTATAGATAAACTTGGTTCTATGGTACATGGTTTGCATGCTACTTTGATATTGTCTAAATGATATCCGTCTGTGCCTTCTACGGCAGCAGAAATAAATACATTGGAATATTCTTTCGCCCAATAGATTGTAAAATCAAAGGTCTTTTTCCCAGAGCCATAAGTGTTCATAAAACTTGAAGGGCGTCCAGCTTCTAAAGACTCTTTAAAGAAACCGATATTAGGCGGTGTCATGGTAATCACAATATTCCCGGTAAAATTCTTGTCGAATTCTAAAGTGTATTTACTTTCTGTGCAAGTAGTAACATTTTTATCTCCTTTTATCTCTTTCATACTGTTAAAATTTAAGGGTTAAACTCTGATAAATCAATTTCTATTTTGGTTGTTTTATTTTTATAAATAGTAGTGGGGAAATTCCCTAAATCATATTCTTCAGAAAATTCGCTATAACAATATCGAACATTATAATAGTCTATGAAAGAAAAGTCATCTGGTAGTCCTTCTGTTTCATTCTCCGGAATGTAGGAATAGGGAAATACAGCATTTGCATCTTCTTTTGTTAAATTGTATTCAGCCCACCACCAATCCGGTATTTTGCTGTTGAAAAAGAATGAAATTCTTAACAATCCGCTATTAAAGTTTTTGATAGAGAACTGCACAAAGCCAAAACATCTTTTCATATCAAAAGAAACCACATCGTTCTTTTTAGATTGATATAGAGGTATGTATCCTTTGTATAATTGCTGTTCATGGATTCTTGGCTTGTCAAATAAATCGAACCAATATCCTGTTTTGTATAAAAATGTATTTCCAAGATAGGATTGTTCTTGGCTATTAAAAAATATTCCTCCAAATAGTCCTGTAGATACATCCAAATAGGCGCATGATTCTTTCGATTCCGGTGCTGCTACTATACGGATAGTATATTTTTCATTTCTTTTTAGTTTTAATCTAGCTTTATTTATATCATCAAATAAGCCATAAGCATAGGGGGTACCATCTTCCTGTCTTACATCTATTCCGTATAGGTCGTTTACACCATGCGGAATGGGGGATCTTTGGTCTTCTGTCCACTCTCCGTTCAGTTGGAATGTAATCTCTACATATTCATTACACGGACACTCTTCATTTTCTTTGCATGCCCATAGCAGCAAAGGCGTCAATAATAATATAAGCAGTTTCTGTTTCATGGCTTTTTTATTGAGGTAAAGGTAAATAATCTTCTAAGTCGAATTCTATGGTTGTTGTTTGCCCTTTATAGATACTTGTAGGGAAACTTCCTAACTCTTTCTCTCCATACCCTGTTTCCGGATTGTAGTATTTGGAATAGACTTTATAGTTATTGGCAAAGGAAATATCATTGGGAATTTCTTTATCTTCCGTTTCAGAAATAAAAGAATAAGGAAGTTTTACGTTTGTTTGCTCCGATGTCAGCCGGTAATTGACTTGTTGCGGATTTTCTTCGTTTTTGGGAAAGAAACAGAATCTTAAATCGCTCACAATGAAATTATTGATAGAGAACTGAACGAAGCCAAAGCATCGTTTCATATCAAGCGAGATGATATTGTCTTGTTCCGTTTGGTACACGGGTAAATATCCTTTATATAGTTGTAGAGCATAGTGATAGTTTGAGTTAAAGCGGATAAAATAATTTCCGGTTTCATATAAGAAAGTGTTTCCCAAATAGCTTGGTTCTTTATCGGTGAGAAATACTTCTTCGAATCTGTCTGTAGATACATGCATATATGCACATTCTTCTTTTGATTCCGGTGCAGCGATTACCCGAATGGTGTATTTTTCATTTTTCTTTATTTTTAATATAGCTTTGTCCATATGGTCGAACAGTCCATAAGCATAAGGAGTGCCATCGGCCAGTCTTACATCTATTCCAAACAAATCATTGAGACCGTATGGAATGGGTTCTCTGTTATCTTCCGTCCATTCTCCATTCAGTTGGAATGTAACTTCCACGTATTCATTGCATGGACATTCCTCGTCTTTACATGCCCATAGCATGAAAGGTACGAATAATAAAATAAGTGCTTTCAGTTTCATAGCTTTGTAGTTTTTGATTTGATTGCAAGGTAGATAAAGTTTTTGAGATAGAAAAATCAGATGCTTGGTTTAACGCAAAAATAATTGTTTTATGTCTGCTTTAGAGGGAATACCGATTTGTCAAAATGCCGTTGAAAAGACGAGAATCTTTCATAACAACAGTTTTCTTTCTTTGTAACGGACTGATATATTATTGATATATTTAAGGTCAAAAGCTCTTAATATAAGAGATTGGAACTAAAAGAAAGGCCCTAAGTGTATTTACAACTTAGAGCCTTTTATCGTTTCTTTGCAGGTTCTTTTCCATCTTCTTATCATATGCCTGACCTCTGGGTACCAGATAGAGAAACATTACGTAGTCATCCACTATCTGTACATGATAGCTGAAGAAGGCACGGTAACTGCCTATCCTCAGACGGTAGATAAACTCGTAATCCACCAGCGTCTTGCAGTCCGTCAGTTCTTCAATGCTCCCGGCATTGATAACTTCCTGTATCGAATTACGCACAGAATCCAGCATCTTTCCTGAGAGCTTGCGGACTGCCTTTTCAAACTCCTTTGAAAATTCAACCCTCATTTCTCAACCACTCCCAGCCAGTCCATAAATTCCTTGCGCTCGTTCTTCTCCAACTTGACCTGTCCGTCCGGGTAATTCTCAGACATATAGCGGTAGGCTTCGCTGTCATCGTATTCTTCCGCTGTCTTGTCGAGAAGACTTTCGATCAGCTTTTTCAGGTTTGTGCCCTGGCGTGCTGCCATGACCGAAAGAGCTTTGAAAGTGTCCTCTTTCAGATCGATGATTTGCTTATGGGTGATTATTGTTTCCATGTTCTTTAAATATATATTTAGGGAAACTGTTTGGGTTATACAGGTGTTCCATTTCTTTGCATCTCTTCACGTATAAGCTCCGTTTCAACTTCAGATAAGTCAGCCAAAGCAACTTTCATGTGGTTCTCTTTCTGATATGCCTTGACATCATTAATCAGCATTTGGAAATCATATAGAAATTCCTGTGTTGCGCCATGCTTTCTGTATATGGTATGTGCTGCTTCCAGGACTTCAACAGCGCAGCTGTCGTCACCTTGAAATACAATTGCCGGTATTTCATTTCTCATACATTCTCTCAGTAGTCTCAGTTGATCTTTCATGTTATTTTCCTCGTTTTTTTAAATATGTGTAAAATGTCGCTTTACTTATTCCGGTTGTTTTCAGTATCTCGGCCACAGAGCAGGCTTTTGAATCATAGAGCTTCATGGCCAGCTCGACTGTTTTTTTATCTTTCGGCGGTCGTCCGCCTTTGCGCCCCCTTGCCCGTGCAGCCTTCAGGCCCTCGACAGTCCTTAACTGGATAAGGTCTCTCTCGAACTGACTTATCCCGGCAAAGATAGAGAATACAAGCCGCCCATGTGGGGTTGTGGTATCAAGCCAGGACTCCTTGAGGGATTTGATATTAACTCCGATTTTTTCAAGTCTCTCAACAAGTTCTATCAGATCCTTGGTCGAACGGCTCAGTCTTGTCAGTTCCGACACTATCACCGTATCTCCAGGACGGAGAGCATCGAGCATCCGAAGCAGTTCCGGACGATCGTTCCTGGTACCTGAAGCCTTTTCCTTATAAATCCGCTCGCACCCTTCCTGATTGAGCTGGTCAATCTGCCGGTCAAGACTCTGTTCGGCCGTACTTACTCTTGCATATCCGATTCTCATAGTCTGAAAAGATAAAATATACCCACTTTATTAAACTTTGATTTCTGAACCAATTTTCAGACAAATATAAGAGCTTATTCCGAAAGTAACAAGTCATTCTTAAATAAGTCCGGAAAACGGCCGTTTTTCAGACTGGTAAAAAAGAAAAAGGCCATCTTCACAGACAGCCTTTTTTTAATGCCTTCGTTTGAAGACCATTTATGCGAAAAACATTAAAATTATAGATTGCGTTTGCAGAGTATCATAGAAACGATAAACCATAGAAGACAGCCTAACAAGGCTATTACACTGGTATATGTTGAGAATACCAATAGGGAGAATGAAACAATGGCTTGAGTGATTAACAATGCCTGAAAGTGATTGACTTCCTGCTCGATTATTATAGACATTATTTTTGCTTTTCTTTTCAACCAGGAAGAAATTACGCCTTCCTGAGATTTAGCTATTGACGGAATTGTTATTGTTTTCATGACCTTTTGTTTTATTGTTAGGACAAATATAAACCTATTTTCTTTACAAAGCAAGCAAAAGAAAAGAAATAAAGTTTATTTAACCTATATTAGTAAACCTATTTTCTTTATACAACGATAATGTTATATATTTGTATTAGATAATAAAAGAGATATGGATAAAGAAATATTTAAACTGAGAATCAAAGACATACTTGCGGAAAAGAATATAACTTATAGAGAGCTGTCGGAACGGATGGGTAAAGCTCCCCAATACATAAATAATATTATTAATGGTGGGAAGGGGGTTTCTATCGCAACGCTTGTTGAAATAGCCCGAACACTGAATGTGGAATTTCGAGACCTGTTCGCTTATACCGGAAGTAAGTCTCAAATTAATGGCTATTTAAAAGTCAATGGGAAATTGTACGAGATACACAGTTTTGAAGATCTTGAAGAAATTATAAAGTTAAGGGAAAATGAAAACATCTAATTACATCAACTGGGATAACCTGAAAAATATCCCTTTCTTCCTCTGCCAGGTAGTCGAGGATGAAGAGAACCAGGACATAGATATATATTACCTGGGCGAACGTGTCTTACACGATTACGACCATGTAGGCCATTATATGCGTTGGGCAATCATCCTTTTCCGGAAAATCAAGAACCGTACTGCAGACTGGGTAAACTTACATACCCTTTGGACGCTCCGGAACTGTATCCGGGAGAACTACAATCACGGTATAGGTGTGGATAGTCTGATCTATGGAGAGGACTTTGATGGGGAGAACCCAGAAACGCTTACTCCCTTGACGAAGAAACGCTTCGACCTCATAATCAAGAGAATTAAAGAAATTGACGAATACGCAACAATGTGAGCTACCCACGCCTGAAGGCAGAAGTGTTCTCGCTTTAATTCATAAATTATTCAAATACATCCATCAAAAAGATAAATGAAATAATGTAGAGCCATGAAGAAAGAACCAAAAAATTTAGCGACATACAAGGAATTCGGCAAAATGCTTAGAGAAGTAGCTAACATATATTCCCAAATGGGCGATACTCCATTGGAAGAAGAGGGTTGTGAGAAAGAAGATATATCTAATGCTATCTATTTCATAACAAATAAGCATGATTTTTCAGACTTTGTACTGCCGTGGAAAGATGCATTTATTCGCCATCCCTTTGACGTTACGGAAGCCAAGAAATGGGCTGAATACGTTAAAGATTGCCGGAAGAAAGGAATACCATGTAATTACCAGGAATACGAAAATCAAAAAGGCTAACCAATGAGACAGGGAGAAATAATACTTTACCAACCGGATGAAACAGTTAAACTAAACGTACGTATGGAAGATGAAACGGTCTGGCTTACACAGGCACAGATAGTAGAACTATTTCAATCAAGTAAAGCTAATATCAGTGAACACATTAAAAATATATACGAGCAAGAAGAACTGGAAGAAAGTTCAACTGTTCGGGATTTCCGAACAGTTCGGCAAGAGGGTAAGCGTCAGGTTGTTCGTAACCTTACATATTATAATTTGGATGCAATCATATCCATTGGCTTTCGTGTCAATAGTAAACGAGGTATTCAATTTCGTCAATGGGCGAACAGCGTACTGAAGGAATATCTGTTAAAAGGATATTCCATCAATCAACGGCTTTCAGAGTTGGAGAAAACAGTAGCCCTACATTCGGAAAAAATCGACTTCTTTGTCCGTACCTCGCTGCCGCCGGTGGAAGGTATCTTCTTTGACGGCCAGATCTTCGATGCGTACAAGTTCGCCACTGACTTGATTAAGTCGGCCAATAAATCACTTCTCCTGATCGACAACTATGTCGATGAATCAGTGCTGCTCATGTTGAGCAAACGCAATCCGGGTGTGTCAGCTACCGTCTATACACAAAAGATAACTGCACAGCTGCAGCTTGACCTTGACAAACATAACGACCAGTACCCGCCCATCAACGTGCGGACCTACCGGAACAGTCATGACCGGTTCCTGGTTATCGACGAAAAAGAGGTGTACCATATCGGAGCTTCCCTGAAGGATTTGGGCAAGAAAATGTTTGCGTTCTCCAAACTTTCTATTCCGGCTAAAATGATTACCGATATTTTATAAAGGAATGGAAACTCACAAAAGAAAATAGTTGAAGTCTAATACATAAACACAATACTATGGCAGTAGATATGACGAATGAAACGACTGCTCAATACAGGCAGCGTATAGAAAATATGAGCGTGGAAGATATTCAAAAAAATATTGAATATTATGAGCAACCAGGATATAACTGTTCGGGACTTGTAACTGCTGATGGCATCATTAGTCCCCGAACCAGAATACTCCATGAGGTTTTGAGAAACAAACTCAGGAAAAAGGAGAAAGGTTACTCAAAAATAAAAAGGGAGTTGACGGCTTTACAATGGGCCAAAGAAGGTTTTGTTCTCAATCCTGATGCTGTAGGTGAAGAAAAGTACACCAATAGCCGGTATTTTATGAAGGCTGTTTATTACCGGGAATACGAAGTACATGAGGATAAAGAAGCTGCTAAGAATCTTCTTAAATCGAGGCGTAAGAAGGATGCATAACGTGTAGAGGTTTTCCGGTCGTATCGGTCGTAGGTATACTGGTTCCACAAGGTAGGAATACTGTCCTTGTCCGGCAGGGATTCTTTGACAAGCAGTCCTGTTTTCGTGTCATAAACCTTGTCAGTCTTCAGTTCCTTTCCGTCGAAACGTGTGGTTGCGGTGCGTACCTCCCGTTTCAGTGCATCGTAGTAGGTCTTGACGAGCGGCTTTCCGGTTTCAGCTGCGGTTACACAGAACAGTCCGGGCTCTTCGGGACTACTCCATATGGTTTCAGTCTGTTTCTTTCTGCCGTCCGGGTAGGTGGTCTTCAGAAGGTTTCCCCATTAAAATCAAATCGGTCATTAGAAAATGATAGCAAGACCATTTTTAATGACCGATTTGGGTTTAGTGAAAAGTGGCTTAGTTTTGTTTATATGCTGGAAATCTTCTGCTGAAAATGATACATCCAATCTTGATTGACAATCCAATTAAAAGTTAGATTATGTTGTAGGAAAATGATATTTTTATCAGAAATGTTTCCTTGTATCTTTATTCCATCTTTTGCTCTTATAAACCGTATACTCCAATATTCTCCAAGTGGGGCAAAAAGCACTTCACTTATTTTTTCTTCTTGGAATAAAGTTAAATCTTGTTTAAAGGAGGTAAGTTCGTCTGTGTTTATGTCGGTATTCATTAGTACATGGAAAAAAGATTCTTTTAATTTTATGTTCATATGAATATAATCATTGAACTCAAGTTTTTCTTTTTGAATGAAATCGATGCTGTAAATGTTAGGATAGGCAGAGTCGATACTTTCCACACAAGGCTTGGCTTGTGATATTTCGTGAATAGAGTTTAACAACTTAGGAATAAAGCTTTGATCAAAGTCTGAATGTAAGGTAAATTCAGTTCCATTATCTGATTTTTTAGTGAGGTGTATATATTGATAGATATGCCCATACTGATTTGATGTTAATTCGATATATAGGGAATAATCATCAGAGGTAAATGAAATTTTAGGGCTTTTCCCATGATATAAATCTTGTAGTTCCTTTTCAAATTTAAGAAGTGTCGTCATATTCGTCTTATAGCATTCGGAAATATTAAAGATGGAATATTAAAGATGGAATATTCAAACTGTACATTAAATAGTAATGTCCCATTTTGTTGATTATAAGAAAAATTGTACCATGTCATGTAAGGTACATTTTTAGAATCGTAAAATATTATTGCTTGCATAAATTTATGTTTTTTGATTTGTAAAATTGTATTAATGTTATATCTAAACAATACTTCGGTAAAAATTTATCGAAGTATTGTTTAGATATGAATTTGTTTATTTAATTAGATGTTATTATAAATCTTGGAAATATAAATGAACTTTTTGGGCTTGTTGTATAAATTCTTTTTTTATGCATATTTTGTTTGAGATACAAAATATACAACAGTCATATACTCTAAGTAATAACTCATTATGATTAGAGAAGATGGCGAAATGGATTAAGAATGAAGGCAGATCGCTATTTCTTATTAAATCCATGTAAGAAACCAAATTTTCTTTGTTTATTTGATAATAATGACTAAACTCATAATGCTGATGGTTAAATTCAGTATTGATTCTAAATTTTTCAAGTGTTTGAAAAGCAGAGCAATCTTCTAACTCAAAACTGTCAATAGCTAATATTGAGTTGTTAGGGAGTTGAGAGAAAATTTGAATCAAACCATATTGCTGTAAAGGAATATACATATCTTGAACAACAATATCATTTTCTTCACATTGGGTAATAAACTCCTCTGATAGTTTTATTTTATCAGATATACAAAATAGCCCTTTATAAACAGCTGCTAATGGTTCCAAATAGGTTTCTTGACAAACGAAATATTCAGAATCTATTAGGTATTTAGAGACATTTACATTCTCTAATATTTGAATAAAGGTTTGTATATTAGATTTATCTATCTGGATAAAAACTCCAGATAGATAAATGTAAGTGCTAAAATTAAGTTTTATTTCATAGTCTTTAATTAAGTTAAAGACATAATCATTCCTAATACTTTGATTATTAATTTTTATTATAGAATTATCTGGAAGTTGAGAAATAATTTGAATTAATCCTCTTGTTTGTAATTTGTTCTGCATATTATTTAATGTGTTTATTTACTAAATTTAGAAAAATATGAAAATTTTCCTCTTTGGTCCCAGGTATAGGGGTGCGTATCCATTTTCCATCTCTTAAATAAAAAAGTTCTATATTTGCATGGCGTACATAATCTTGAGGATGTAAATTCATATCTTTAAAAACATTATTAACTCTTGCATGTGTTTCTACTCTAAAATGTATTTTTAAATCTCCTTCTATTAAAGTTACTCTAACTTCTTGTGTATCGGTTACAGGTTGCAATCCAGGTTTTAATCTTTCTGCAATATTACGAATTTTTTCATTGCTACCTATAGAAGGTTGTGGACTACTTGCAAGAGGGGTGTCAGGTTTAGGCGTTTTAGGCATAGCATCCGGCATCACTTCCGGCACAGAGTTTAATGAGCCGGGTTCTCCTACAGCTGTATTTTTCCATGAGAACATTCCTCTTCCCTGTGCGATGGCATTTCCGTGCCAGAAGTTCTGTCCTTTGGCGATGGCTATTCCTCCTCCAATGACTCCTCCTAATGCACCTCCACATATCGCTCCTGAAAAGGCTCCCATAGTACCGTTTGCCATTGCACTGGCAAAACTTCCTCCTGCCATGAGTGTGTTTCCCGTTCCGAGTGTGAATTCTGAAGCGGCTCCTCCTACCATACCTCCAATGGCTCCACCGATGAATCCTGCTCCTCCTACAGCTCCTCCGACCAATGGTCCCAGTGCTCCGGCAGCAGCTCCCACACCGAGGTATCCGAAAAATTGTCCGAAACTGTTGATTTGATCGGCATGTAAGGCTACATTGATGGCTCCACCTATAATGGCTCCCGCTATAATCCATCCGATAATTTCCCCGTTCTTGTCCACATAGCACAGAGGTCTGTTCATACAGTATCCGTACCTGTTCATAGCCTGTGTAAAGTCCGGCAGCTGTACGTAGGGGTCCGGACTCAGGAACCGTCCCAATACCGGGTCGTACAATCTCGCATTCATGTGGATCAGCCCGAATCCGTCCAGGTGTTCGTGTCCCGTAAACCCTCTTCCTGTCATCAGGCTTGGCGCTTCTGTACCGGTATAGATTTCCTGTGTGTCGGGGTCTCTTCTGCTTCCCCATGCATCGAAGCTGTTTTCCTCGATGATGTTTCCTTTGTTGTCTGCCACCTGCAGGATACTTCCCAGATAGTCTCTGTGCAGGAAGCGGATATCGGTTTTCCCTTCTTTTTTGACGAGGAGTGCAGGCGCTTCATAACAGTCTCCTCCTACATAGAGCCTTTCTTCCGTTCCACTGCTGTCGCAATGGGCTTCATAGTTTCCTCCGAGGTAATACTTTGTGTATACCGTCCCCTCTTCGGTCATTTTCATCCGTACTCTGTCGAACTGAGTATTGTAGGTGAATTCCGCCTTTCTGTTTCCTTCCTCTATCCATGCGGGTCTGTCTGCGGCAGTATATCCCACCTGCAGTCCGCTGTGTATGCAGGCTTCCTTCTCCGGTGTGTTTCCTGTAACGGCATAGGGACGGTTTGGGTTGGTATATACCATTTCTCCTGCATCCCCTTTGCGTATGATGTTTCCTTCGGGTGTGTATTCCACCTTTTTCCCGGCATAGAGGGTCAGTCTCTGCAGGGCATCGTATTCAAATAGTTCTGTCCTGTTTCTCAGTGCATCCTGTCTGCTCTTCAGGTTTCCGGTTGCGACATCAAATTCGTATCGCTGGTCCATCAGTACCTTTCCGTCGCCGTACAGAATACGTCTTGCGGTGGGGAATCCCCATTCATCGAATTCATACCTTCTGTCGTATTCCCCGGTAGCGATTCGGGTGAGCTGTCCGTGTATGTCCTCTTCGCTGTAGCTGTATACACAAGTCCCGTCGTCCAGATACACTCCGGTCAAGGTGCCGTTTCTGTAAACCAACTGTTCGGTACAGAGTTTTCCGTACTGTGAAGAATAGGAGACGGTAGAAAGCATTCCGTCTTCTGTATATCCGTATGCCTTCTCCAACCGGTATCCTTCGGGTGCTTCTTCCCTGATGTTTTCCACCCTTCCGTATGCATCGTAGGTGTAGTAGGTGGCAGTACCGTTGTCTGAAACAGCGGAGAGAAGCAGGTCTTCGTCTTCGGCATAGGTATATACAGTGGTAAAGTCGGGGTGTACCAGTCTGGTGATACGTCCGTACCGGTCATATTCCCTAACCACCTGTCTTCCGTCGGCATCGGTTTCCCTGCATACGTTTCCTTCCTTATCGTATTCGGTTCTTCGTATTCCTGCACTCGGGTCCTTGATGGCAGTCCGTCTTCCATATACGTCGTAGTAGAACCTTGTCTGTACACTGTCTGATGCTACTATTACGAGCGGCTGTCCGTCTGCCCGGTAGAAATAGGCAATATTTCCCCCTTCATCGGCAGCGCTTGTCATCAGTCCGTCTGCACTGTACTGGCGGATGTGTCGTATTCCGTTTTCTGTGAGGGTATCTGTCAAGGCTCCGTATGCACACGAGTCCACTTTTCCGGATGCATAACGTGTAGAGGTTTTCCGGTCGTATCGGTCGTAGGTATACTGGTTCCACAAGGTAGGAATACTGTCCTTGTCCGGCAGGGATTCTTTGACAAGCAGTCCGGTTTTCGTGTCATATACCTTGTCTGTCTTCAGTTCCTTTCCGTCGAAACGTGTAGTCGCAGTACGTACCTCCCGTTTCAGTGCATCGTAATAGGTCTTGACGAGTGGCTTTCCGGTTTCTGCTGTGGTTACACAGAACAGCCCGGGTTCTTCGGATCGGCTCCATGTGGTTCCGGTCTGTTTCTTTCTGCCGTCCGGGTAGGTGGTCTTCAGCAGATTTCCCCACTCATCATATTCATACCGTGTGGCCCTTCCCTTGTGGTCTGTATCGCTCAGGGGGAGTCCGGTTGCTTCATCGTAGCGGTGCGTTACGTGAAATCCCATCGGATCTGTTTCCCTGACGAGCTGTCCGAGGTCATTGTATTCAAACTGTGTCGTCAGCCATTGGTCGGATTCATAGTTGCACTGTGAATGGCTTGTCATTTGCCACTGCGTATCGTATTCAAACTTTTCCTGTAAGGATTTCTTTCCGTTAATACGCTCGATTTTGCTTACAGGCAAGTACCGATCATCATAACCGATATGGATGGTCTCTACGAAAAGAGAATCATCCCGCAGTTTTCGGGTTTCCACAGAATCCTGAATTCCTAACAGATACAATGAACCGTCATCCACATTCCGGTAGCTGTACGAAACCTGTTCGGTATAATGTCCGGATGAAACGGAAGAGTGCAGCATCTGTCCATAGTCATTATATTTATATTTTCCTATAGTAGTAGTGCCGTTCAGAACATTTTCTGTGGTTTCCTGTGTCAGGGTCAGCAGGGCGATTCTGTTGGACTCCCTTTTCAGATCATAGATTCTTGTAATGGTATCTGTGGGAGTGGATTTTTTCACTTCGCTTCCCAATAAGTCGATATCGTAGGTCGAGATCATAGTACGGTCGTTGACCATATCCTCTGTCTCTATCTGCTGAAAACCTCTGAATCCCATTCCGGTACGGTGAAACACTGCATTGGTGTATTTATAGTATTCCCACGACAGTGTTTGGTTGTTTTCAGTATTTTTGATCCATGCCGGTACAAACAGATGAGGATTCATGATGGTATAAGGATATCCTACATATTGGATAGCTCCCGGATTCTGGACGTACCGGGTGGCATTGGTCGTCATGATATCCACATAGGCATGATTGGAATTTACTCCATAGCTGTCAGTCAGGTTGTGCAGCATTCTTGCTTCCTGTTCATTGTGGGAGTAGTTGTACACATGCAGTTTCTCGTTGTCCACACAAATCAGTCCTCCCGACCAATAATAGGACTGGGCTACATTGGCTACAGCAAACTGAGCTGTCAGATTATCTAAATATTGGGTGGAACGCATATTGGGAGTCTGGCTGATTTTTCCGTTCTCGTTCAGATATACATCCACTTTTCCTCGCTGGTTGCGCAACAGGTCGGGAAGTCCGTCGCTGTCTACATCCACCAGCATGAAGTTCAGTCCCACCGTTTCGTGGAAACAATAGAACAGTTCTTCTGTGTGTACCTTAAATCCGGGGCTTTCCGCACTGTACGAAGAGTTTCCTGTCGACATAAGAAAAAGCCACTGTTTACCATTTTTTACATTACTGTCAGAGGTAATCAGAGCACGATCCGGAGTATGGGGGTCAATGTGGCATACAGCGCCCAAAGCATCTTTGTAATATTTGTATCCGCTGGCACTGGTACTTTTCAGGTTGTTTTCATTGTTGCAGGCACCATAACAAATTCCGTCATCAAAATGCTTGTATCCTTCTTTGCAGTGTACCCGGCGAGGACCTAAAATAATGTCAAGATTCCCGTCTGCATTCATATCAGCCAACATCAATTCCCTGTCTTTCTGCCCTCCTTGTTCAAAGTTGAATTCCGTGATTTTAAGGGCATTGGAATAGGCCAGTTGCTTGAAACCATTACCGGTAAACTCGTAGACATAAGTACCGTTGATATTAATCAGGCAGATATCCGTCTTGCCGTCTCCATTGTAATCCATTGAAATCAGGCGGTCGGCATGTCTTACTATAGAGGCATCGATAGGATATAGAGTAAAATCAAAGCACTCGTTGTCATAAAGTGTCTTTCTGTTATCCAGGTCGACTAACAAGGCACGGGAGGGATATTTGTCATGGTCCGGATTGTAGCAGCTCGAAATAGCCAAGAGTTCTACTTTTCCATCACCGTTGAAATCACCGAAAATACATTGCCGTTCGTGTACATATCCGTCTTGCTCCGGATAGGCATAATCTGTATGGCGGGCAGGATTTATCTGGCTGTCATAAATGGTTACTTTTAGCGTATCCTTTTGTATGGCTGAAGGTATTAGCTTTTTCTTTTTGATATAGTTGATTTTTACTGGTACATCAATACCGTCTCCATTTATATCAATGGCTTCCAACTGTTTGAATCCTTTCCCGGCGGTAAAGACTACAGGTTCGATAAACATATCACTCAGGTCTTTGTAGACCAGCAGCTCTTGGGCTTCATTATATTCGCCTTGATTAGGTATGGGGTAAGTTATCAGTCCGTCGCTATTGGAAGCCTTGCTGAATTTTCCTCTTGATATGGCAAGAGAAGAATAGCCGGTCTGTTCTTGTTGCGAATTGTGGAAGTATTTGGACAGATAATGAGTGTGATCACTCAAAAACTCAATGCTGCGTCCGTCTCCATAGCCGAAGCGTAAGGGATTCAGACGGTGGTTGGAAGTTTCGCATTCCAAACTATCCGGTAAATAGACTCCCCTGTTTTGATAACTAATCCGGTATCGACGCCAAAGATTGCCTTTGTAGAATGAAGAGACAGTCTCCAGTAATTTACTGTATTTGAATGCCTTTCCATCTGCATAGCGTGTGATACCATCTGGTATGTTACGGTAATTGAATACAATGGAATCATTGTACACTCCCTGAGCTTCTCCATACCGGATTGTCCGGATGTAGGGCAGATTGTCTGCCTGCATGTAGGTGTACTGTATCGAACGCCCTTTGCGATTGGTGTACGAAGTCATTACATAACTGAACGGGGCTTGTGGGGAATTTTCAAATACGGCTGTATTTCCATCCGGATAGTATACTTTCAGGCGGTTTTCCGATTCTCTGTTTACCCGTATGAATCCCTGTTCGCTTTGCCAAGTGTCGGTACCGGTCTTGATTAGCCGCATACCGTCCAGCATCAGTTTGTCGTCTTTCAGGGAGAGAGGAGTAGCTTTCCCGTCGTAGTAGATGCTGCCGGCTACGTGGGTAATGCCCGATAGCCCACCGATATTCCATCCATATCCTAATGCAGTTTCGTGCTGTTGGCTATTGTACATAAAGGATAGACGGGGTTGAAACCCTTCTGTGTCAGGATGCACATCGATGGGGACGGTGTAACTGACTGCACCGCTTGGAGTGAGGCTGTATTCTACCGGTATTTCACCGACATCACAGTTCTTGCTGCCGTTGCTCGAAACAACTGCCACTTGTGCCTTGCCGGAGAGGCTAAGCAGAAAGGCGGTTGTCATTATCATTATCTTTTGTGTTATGTGATACATATTCATTTGTTTTTTTGAATGGTTTGTACTCTGTTTCCCGAGTTATCGTATTGGTATTGTATCGAACTATAATTCGGTCTTTCGGGCTTTAGATCGGGTTCATCAGGGATGCTGGGTACTAAATCGGCGATTACGGTAGTTTGGATGGTCCCATTGGGGATAGAAGCATTGGAATACTTGTAACCTGCCGTAACGATATAATAGGTACCCGTAGACAGATTGGGGATACTCAGGTAGGCTTGGCCTGAGGAAGCCCCTTCCGGCATACCCAGACTGATGGGGTCAAAGTCCGGTTTCATGAAATCATGTTCTTCGAATGTGGCAACCCATTTGAACGAGAGTTCTCCTTCCGACCAGTCCCCGGTGTCTCCTTCTTGTGCTTTCTTCAGGACATGAAGGGTGGTAAAGCCCGGTCCTGCAGAATAGTCCGTTTTCCAGTTATGGATAATGAGATTCCCTGGTGAGGGCAGGTCGAGCTGATAATAGACTGCTTTTCCTTGTGTATAACGATATTGATTTTCTTGGGGAGGGATATATCGGAATATGTAATAATAAGAATGTGGTCCTGGTGTTCTTTCATTCGTGTTACGTTTGTCTGTAAATGTAGATCTGTTACCGGATAAGACAACCGGAATGGCATCATCGAAGAACGTGCCGTATTTTTCTGTTGTTTGTGCCTGCATTGTCAGTCCGTAAAGTAGGGTCAGTACAATGAGTTGCACTCGCTTGAAAATAATGTGTAGTGTCATATTCTATTTTCTTTTACTTGAACTGATTAGGCTATGCCATGCTTCCCGGAGGAAGCGATGGCATAGTGGTTGTTTGACTCAATCTTGTGTTCGCTTACATCGCACTTCCGCCCAATGCGCCTAACACGGCAGATGCCACTGCGATGATTACTTTCAAAATGGTGTCCCATACACCTTTTTTCATTGCCATAATTGACTCCTTTCTTTAAATGATGAATAAATGTGTTCGTTTTGTCGTTTCAAGCTTGATGACAGTACAAAGGTAGATTATCTATTTTTATTTTGTGTACTGAATTTATAAAACCGTTAAACCTATTTTTGATTTTAAACGGATGTGCCGTCGTCGAAGTTGCGGTATTCGGATTCCTGTATCTTTTTCCGCTTCCGCAAGATACTGGCGCGTATCTTTCCCAATGCACGGAGGATGAGTTCCATGCGCAAAAGGGAGTCGTCTATCTCAGTGATGATAAGACGTTTCCTGCTTTTTTCATTACGTCTGCATTCTTTCCGGTACTGCCTGCTCCGCTTCTTACGGCATTCCTTGCAGTATTTGTCAAAGGTTTGTGTACGGTGGTTGTAATAGAAGTCCCCAGAAGGAAACTCGCGCTTGCAGCATGCGCAAACGCGGGTAGAAAAAGTCGTGTTGTTCATGGTGGTGGATTGATTATTTGTCGAAAACAATTTGATTTATTAAAACAATAAGCTATATTTGTCGAGGCAAATATAATAATGTTTTCATAAATAAAACAATCGATTTTATAGTTTAACCCGAAAAAAGATGGATACACTGTTCAATGTAGCTGATATAGTGAAGCGTGCCAAAGAGGTTATGGGCTTCAAGACGGATGTGGAATTGGCCAATTATTTAGGGGTATCCCGTTCTACATTAAGTAACTGGTGTGCAAGAAATAGTATCGACTTTCCGTTGCTGCTGGAAAAGATGAAAGAGGTGGATTACAATTGGCTGCTGGTGGGAAAAGGAACTCCTCACCGCGATACGCAGTTCTGCCAATTGGGAAGGTATACGGGAGAGGTGGAGACGATATACATTCCGAAAACACCAGAGACGAAGGACGAGCGGTGTGTGGAACTGTACGATGTGTCGGCGGCTGCCAACCTGCGTACCATGCTGATGAACCGCAACCAGTATGTGGTGGGAAAAATTGTTATTCCCAATATGTCTTCATGCGACGGGGCGGTGTATGTGAGCGGGGACAGTATGTATCCGCTACTGAAATCGGGAGACATCATCGGTTTCAAGGAAATCAACGATTTTCATCATCTTATCTATGGAGAAATGTATTTGGTATCGTTCTGCCTGGACGGTGATGATTACTTGGTGGTGAAATATGTCAACCGGTCAGAGAATCCGGGATGTATTTTGTTGGTGAGCTACAATCCGCATCATCAGCCGATGGATTTACCAATAGAGAATATTCAGGCAATGGCTATCGTGAAGTTCTCTATCCGCAAGAATATGATGTAAAAGAAAACTTGGAGGCTTTTATGATACACTCTCAGAAACAAATAGCCGTATTACTCCACCCTCCTACTCTATTACAATCTACCTCTGACCACCGTTCAATACATCCTCGGTCATACGAGCATCCGCACAACCGAAATCTATGCCGAAGTGAATGAAGCGACGATACACAACTCTCTTCGGGGTGTCCGGTTTAAGGAGTTCTAAAAAAACGGTGCCTGATTTTGTTTCAAAATCAGGCACCGTGTACCCTTAATTAACTGCCTCACAAATAAGACTTAAATTAGGTTTTCAGCTATGAAATATTCTCAATACTCACAACAGCCTGATTCATTCCCATAGCATCCGCTGTCAGAGCCACCAGCATATCATTTTCTTTCCCACATTTAGGACAAGCCAACTTTTGAAAAAGGGTATAATCATGTAATGAAGGATTATCCTCTCTTTCACCCATGTCTGTCTCGCTACCCCAATCAAGATCCTCCGTTGCCACATCAAATTTTTTGTGGCAAAAAGCACATTCCGTATAATCAATAACAGTTCTTCCCATACTTTCAATCAAATTTTATTTTCAGTCTTCCGGGCTTCCTTCCTATCCTGGCGATTGAAATAAATCACACCAACAATGGCAATAACCGAAACAAGCCCAAACATTACCAATGCTCCCATATCATTCTCCTTTCTTTTCTTCCCTAACAAGCCAAAGACCTGCCAAGAGGGTTACTACTATCGCAAAAGAACCTCCAACATATATTACCCACTTCTCTTGTACATCTCCGAAAATTGAAGATAGCACAACAGCCGTAGTAATATATTTGGCTATATCCATCAGCCATTTACCTAATTCTTTCTTCATATCTGCAAATATACAAAATAAAGGAACGAAATTCAAGGAATTGCATAAAAAAGGCAGGCACACGGTAAGGCGTGCACTGCCTATAGTCTAAAAAGACTGTCGAATTTCTACACAAATATATGGAAAAATTTCACCCATCCACAGTAAGAACAAGAATAATCCATATTTATAATTCTATATATCTATAATATTACGCATATAAAAATATATATTTCTGCATATTTATATTTGCAGATATATATAATTACACGCATATATATTTGCAGATATACAAAAATACACTATATTTGTACTGTCGAATTTCAATATAAAGACTTATGATAAAAACTATTTGTCCCTTAAATTACAAAGGCGGTGTAGGCAAGTCTACTACCGCATACAATCTCGGAGTAGCCCTTTGGATACTTGGTAAAAAAGTTCTTATGATTGACACTGATACACAGTGTAACCTGACACATCTCATCGGTTTTTCCCAAAACGCGGGTGATGCCACTCTATTTGAATGGCTCACACAAGAAGACCAGAAAATGCCGGTATATGAGCAGTATCCAGGACTCTTTTTTGTACCAGCATCAAACGAACTTTCAAATATTGAAAGCTACCTGATGAATAAGCGGAACAGAGAGAAAGTATTGGCAAAGAAATTAGCCCCTTACCTCTCCCCTCTTCCAGACGGCAGCTATCTGTTTGATTACATTATCATAGACTGCGCTCCCAAAGAGGGTATTGTCAACGATAATGTTATGAGTGCGAGTGATTATATACTTATTCCCACAGAATGCTCCGGCTTCTCCTTGCAAGGTATGCAGAATCTCATGTTCTCGATAAAAGACGTAAAGGAAAACCTGAATGAGAAACTTGACATTCTTGGCTTCCTGCTTATCAAATATGACAAGCAAACCAGAATTTCTAAACAGGTAACAGATTTTTTTGAAACCAACTATCCGGAAAAGGTATTCAAAACAAAAATCCGGAAGAATGTGAAGTTCGATGAATCTCCATTGAAGCATCAGGGTATATTTGAGTACGCGCCAGAAGCGAACGGAGCAGAGGACTATATGTCATTAGCCGAAGAGATAACCGGAGAGCAGCGTCCTCAAAGCTGGCAAGAAAAAGCCCTTCTGGCATGGAACAAAAAGAATAACATTAAAGAAGAGGAGGAATAAGTATGGTAAAGAATAAGGCAGTCGATTTGGGTATTAGTCAATTCATGCAAGACGTGGCAGATAATAAACCTGCTATACCTTCCGAAGAACACGCAACCATTACCCAGAAAGAAACGCAAGAAGTTAAACGGTCACCAGGTCGCCCTGCAAAAACGACACAACGGTCAGAACGTATCATTTTCAAACTGGATGCGAAGTCATACACAGAACTATCCATGATAAAAGCACTAAACCGCTTGGACATTCAGGATGTCGTTTTTACCGCTACGGTAAAGTTCCTGAAGGAATACAATTCTGAAATGGGATTGACGGCTGAAGGTGTCGAGTTGGTGAAGGAGATAAAGGAGCAGTACGAGAAGTGAGCTACCCACGCCTGAAGGCAGAAGTATTCTCGCTTTAATTCATAAAAAAATTCTGTATTTATAGACATCTATATTTCTGTAAATATATATATGCAGAAATATAGATGTCTTTTTTTAGCGGTGCAAAATCACACAGTCCTCGACTTCGGTGGGCAGACCGAAAAGAGGGTAGTGGGTGAAATACGGTTGAGCTTCTTCATCAGGTGGGGTACAGACAAGGTCTGAACCGATACGTTTCAGAGCTTCATCTATCAGTTTGACTTCTTCGTCTGTCAGACCGGTCATATCGCCGTTGAAAATGTAACCGAAAGCCCATGTCGGGATTTTTTCTATTGTTTTTTTTATTTTCATAATAATACAATTATATATGTGTATAATTCTACGCATGTAGATGCGTAGAATTATAAAAATTATTCATCCATCCTCACAGAAACCTTTTCAAAGAGTTTCGGGTCATTCTGCTTGAGGTGTTCAAGATACCATTTTTCACAAGTGATTTCAATCTCTGTTCCATTGAAATAGAACGGGTAACCAAGTGCTGTTAGAAGTGCTGCCAGTCTTGCCGGACTTCCAGCGATAACGTATGTTTTCAAATCGAGTGCCATAATTTTATATATTATGGAATGGGGGAGTCCCACTCCTTGTTAGAATTAGAGTCTGCCTTCATCAGCATAGCTGAAATACTTATCCTTTCCAATGATAACATGGTCAAGAAGTGTAATATTCATAGTCTTCCCTGCTTCTTGAACTGTTCTTGTCAATCTATCATCGGCACTACTTGGTTGAGTATTTCCGCTTGGGTGATTATGAATCAAGCAGAAAGCAACAGCATTACATAATAAGGCTTCTTTCAGAATAACTCTTACATCAACTTGTGCTGCCGAAAGTCCTCCTATTGAAATTCTCTGTTTGCGAATAAGTTTGTGTCCTTGATTCAAGAAAAGCACCCATGCTTCTTCCACTTCCAAATCTGTCAGTGCCGGTGCCATCAGATTAAATATATCATGAGAGCTGGTTATCGTTGGGAACTTAGCAAATAAAGCCTGTCCTCTTCTGTAAAACTCGACAGCAGCTAAAACCAATTTTTTACGTGCCGGTGTCATGTCATTAATTATATCCCCCAGCGTACAGGTATTACCGTATACTACCTCTTCTTCTTTCACCATCATAGATACGCTTTCACGGTTTGTAAGGATGTAAGCAAGTTCTGCCATGTCCATTGTTCTAAATTCGCTACTGATTTCAAAGTTTCTTGTTTCCATACATCTAAAAATTAAAGTTTGACATAGTGTCGTGGTCGAATTATTCTAACTCCAGATTCAGGAGTCTTTTTCAGATTCTTTTTCTCCCTATACGACTTTTTTTTTAATCATTCTCTCCCCGAGTTCTTTCGCCTTTTTCGATGCAATAATTGTGCGTCTGGCCGTAGATGTATGCAAGGGAACCGGTATACAAAATACCGCACAGCGAAGCTGCTCAGGATATTTGCATACCGGCACAAAGTGCCTTGCAGACTTCTACAAGGCGCACTACATTCGCATCATGAAAAGGGGAGAACCGGGAGAGAGAAAATGAGCTGAAAAGGAGTATAGGATCAGAGAAAAAATAGACAGCAACAGATCCGCTTCAAGAAAATTATATATTTTCAGACATCTATAATACTGCGCATACATATTTCTGTATGTCTGAAAATATAAACTATAAATCCTAGCAGATAGGGAAAGAAAAACCCCGGTGCATCGCTGCAGCGAGGGTAGAAATATATTTTTAGATGTATTAATGATCATTCATTTATCGTCATAGTGTCCCAAGGCTGAAATGATGAACACGATCACAGTAGCTTCGTTGACCATGTATCTGATGCGGTTCTTCTTGTCCAGCTGCCTTGACCATATCCCCTCCAGATACCTTAATTGTTCCGGATGCCCTGTTCCGGTATAAGGATGTTCTTTGAGTTCATCCAACAGCTTCTCCAGCTTCTTGAAGAGTTGGGGAGAGGATTTTCTCATCAACAGGACATGTTTTACCGCTTCTTTAGAAAATTCTATCTCATACATTGCCTTCGTCCTCTATGCGGTTAAGAAAATCGTTCAAAGACTCGTTCTTTTCCATCTTGAAGGTATTTCCGCTCCGGATGTCTTCGATACCTCTCTGGATAGCCGCAAGTTCTTCCCTTGAAGGGAAATCCTCATCTCTGACCGCACACACCATGATGGGGGCCGCATTGCGCCTGGAGACCAAGATAGTCTCTTTCTCTGCCATTTCAAAATATTTCTTCTGATTGGCCCGAAATTCACGTGTCGTAATTATCTGCATGATTTTTAATGATTAAATTCACACCACAAAGATACGGATTTTATTCAATATTGCAAATTTTGTGTACATAATTGTGTACACAAATAATAATTCAATAAAAAACCCCGGTGCATCGCTGCAGCGGGGAAAAATAATCATGTCAATTATGTATGAAAAATTCGAGTTGTCAATACCAGCTCTCCAGTCCTACATTGATATAGTTCAAGGTTTCATCCCAGACATCCGCTCCCTGATAGTTATTGTTAAACAGATAATCCGCATCCAGACGAAGCAGCGTCCATTCGGAGCTTCCTTCCGGTCTCCAATATAAATGTAAAACAGGGGTTGCATAACTATTTCCATTCGTATTTGTCGGTCTGTCATAATACTTAGTCACCTTACATTCCATGACGCCCTTCCAGTAACGAACACCCGGCTGTATATCGACACTTACCCGACCGATTTCATCGGCCCACTGGTTGTCGTTTGTAGCACCTGCCTTCTGCGTACTGGGGCGGTAAGAGTTCGATTTCAATGCAAACTCCCGTTCCCATACCGCCTTGATTTCCCCTTTCAACGCTCCCTTTCCCTTATTGGAAAGCGTGTACACCACATTGAAAGGGGCATTATATGGAATGTTATAACCCAAGAAATTCGTATTATCACCTTCATTCTCCAGCAGAATATCCCTCAGTGCCGGCAGGTCGTCCGGTGCCGGAGCCTTCACCTCATACATCCACTCCGCATCCGAGCTGTTCTGTTCATAGTCAAAAGCCCTCACCCAGGTAGATTCCCCATTGCGCTGAAACAACGGAACAAGCTGGTAGGTACCCGGAGCGGAAGTAACATAGCACTGGATTTTCTTTCCGTCCCATTCCCCCTGAATGCTGATATCGATGGGCTGGAACTTCTCTACAATCCGGTTTCCCTGCATGAAGACAAAACGGAGCTTCCCTTCAAACGGATTACTTCCCCAGTGTGTATAGAACAGGCCGAAAGGTTTCCCTTCATTTTGGTAGCAGTCATATCCGAACTGCGTATGATTAGGTCTTACAGTAAACATACTTTCAAAATCTGAAAAGTCCACGTCTCTCAAGACAATCTCGTCCGTCTTACCGTACTGTCCCCAGTATTCCACGTCAATGGGTACATCTTCCTTGTACACTTCGCTATTGTATGCCCCCTTAATCCGGATGGTATAGGTATAAATATATCCCGGATTCCACTCATGATAGGAAGGGAAAGTATAGCTCAAGGTCTTTCCGTCCAGATTGAAAGAGACGGATACACCTTCCGGATGATACATCGGAGGAAGAATCGCTTCGGTAAGTATCGGGTTTTCATCATTCAGCATAAATCCTCCACCGATGGGAATATCACATGTTTCGGTATAGGGGAAAGAGACCATTCCATTCAGAAGGCTCAAACTGATAACTGAAGGCACATTGCGGACGGTCACATCCGTAATCAGTCCGGTTCCCATATACTCGTCACGCAGAATCTTCACACGTATAAGTGAAAGGGCATGATTCATTTCGGGCTTGGCCGTCGGAAAATCGGGAGTAACGACACACTGACCATACATTGCATCCTCCTGTCGTGCCAGCTCGACTTCCACCGACTTGCCCAGAACCGCATCCGCATAGGGATGATAAGCGTAGACAGTCTGCTCCTGCTTCACCTCGTACTGTTCCGATGCAAGCCAACGGCTGCCGTCATAGGTATATTTCAGATTTGTGTTTTCCGTAAACAGCCCGATTTCATTCCCGGTCTGCCAGGCATTGATGACTCCGCTGCGCGATTCCACCATATTCTTCAGACTGGCATCGAGTCCGAGCAGCAGCTCTTCATTCACGGGGTCTTCTTCCGGTTCTCCCGGTGTCTGTTCTGTATTATCTACATTCCCCTTGTTCAGTACCGGAATTTCCTCAGTCTGGCACGCTGCCAAAAACAGTGGCAATATTCCAACATAAATCAAATCTCGAATTTTCATAGCTTATTTATTTTTATTGTTTTCTAATACAAAGGTAAAAAATAAACTATTTCTGCATCTAATTTGCTGCATTTATTTTCTCTCCTTTATATTTTTTTTACATTATGTATTTGGCGTAAAATATCAAAAAGGCCAATGATATTAGCCTAGTGAGGGCATAGCTTTGCATTATTAATCAATCTAAAACAAAAGAATATGGACAAGGAAAAACTAAGAGACAAGGCTCTTAAAAAGTATGCAGAGCTGATGATTGAAAAAATTAAGGGAGTGGAAGCCAGTGATTGGAAACAGCCTTGGTTCGGCACCAGTTTCTCCGGTCAGGCGCAAAATATCAATGGCCGACATTACAGCAATTTCAACCAGATACTGCTTTCTTTCGTATGTGAAGAAAAGGGCTATAAGACACCCGTATTCATCACCTTCAATCAGGCAAAAGAGATTGGTACGAGCGTACTGAAAGGCGAAAAAGGCTTTCCTGTGAATTTCTATACTCCCGTAATCACAGACAAAGAAGGGAATAATATCACCCTAGAAAAGTATTCCATACTGTCCGATGCTGAAAAAGAGAACTATACAGTAAAGCATTATACCACATTTTACCATGTGTTTAACATTGAACAAACTAACTTTAAAGAAATCCAACCAGAAGCCTGGGAACAAATGTTGGACAGGTTCTCCATAGAGAAGCATGCGCAAGGAGATGATTACGTGAATCCTTTCCTTGACAAACTAATCAAGGAGCAGAAATGGGTATGTCCTATAAACCTCGCACAGCAAGACAAAGCCTTCTATAGCTGGAAAGATGACGCTATCACATTACCGACATTCGGGCAGTTCCCGGACAAGAAGGAGTTTTATTACACTGCGCTGCATGAAATGGCCCACTCCACAGGACATCAGTCGCGTCTGAACCGCACATTCGGGCAATTCGGAGATGCCAGTTACAGTCGGGAAGAGTTGGTAGCAGAGCTAACATCCGCCTTTGCTGGCAAACAGCTTGATATGAATCCTCTTCCAAGAAAAGAGAATGCCCAATATCTGAAGAGCTGGCTCCAACAAATAGATGAGAATCCCGAGTTTCTGTATAAGACACTGAAAGACGTGGGGCGTTCAGTGGCAATGATCGAGGAAAGTGTTTCTGCGGTTTCCAACAAACAGATAGTACAGCCCGATTATCATCCGGTAATAATGAAATTTTATAAAGACAACGATGGTGTTATCAATGCAACCGTAAAAGACAATGATCTAATCAAAGATGTCGTTGTTTACCCACGTGGGAATGAATACTGTTTCACCTTGGGGAATGTAAGCAGTAAAAACATGCAGACATACTTCTTGAGTGAGCAGGAGGTAAGAACAGTAAAAGATCTTCTTTCGGATAATATACTTTCCAAGGTGATTAAAGGCAATCGCAAAACACTGGTATTGGACGGTAATACTGCAACAATAGACTATTCCGGCAAAAAGTATGACGCATCCGACATACTTAAAACACTTGAAGCGAACAACATCAAGGCCGATAACATAAGCATATCAGAATGGGAGAGGCTCTTAAAAGGACAGGGGCTGCAACTTGACAAGTCAAAAAAAGCCATATTCAGCATTGCAAAGACACCATCAGGGTACGGAATGAAAATTATGAGCGTAGCAAAGAATATAACCAAAAGCGCCAATATTGCTGCAGAACCTTAAAATATGAGATATGGGAACAAAGAACTTAATACTTCATCCTTTAAGCAATGGAATATATGCGATGGAAGAAGGAGATAAGGAATATGGAGTTTTCATATCCAGAACAAGAGAGATACTCATTCTCTTACCTTCCAAAACATTTACCAAGGAGAACCAGCAGAAAGTCCAAGAATTGGCAGCTTCCGGAAACATGATAGTTAGGAACAGCAAATTTAGGGACCGCTTTGCCTTGTCCATCATCAACGGGCTTCCTTCAATGGAGTATGTAGACAAAGAAGATAAAGTATACCAGTTATGTATAGAGACAGTAGATAATAAGGATTACATCTGCACACGTGATGGAGAGATTTTTCCTGGCGTTCCTGAAGACTATCCGGATATACCTAAAATATCGAATCCGGAAGGAAAGAAATACATGCTGACGGAATATACAAAGGAATATGACGGGCATACCCTGTACCGTATCCGTGCCATAAAGGATTTCTCCGGTGTCCGGGCCGGAGAACTTGGCGGATACGTAGCGGGGGAACACAATCTTTCCCAGTACGGGAACTGTTGGATACGTCATAATGCTATTGTTTATGAGAATGCAATCGTACAAGATAATGCCAGAGTCTCAGACTTATCAGTTGTATGTGGGAATGCTCATGTAACAGGAGGTTCAAGCGTATCCAACGCTGCCCATATTTCAGGCTATGCTCGCCTATCCGATTATAGCTCTGTTTTTGGTGATGCAAACTTATGTGGATATGTTACTCTTTTTGACGATGCAATGGTAAGTGAAAACGCTCAGCTTTCCGGGAATGTGTCTCTACATGGAGAAAGTCATGCGTATGGTTTTGCAAAACTTACAGACAACGTATCTCTTTATAATGATGCTGAAGCAAGCGGAAATTGTGAACTTTCTGGAAATGTAAGACTCTATGACCAATCATCAGTCAAGGATTTCGCGAAATTAAGTGACAATGTTGCTTTATATGATAAAAGTTCTGTCTCTGATCATGCCCGGTTATCCGGTAATGCAATGATGAGTGAAAATTCAGTAATCAAAGGATTTGCTCAAGCCAAAGACAATGTGAAGATGAAGGACGACTGTATTGTCGAAGATCATGTAATTTTATCAGGCTCTTCAAATATATCTGATAAAGCACATCTATCAGGTCATGTTCAGATACGTAAAAAAGGAAATATCAGCGGTTCTGCAGTCTTAACCGGGAATGTATGTATCACAGAGGATGCCCGGGTAAACGGCAATATAAAGCTCTTTGGCGATGCCATTGTTAAAGGCAATGCGCACATCACAACGCAGGAACAGGCCGATAAGTTTCATCATCAATTCATAAATAAAGCTACAATAGAATCGACAATAGAAATATAAATCAGATATGAAAGAATCAAAAGAATTACGATTTATCCATGCAGGGAATGGAATTTCCATTTCTGAAGAGGGTGATATCGGGTTTACCGCCCATATTTCACGAACGAGGAAAATCAGCATAAATCCAGGGAAACAGTTCACCCACGAGAATCTGCAGAAAATATATGACATGGCCGATTCCGGCAACATGCGTTTCTCCAACGACGCCACATTAGGCTCACTGGTTCTTCTCCCTATCCGCAAACCGACAAAGGAGTATATCAATACACTCACGGATGAAGCCTATCAGCTGTCCGTTGAGCAGATAGACGGAAAAGAGTATGTATGTACCCGTGACGGCCAGATTCTATCAGACAATCCGGGGAAATATCCGGACATACCTAAAATATCAAATCCGGAAGGAAAGAAATACATACTGACGGAATATACAAAGGAATATGACGGGCATACCCTGTACCGTATCCGTGCCATAAAGGATTTCTCCGGTGTCCGGGCCGGAGAACTTGGCGGATACGTAGCGGGGGAACACAATCTTTCCCAGTACGGGAACTGCTGGATACGTCAAGGTTCTATGGTCTTTGATTTTGCTTATGTCGGTGACAATGCCAGGGTTGCCAAATCTGTCATGTATCAGAACGCGAAAGCACTGGAGGACTCCAGAGTCATTCAGTCCACCATGTACGGTGATTCCGTTATTAAAGGTTTTGCCGTATCAAACAACGCATATATCTACCACAAATCCCTTATAAATGGGGAGAGCCGTGTAAGCGGTCATCTTGCTTTTGAAGGAATAATAAAGGAAAAGGTATTTATAAGCAGTTCAAGAGTAAGGATAACGGGGTCAGATATTGAGGTCTCGGGCGAGGTAGAATTATCCGATCATGTGGAGATTGAAGGATGTGCCAAAGTAAGAGGTAAAAGCCGGATTATGAATTACAGCCGGATTTCTGACTATGCGGAAGTTTCCGGCAAAGGAATCATAATTAAAGATAATGTCTGCATAGGTGGTAAATCGCGTATATGGGACAATGCCCTGTTATCCGGCTCAGCAAAGGTTAACGGCCGTGCCCTGATAAGAGAAAGTGCAGAGATTTATGATAATGTGATTATTGCAGATGCTGCAGAAATATGTGGGCATGCAAAGATTAAGGATAGTGCCGTGATTTCGGGATGTAGCATTGTCGAAGGTAATACAAAAGTTTCCGGAGAAGCCTGTATAACAGATTATGCACAATTATCCTCACATGTTCAGGTCCGCGGTAAAGCTCAGATAGGAGGTAATTCCAGATTAAGGGATTTTGTATGTATTTGTGAAAACGGGCACATAGAGGGGGACATTATTCTTACAGGTGATACTATTGTCAAGGGTAATACAAAAATAAGCACGCAAAGCCAAGCTAATAAAATAATCAAGCCCTGCGCATATAAAGGAACTATAAATGAAAACTGTCTATAAATCAAAATTAAAACACTATGGAAATAACAGGAAAAATTAAGAAAATCTATCCAATGCAAGGAGGAACAAGTAAATCAACCGGCAACGAATGGAAGGTTATGGAGTTTGTTGTTGAGACAGAAGACCGTTATCCACAGAGTGTATGTCTTCAGCTGATGAACGATAACTGTACACGATTTGACATTAAAGAAGGAGAGAAGGTCAAGGTTCACTTTGACATGAAAGTAAGAGAATGGGAGGGCAAAGCATACAATACATTCAATGCCTGGAGAGTTGATAAAGTGGTATAATATGAAAAATAAAATTAAGAAATGGATAAAGCAACACAAAGATGTTGCTGCCATTAAGAGAAACCCTGATCTGATTAGTAACTACACGAATCCGGAAGAAAAACTACAGCTGGCAGCGATTAATAAGCACGCGCTTAGCATTAAATATATTTCAAAGCCCTCCGAGATAGTGCAAATGACTGCAGTCAGACGGAATCCCGAGTCTATTGTATGGATAAAAAATCCAAGTGAAAAAATACAGCTTGCATGTGTTAGTCAAAATCCATACCTAATAAAGTTTATTCAGGAGCCTACAAATCTTGTACAAATGGCAGCATTAAAGGCTGTACCAACATTGCTTAAAAGCATTCGGAATCCTACACTTGAGAGTTTAATATATGTTGCAAAATCATCCCCTGCAAGCCTTTCCGGTCGCGTGTATGATTTGGTTACAAAAAAAGCTATTTTGCATGAAAATCCCCATTGCGAAGCTTTTCTTAATATAGCGACTACTAAATCATATCTGAATACCATTGAGAATCATCCAGATATGTTCAGGCGTGTTGAAATAACTGAGAATCTATTAAAAGAGATATATGTAACTGAACTAAGCAGATGGTGTAAAGAACAATTAGTATCACCCCAATCCGGAAGTTCCAGACAATTCAAAGGGGAGAAAATAAAGGTCTTCCTTGATGGAAGAAACATCAGTGAAGAGTTACAGCAGCTCATTGTTAAGGATAATTTTTACAACTACCCTTATATAACCAATCCATCACAGGAAGTTACTTCTTACGTATTAAAAGCAGTAACAGGAAGCACATATACAGGGAGCGATATAAAATCCATAGAGAACCCGTTAAAGAAACTTGTACTTTCTCTGCATGAATCATACCAAACGAGCAAAATGCCCTTATCAAATATGAAAAGGGAATGGCTTAATAGTATGAACATAGACCTTGATGATTCCGAAATAAGGCATAATGAATACATGAAGGAACTGTACGAAAATTACAAGGAATTCAGACAATCCACTTGTATAGGATTTAATGCAAGCGCATATATTCAACAGACTCAAACTTTTTTGTTGGAAAATTATGCAAAAGACCGTAATGGAAATCTTGATAATTATAACGTACCGCAAGGTATGGAAATGTACTATGATTGTCTTCTTAGAAGTAAAGCTATGAATGGTATTGAAACTACATCTACTGATGATATTAAGAGACAAATAATAGATGCACTTGACCATGCAAAATTACCATATAGAGAGTTTTCGGAGAATGAAGTCAAGAAGATAATAGACGGGAAACCCTTTAAATTATCTGAAGGTACTTATCTGATGAGAGTGAGAACGCCTAAAGGAATGACAATACAAGTAAGGGAAGAAAGAACTGCAAAAAATATAATAGAGAAAGAATTATAATTTAAACTTATGAAAGCAACAATATCAGAGATTATTGAATCAATATTCAACACTGAATTAAGAGAAATACTTAAGAATCCTATCTCAATAGGGAGCATAGCTGAACCATCTGAAGAGCTTCAGTGCACGGCAGTCCGTCTGGACGAACATGCTATCAATATGATAAACCAGCCTTGTGAACGTGCGAAGAAATACGTTCTGTTGCAGAATCCGTATCATATAAAATTTCTGGATAACCCATCCGAAGAACTACAGATACTGGCAGTATCAAAAGATCCAAGCTCGATTGGATTGATTGAAACCCCCTGCCTGAGAGCCAAGTATGCTTGTATTTTCTCCAACCCGGAAAACATCAAATACATCAAGAATCCAGACAGAGAAATACAGGTTTTAGTCGTACAGAAATCACCTGATCTGATAGGGGAGTTGGAAAATCCGTGTCAGGCAGCCCAGCTGACAGCCGTATTAAACTCTCCTGAGTCTCTTTTTACCATCAAGGAACCTGATATCCGTACCTGTCTGGTGGGAATAGAGAAAATCGGCAAGACAAGAATCTACCCCAGTGATGAAAATCTGAAAAAGGTTTCTGAGATTTCGACACAGTGCTACAAACTCAAAGAAATAGGTCTTGACTATAAAGAGTATTTAAAGAATGAGATTATAAAACTAACATCTAAATCAGAGCATTATGAAATTCAGGTTAATTGAAGCCATATCCGCGCTATTCTGGACAAAGACAAGAGCAATAGAGAAAGATCCATTAAGTGTAGTTTTACTTGATAATCCACCTGAGAAGTTACTTTCTGCCGCTGTCAGTAAAGACAGCAGGGTTTTCCTTTTACTGAAGAATCCTTCGGAGAATATCAGCCGGATTGCGATTGAAAAGAATCCGTCCTGTATCAGGTTCATCAGCAATCCATCCGAGCGTCTGCAGCTTCAAGCAGTATCAAAAGATCCGTCCCAGATAGGTTTTATCAAGAATCCTTGTCTGAAGGCTCAAATCATGGCCGTTTCCTCATCTCCGGAAAGCATACGGTTGATGGATAATCCATCTGTGGAAACTGTAAAGCTATATATCGGGAATGACTACAGCAGACTATGGACTCTGGATCTGAGCCAAGACAAGCAGGAGCATCTTTTCAATGACATTTTCCGCTCCGGAAAAGAATCATGGAACATGACAAACGATGAACTCACCTCCTGGTTAAGCAGCTTCACGAAAAAAGATAAAGAATATGTAAAAGAGGTCTTTAATGCGGTTAAAGAATCATCCCTAAATAGCGACAAATTAAGTCCACAGCAATGGAGTGAACTTTTAGAGACCGGCAAATGTGCAGTTGGACGGAAAGAACTCAGTCTGAGCGGAAAACCGGGATCATATAGTGTAAGTATTATAAATAAATCGAGAGAGAATCCCGCTGCAGAGTCCAATAAGGAAACATTTATCATGCCGCCAGTTAAAGAAAAACCGCTTGTCACCGAAGGGACTGCCAATGTAGCCGAGGAGGTAATAACAAAAGAGGAAACTCTCACTCCAAAGCAGGAATATCTGAGAGAATGTCTGAAAGGAACGAAGAAAAAAATCAATGAAGCAGTCTTGTTGGATAGTCTGAAGGAAAACAAGTTGTCTTTGAAAGATATGAGTAATGAGCAGATTTCTTCCCTCATTAAGAAAGGAGAGACATCAGTAAACGGTAAAACAGTCAAGATGGTTAAAACACCTTCAGGATATAAAATCAAAACTGCAGAAATGCAGTCAGGACAAGAAAATCAAATATTGAAGGCGCAAAATTTAGAACTTCAAGAATCATCGGAAAGTATTAAAGACCTCAAGTTATCGGATAAGCAACTTAAAGAAATAGAAAAGAAAGGGGTTTTGAAGCTATCAGGCGGCAAACTTATAAAACAGGTACAGACTCCAGTCGGATATGGCCTTAAAGTATATAACATCGTTAATACGCTGACACGTCAAGGTCAGGCAGAAGCATAACAGATTATGATACGTACAAGATATTACAATGAGCTTAAAGACTATTTAGTCAAATACCATCCGGATATGGCTACGGATGATGATTTCATCTCGTCCCGGAGCGAACTTGCCCAAGAAACTTTCATTGAACTGTCACGAGAGGGGTTGAATCTGGACGAGTGCCAACATGAAGTAAATGAGGTCCTGTATTCAGGGCTTCATTTTTCACTGTATCAACTGGTCGAAGACATCATTGATGAAGCCCAGTTGTCATTTTCCGATAGGGAGAAATTCAAGATGCAGATGTATCAACTCTCCAAGCCCATTGCAGAGAAATACAAAGTGGATGACAATTTCGAGAGAACATCAGAGTATTACAGACTCTACACAGAGGTACATCACCAAATAAACCAATACATTAAAGACAATGAGTTACAATAAAAGCCAGGCACTGACTAATAACATCAATGCTATCCGTACAGCCTTCCTATTGAAATCTGAGAATCGGATACCCAGTAGGGAAGAAAAAGCTATTCTTGAGAAGTACACTGGCTTCGGTGGTCTGAAATGTATTCTTGACACCCGTCCGGTAGAAGAATGGCCATCCTCAGAAAAGAGCCTATATCCTTTGGTGGAAGAATTAAAGCAGGTAATCAAGGAGAACAGTGATTCTGAATCTACTGCAGAAAGTTATTTCCGCAGTCTGAAGAACTCTGTTCTTACGGCTTTCTACACTCCTGATCATATAGTAAGGACAGTCGGCAGTCAGCTTGAAAAAGCTACCGGAGGAGACATCCAATACATGCTCGATCCGTCAAGTGGTAATGGTGTTTTTCTGAATTTTACTGAGAAACCGCTCCATCGGACAGCCTATGAAAAGGACTTACTAACAGGATTGATATTATCTGCAAAAGAGTCTGATACAGAAGTGAGGGTAGAAGGTTTTGAAAATTTGCCGGATATGGAAGAAGGCATATACGACCTTGTAATGTCTAATATACCATTCGGGACGGTCAAGGTATATGACTATTCCTATCAGAAAGGGAGTCCGATAAAGCAAATGGCCACCAATACGCTGCACAATTATTTTTTTGTAAAAGGGCTTGATGCTGTAAAGGAAGGGGGATTGGTGGTATATATTACAACCAGAGGTGTAGCCGATTCTCCTGCCAATAAGGAAATACGCAGGTATCTGATGCAGAACGCCAACTTAATCAGTACAATACGCCTTACCGATGATTTATTTACTTCCACCGGTGGAATTGAGGTCGGTTCTGACCTTATCATTCTTCAAAAGAATACGCAAAAGAAGGAGCTCAGCTATGATGAGAGACTTTTCATCGGAAGCCGGGAGGACAATCCTATTACTCCTAACAATTATGTCAACAATCCGATAGAACTTAATTACCTTGGTGATCCGTATAGTGATACGAATCAGTTTGGGAAACAGGTTGTCAAGTTCAAAAATACGGATTCGACATACAATGTATCCTTTCCTCAGCTTCTGGAACGGGACTTTCGGGAAAAATTTAACCTTGAACTATATTCAAAACACAGTTATAGGGTTCAATCAGTTACCGGGGAAGAACTGAAGTCGGTTACAGGGGAGAAACTGGTCAGTCTGGGTGATTTGTTCAATCTTCCGGAAGAGAAGCCTGAGACAAAAGAAACCTTTGAAAAGGTTGCAGATGAAACAGTGACAAATGAATGGCTTATGAATCATTATAAGCCCGGTACATTTGTCATATACCGTGACAGGGTAGGGACTATGGAATACAATGAGAAAAGGGTACTCGGTTTCATACCGGCCACCTACCTGACGCGCAATGAACAATGTGTTCTGAAGGATTATATAGAAGTCCGGGACGACTATTTCCGTCTGTTCGACTTTGAAAAAGACACACAGACAGAAAGCCAGGTACTACGAGAAAGGCTGAATGGAAGCTATGATTACTTTGTATCTCAGCATGGTGGGCTTCGGGAAGCTGTATCGAGTATTATCATGTCGGATAATCTGTCTTCCGATATTTTACCTTTGGAAAGGTACGAGAACGGCCAGCGAATCAAGGCTGACATATTCTACGAACCGGTTGCCTTTTCAAAAAATGTCACAGAAACACTTACTTGTGATGAAGCTCTGGCTTCCTCTCTCAATCTCTATGGTTATATAGACTGGCCGCACCTGGAAGAACGTACCGGTCTTGATGATGTCCTGATTAAATCTGAACTGAAGGGAAAGATTTATTTTAATCCGGTAATGGACCAATGGGAACATTCCGGAAGCATGTTATCCGGAAATGTCTACAAAAAAATAGCGGATATAACACCGTATTTAGAGACAATACCTGAAAGAGCACTTGACATTAAAGATACGTTGTCGGCTCTGGAAGAAGTGAAGCCGAAAGCGATTCCTTTCAATGAACTGGACTTCAATTTAGGTGAAAGATGGATTCCACAAGAAATATACTCCAGCTTTGCATCCGAACTGTTTGGGGTAGAAACGAATATTACCTATACATCGGCTTCAGATACGTTCCTGGTAAAAATGAAAGAGTATTCTGCAGCAGCCAATTCATTGTATGGTGTCAACTTTCAGATGAAAGCAGAGGATGTTATGAACAATGCACTTCAGAATACATTCCCTCAAATCACAAAGACTGTATATATCGCCGGTGAAAGGAAAACGGTTGTAGATGTTGAATCTACCCAGCTTGCAGCCAGCAAGGTACAGGACATTCAGGAGAAATTCATCGACTGGCTGAATAACCGGCCAGATGAAGTAAAACAGTCTCTCGCAGACATGTATAACGAACGGTTCAACTGTTTTGTCCGTCCGGATTATGACGGTTCATGCCAGACTTTTCCAGGTCTGAGTTTTGAAAAGTTCGACTATAAGGAGCTGTATCCATCACAGAAGGATTGTATCTGGATGCTGAAGCAGAACGGTGGAGGAATAGCCGACCATGAGGTGGTGCGCCCATAAGGGCATATAGTAAATGTAGGATTAGCAACCTACCCGGCAAGGG
>OGNM01000154.1_pt1 | contig 51001 bp, 58 predicted proteins | sample 1573441 | NCBI WGS metagenome assembly OGNM01 (sample SAMEA2581915, study PRJEB24529) | metagenome | biome: Human gut stool | place: China | collected 2011
AGCTGCGCCGCAACGGCGAACTTCTGCTGGGGGTGCAGCAGCGCACCGGCTGCAAGATCCTGCTGGCACAGAAGGCGTTCTCAAACTTCGACCTCTATCCCCTGCTGGCCCCTTATCTGGCGGGCACCGAGGCCAGCGGCCTCTATGAGAGCCGCCTCGGCCGGGAAACGCTGCCCGACAAGGAGAACCACGTGTTCTGCGCCGCCTACCGAGCCGACGCATTCGACGAGCTGCTACACTACGCCGACCACATCGTCTTCAACTCGCCCCGCCAGCTGGCCAGATTCGGCCCGGCAGCCAAAGCGGCGGGCAAGAGCGTCGGTCTGCGCATCAACCCAGAATGCTCGACCCAGGAAGGCCACGCGATCTACGACCCCTGCGCCCCCGGCAGCCGCCTGGGCACCACCCGTGCCCAGTGGGACGCCGCTGTGCAGGCAGATCCGGCCCTGCCGGGTCTGCTGGACGGCCTGCACTTCCACACCCTGTGCGAGCAGGATTCCGACGCACTGGCCCTGACGCTGGCCGCCGTGGAAGACCGCTTCGGCGACCTGCTGCCCCGGATGCAGTGGCTGAACTTTGGCGGCGGACACCACATCACCCGCCCCGGCTACGACCTGCCCACGCTGGAGCGCTGCATCACCGAGACGCAGATGAAGTACGGCGTACAGGTCTATCTGGAGCCCGGCGAGGCCTGGGCGCTGAACGCAGGCTATCTCGTCACCACGGTGCTGGACACCCTGCAGAACGGTGACACCAGCCTTGCCATCTTGGATCTGTCCGCTGCCTGCCACACGCCGGACGTCATCGAAATGCCCTACCGCCCGCCCCTGCTGAACGCGGGCGACCCCGGCGAAAAAACCGTCACCTTCCGGCTCGGCGGCCCGACCTGCCTGGCCGGGGATGTCATCGGCGACTACAGCTTCGACGCCCCCCTCACCGAGGGCGACCGTCTCCTCTTCGGGGATATGGCCATCTACACCACCTGCAAGAACAACACCTTCAACGGCATGCCTCTTCCGCCCATCTGGACGATGGACGCCTCCGGCACCTGCCGCGAGCTTGTAAAGTTCGGGTATGAGGATTTCAAGATGCGGGTGGGAAATAGCAAAAAATAAAATATCCCGCATTCAAACGCGCCCCTTCCCTGTGGCAGACCACATCGGAAGGGGCGCTTGGTTTATGATGGAGCTCACATAACAAAAACACCCTTCCTCTCACGGAGACCCGCAAAAGGAAGGGTGTAGAACTCAAGTTCCTGTTGTCGCACCTATCACAGCATGTTCGTACCAGAAAGGTCAACACAGGCTGTTACTCAGCACGGCATCTCAAGCACTTTTGAGCGTAGAGCTGTGATTAGCAGTTCTCAGCGAAGTACTTAATGGTACGGACCATCTGAGAGGTGTAGGAGTTCTCGTTGTCGTACCAAAACCGGCTTGTTCGTACTAAAATTATACCACGTTTCAGCGTTATTTTCAAGTCCTTTCGTGATTTTTTGTTTTAGCATTATTCTATACATTTTACTTCTTTTTACGTGCATATTATTTTCGCATAGTATCGTGCACTCCTCGGAGCGTCCGGGACCCGAGGCTTCCGCCGGGGCGTTTGCCCTGCCCAGATGCGCTCCTCAGGGTGGGTGTGATGAGGGGTTGGATGAGGGGTTGATGGACGGAATTGAGTGATAGGTTTCCTCTGATTTGAAGAATCCTAAAAATTTAAAATGATTTATATTTACAAGCTTTCCGAGCTTTTCGAGTTCTCCCACTCCACCCAAAATAAACTGAGCATCTGGTACCTCTCGTAAAACTATCTCTGAAATTCGGGGCATAAAGGCAATCCACCGTAGGCTTGAACTCTCCTTCAATCTTTATTTGTTTCTCCTTTTTGTGGGTCAAAACAGAGCTTCCAAAAGCCACCTACATATAGCCCTCAGGATTTCCCACTTCTTGCAGTTTTTCAACAAATAAAACTTTTGAAGGACAACTCAAGCCGTCAAAACCCTTTAGTTATCGTAGTTTTTCTTGGTTGACCCTATGCGGTTGTCAAGCAAGGAACAAAAAAATTTACAAAAAAATAAGCCCTACAAGGGTTTCAGTCGGTTCCGAACCGATCTGAGCCTTGTAGGGCTTACTTGCGCTCTATACGTTCTTTTCTTGATTGTGATTATGCTCCATCAAAGCGATGCCAATTCCTTCCAAATCAGACGGCAGCGTGTAGATGTAAGCGTTGCTGTATAGTTCATCCAGCATTGCTCCCTGCACAAACCCAGTAAAGAGAATCCGATCGTCACCCTTCGCCAGTTCTTTCAATTCCTCCATAAAGGAATCCGTATCACTAGAGCCGCCTGCGATAACCAGCTTTTTATCCGTCTTGACATTCTTGAAGGCCTCAACCAGATATCGAATCCCCTTTTCTGGCACCAGACGCCCGAGGAACAATATGTATGAGTCTTTTTTCAGCCCGAACTTATCTGTAATCAGACTTGCTTCCCGAATCTGCGGCCTATTCACGCCATTAGGGATAAAGTGAGTTTTTCTTCCATAAGTTTCCTTAAAATAGTCCTGCACTCCTTTGCTCAGAACAATGACCTAGTCCGCATATTTCGCAGCATTTTTTTCGCCTTGGTGGATAAACTTAGAACCAAGTCCTGATTGCCATTTCTCGCGCTGCCAATCAATGCCGCCCGATGTCAAGTCTTGGACAACTTTTTTCACAAATAAATTTGAAAAAGCGCAAAAAAAAATAAGCCCCACAAGGCTTTCAATCGGTTTTGTGAACCAATTTGAGCCTTGTGGGGCTTATCTGCTCTATATAGTATTTGTATTATACTGCCTGCAACGGCGTGTTATCCATTACTCTCTTGAACTGCTCTACGCTCATATTAGCATCCTCGGCAGCCTGCTCGATTGTAATGCGGCCTTTTCTCACCTGCTTCACAAGCATCCTGAGTTCGCCTCGTTCTTCGCTTTCATTCATCATTTCCTCAACAGCTTTGCACACATCAATCACCTCCGCGCCCTCTGGAATATCCAGCGGTGTATTCGTAACTGCTTTAATAACCCTCGCCGCGTTTGCTTCTATCAGCATACGCGGATTATCCGTCAAAAATTCAGATAAGCGTTTCTTATCTTTGGAATACTTAATGTATCCAATGACTTCTCTCAGACTTGAAGAGAATCTTTCCAAATCCTCTGCGCTTAGCTTTGCAGGGTCAATCAGGTGAATCTGATAGTCCTGCACAAAGTTCAGAAGATTCTTATTTTTAACCGCCATCATCTCATGGAGTGACAACGGCCCATCCCATTCATTTGCGCCAAAGTGCAGCACCAGCGTGATAACAGGTGTAATCTTATCTTCTTTGTAGAATCCAGAAAGATACTCGCCACGGCTATGCCCTTTTGCATCTCCATCACTCGCACGATGCTTGGCTGCAATATCAGCCACCTGTTTTCCGTACTGGAGAGCATCATAGATGATGTTGCGGACAGGCATTGCATAATGAATGTCAGTCTGATTTTCGATTCCCAGTAAAATGTACGCAGCCTCATCATCCTGTTTAATGATTGCTGATTTCAGCACATCACGGTATTTCTGAACTGCTTCTTCAGGCTGTTTTCCATCTTCATCCTGCGATCCAAACGGTAATGCAATCTCCGTAGTATCCAGTTCTTGCAGTTGTTTAGGGTCTACAACTGCTTCGCCGCCGTAGATCAAGTAATTAAACGCATCCGCAAACACAGAATTATCTTTCATATAGGCTTTGGTCACGGTATCAGCTAATCCCATTGGCTTACACCTCCTTGTCGTAGTCAACAGTAGCTTTTGTCCGCTATTGTAATTCTATCTTACCATAAACCACCCATCATATCAAGCTGTGCAATTCCCTCAAAATCCTTAAATTTTTACGAACAGTTGTCCATAATATAACATTGTCGTTGATGTTATATCATGGACAACCGCTTGATGCTATTTTCCTGCCGTGCTATACTTATCCTATACAAAATTGTCAAGAGGAAGTGCATTATCATGAGCAAAAGACTTGTCGCCTATTTTTCTGCCAGCGGTGTCACCGCAAAAGTTGCTGAAAATCTGGCAGACGCTATCGGTGCAGACGTTTTTGAGATTCAGCCGGAAGTTCCTTATACCAAGGCCGATTTGAACTGGATGGATAAGAAATCCCGCAGCACCATCGAAATGAGCGATCCGACCTCTCGCCCTGCCATCGCCGTAAAACGTGATAACATGGACGAGTATGACACTATCTTTGTCGGCTTCCCTATCTGGTGGTACGTTGCTCCCACCATCATCAATACATTTCTGGAAAGCTATAATCTGAAAGGTAAAACGATTATCACCTTTGCCACCTCCGGCGGCAGCGACATGGGCAAGACCATTGAAAAACTTGCACCGAGCTGCACTGGTGCAAAGTTGCTGCACGGCAAAGTGTTTAATGCCTATTCCAGCAAGGCCGACTTGTCCGCATGGGTAGAAACACTCAATCTTTAACCCTCACATTCCTGCGGAATGAAATGCCCGCCTGGCCGAGAAGATTTACGAATCCTCTCCCCCAGACGGGCATTACCTTTATCATTTAGCCTTATTCCATAGTGAAAACCAGAGTACATCCATTATACTTCTGCTTAGTTGTCTTATTTTCTCCTCTGAAACGACTTTTTCTATATCAGCATGTCCCAGTAGATTTCTGTTATAGGTCAGATCATCTTCTTTATACGTTCTTCCTAGTTTTCTCGTCGGTTGAAAGCCTATCTGTCTATCTTTATTGGCCGGATTATACACTTTTTTTATGTAATCAGTGACTTCCTTCTGTGTGTGTTCTTTCGTTACTTGCCCTAAAAGAATTTCATATTGCATCAAATATCGAACAAAAATATCATCAATACGCATCGTGCTAAAAAGCAACGGATAAACTTCGTCTGCTTTATCCTCTGGAACTTGTTTTTCATACATTTCCTTAAAGTAATCAGCATTGCACTGTATTGCACACGAACATTCGGCGGAAATCACCAGTGTACTACTGAACTCATATTGAGTTTTCTTGCTATTTGGATTGAAAATCTGCAATATTCCCATAGAAAATTTAGACACATAGACATTCGGATTTCCATATAAGTTCACCAAAAAACGCTCAATTTTCCGTCTGACTGTCTGCTTTACTTGTTCGTCGATCACACTATCTTCTTTTAATAGTACTTTCAGTCCAGTAATTTCCAGTCCTTCTTGCTTTAATCCGATTTGTATTATTAAATCGTCTTTTACGCAAAAGTTTTTTTCTTCTTTTGCAACGATTCCACTTATTCCTTGAATTTTATATTCAATATAGGGACATTTTTCAACATCAACCATTTTATAACTCCTACCCTATTGCTTGGCATCCTTACTATTTTGTGCGATTTACTCGTGCAGTTCCAAGGGAAGGCCATCCGGGTCAAAGAAAAAGATCATTTTCTTTTTGGTGTAGCTGTCCAATCGAATCGGTTCGCATTCAATTCCCATTTGTGCAAGTTCTGCCACAGTAGCTTCCACATCATCTACCCGGAACGCCAAATGCCGCAGCCCACAGGCTTCCGGCCTGTTTACACGCTTGGGCGGGTTTGGCTCTGCAAAAATCTCCAGTTCAATCGCATCGACACCGTCACCGACACGCAAATCCAGTTTCCAGTCATTCCGCTCCTTGCGGAAGTTTTCTCTCACAACTGCAAAGCCCAGTTTATGACTTCCTCTATCGTGCAGATAATGTAGGCGTTGCCGTGCTTGTCCTGCCAGCCGTTCTTAATGGAAAGGCTCATACGGTCAAGCAGCACAGCATACAGCAGTTTGGCATCCCCAGACATCTTCTGGAACAGATCAGCCTTGACCAGTGCTTTCGGCACACGGTAAAAGCTGTATCGGTCTGCTTCCAGACCTTTGAAATACGGGTACTCCATGTAAATTCATCACCCCCTTATCGGATTGGATTTGCACTATTGGAAATAACAGTACATTCCTACGGTGGAACACGTTTCCATGCTCCACCTCAGTGTATCTGCTGTTATTTGAACTTTGCCATTCTGCCCCAGCCCGTTCCTGCCCCATATTTCAGCGGCGTTTTCTCTGGTAAGACGCGCAGAATGCACATTCAGTGCCAGAAGTATCTCTCTGGGATGGCTTATTCAGTTGTCAAAGAACTTTTGTGAGAGGTTTCTTTTGTGTACCCCTTACACTAATAGGAATCCGCAGGGCCTTTTTGGAATACAATTTTCAAAAAAATTTTTAGAAATTTTTGATTTTTTCTCCAACGCGCTCGTTTTTAACGTGAAATCGAAAATTTCATTTTTATGTAATTCGATATTTTTCATTGATATAGGCTGCGATGCAGCTTTCCAGAGAACTGCTGCCTGCAAATTCAACCTCAACGGTATATTCGCCGCACCTATTTATATAAGGAGAAGCGTTCAACACACCATCTGCCTGCTGTGTATTCTTGCTCATCTGCTGTTCCTCTCTCATGCAAAACCTCCTGCTGCTAATTCATAATGTGCTTCAAAATCAAATTTACGGCGAATCCGTTCAAGAGCCTGATTGACCGCCCTCGTCACCGATCCACGCGACATCCCCATGTCGTCTGCAATTTCCTGATGGGTCTTGCCAAGAACAAACTGCTGATGGATCAGGTCACGCTGCTTATCCGTCAGAACGGCCAGCATCGCATGAACAGCTTCATTTTCGATGATCTTTTCCAACATATTGATGGTGCGGTCTGCCATCTCGCCCCATTCTTCGGATACTGCATGATAAGACACTCCCACATTCGTCTGGCCTGCAGCTTCACATTTTACCTGCGATTCCTCCATTTTCCGTTCACCTTCAAACAACGCCCGGATATGCCATTCGCAGTTTTCAAAATATTCTTCCTGAATCACATCCCCCTTTTCCTCTGCTGCATCATAGGCATAATCGCCCTGACAGTCATGGATATGAAATACTGTGTTACGCTTTCCGGCAGAGAACAAAACATAGCCGCTATTGTAGACCGTCAGATGGCTACCATGTTCAAACTCTTTGCGCAGAAGAATCAGCCCTTCTTCCAAAAGCACCTTTGGAGAGGGTACGCGCTTGGTATGTACAGGTACTTCTACCAGTTCTTTGACCTTTTTCAATGTAAGCATTTTGTCCACCTTTCTGCCTTTCGGCTTCGGGTGAACTGAAAAAAGCAGCAAAAATCGTCTCAGATTCACCCGTTTTTTTGAACGGGAATCTAAGATTCCTTTTGCTGCTTTCTATTTGTCTGATACTCCCTATACTAATAGGAGTCCGCAGAGCCGTTTTGGAATACAGTTTTTCAAAAAATTTTGAAAAACAAAAAGGCCGGAACAGGATGAACTACTTGCAGGTGCACTGCTGCGCTGCATTCGCTCATTCTGTTCCGGCCTATACTCGTCATGCGGTATCGCTCTTATCAAACAGTTTTATTCTATTGTAGCATGACTGCCGTTTTGCAGAACTGGCCAGCTACTCATGGTGCTTACCTAGACTTCTGCAACAGCACACCCATTGCCTGCTTCCATCTTACAAGTCGCTGCACATGGTATCACTTGCAGCCGCATGATGGATTTTCTCTATCAGACGTTCCAGCAGGATGCAATCTTGCTTCTTTCCCTGTTTCACATGAAGTACAACCTTGCCATCAATCACTCCGCTGGTTCCGATCCGCACTCCACCATCGGTGCGGACAACAAACTGTTCTTTGTCCAAACTGCATCCTCCTTTTTAGTGTTTTACTTTTCCAATCCTCTATTGTATGACTATTGCGGAACTTAACTTTCTTTCATCTTTCTTATAATCATGCTCCTTTCATCTTGCAATCACTGGATTTTTCATGTATAATGCAAGCATTACATCGAATATAGCAATATTATATGCAACTAACGGCATCTTGTCAAGAAGAAAGTCGGAAACTTACTTTCTATAACAATTTTCAGAGATTCCGCTACATATCCCCTACTACCTGATGAACACACACCACACCAGAAAGGTATGCAATCACATGAAATTTGGAGAAAAACTCTATGATTTGCGGAAAAGAAATGGCTATACCAAGGTTGAACTAGCAAAAATGCTTGGTGTCACTACCCGAACGATTGCCGGATACGAAAAAGAAGAACGCTATCCCAAAAAACGAGAAATATACCAGAAACTCTCTGACATCTTTCATGTTCCCCTGAATTACCTGTACACCGAAAACACATCTTCCGATGAGTTTATCGCCAAGGCCGGGAAAGTTTTTGGAGAGCGTGGACGGATGGAAGCACAACAGCTTGCATTAGATTTATCAGAACTGTTTGCTTCCGGGGAACTATCTGATGAAGATATGGATGGTATTATGATCGTAATGCAAAAAGCCTATTTCAAGCACAAAGAAGAAAAGCTGCGAAAAGAAGCGGAGCATGTTCGCACTCAAAAATCAAGCGGCCAGACCGAATGACCTATCTGTTGCTCCCAGCAGCAGATGCCCCGAAAGGAGTATTTGTATGGATTCTCTTTTAATTCATCAACAGGCCAACGATCTCGTTCAAAATTTCGGAACAAGAAACATTAAGAAAATTGCCTTAAATGTCGGCATGGAAGTCAGCGAAACTGACTGTTTCCACGACTTGCTCGGATTGTTTGCTTTCCAGTGGCACGATCACATGATTTTCATTAACCAACACATTGATAAGTACACAAAGCAGATGGTATGTGGTTATGCCCTTGGGCATTATCTGAAGCATCCTGATGTGAACTCTATGAAAAAGTTCATCGCCATCAAGGACAAGCATATCATCCTGCATGAGCAAAATGCGTTCACATCTCATCTTATGCTGGACAGCAACGAGATTTATAATCTCACAAAGCAAGGATTAGACACTGCGCAGATTGCCGCCTTAAAGCGGATTCATCCTAACTTGGTACTTGTCAAATTGCTGGAGCTGTATCGCATGGGTTACGACCTCCGACACTACTATGCGCAGCATCACGCCTTTATTGAGTGCTTCAAACTTCCGGTCCATTTCAGATTTGATGCAACAGCCCTTGGCTAAAATACTATTCTAATAATGTAAAAGCCCGTAATGAACAGTCGTTGTGCTTGTCCATTACGGGCTTTGTCGTTGTTTGCGAGGACTATTATAAATCCATATTTATCAGGAAATATATCCCTCACTTTTTCATTCTTCTAACAAACTTTACTACGTTTTTCTGACTTCATAGCCTACGGTACCATATTTGATTACCACATCTGACATTCTTATCAAATCTGCTCTAATTTCCTTTTTTATCGAATCTGGTTCTATAAATAAGGAAATCATTCCATACGACTTTTCCGATGCTATAACGTGCCTTATAAATAGAAAATATAATTCTTCACTTGAAAATCCAATCAGCGAAGACAGCGTATCGTATATTGTTCTGTGTGGTATTCTGTATTGATTTTCTTCCGCTTTACAAATCTTTCTAAACCTATACCATGAATCATTCGCCGCTGTATGAACATCGGCAAATGATTCCGCATCAAAAAACTTAAACCCTTTTTGCGAAAATTCTTGCTTACTAAATTTTACCACTTTATCATCAAATGAATAGTGCGGTGAGAAGCAGTCTATAATTGATAAGTGTTTAGTAATCGTAGACAATTCTTCGTCCTTGAATGATCGACATATATCGAGGGGACTTCTATATGTTGTAGTATAGTCAACGGTGTCACCATCAGATATAGTTTCTTTAATATAGTCTGTCAAGATTTTTGTATAATCAACATTATCATCATACAAAAGCAATAGCGTTCCGCCTTTTTTCATCTTTTTAAGCTTTAGGCTATCAACTCCACTCTCACTAAAAATATCAAAATTCACTACGCCTCTATCCCTATAATTTTTTTCATAAAAAGTTTTATGTATAAATTTTTCATAAAACCACGCCACAGGTCTAGTATATTTAATAAAACGTTTCTTCCTCAGATGATATAAGCTCCCATATATTGTGTAAAAAATTTCACACATATATATCCAACTGGCCATATAGGAGAATAAAAAAAGTAGTACAAGCACACTAGACGCTTTTGAACTTACATTATAGAATACAGAGTCCTCTTCACTTTTCGATATTATGAAATCCGTAACTAATGCGCCTGCGCAAAACATGATTGCAATAAGTTGTAGCATTACTGTTCCCCAAAACTTTTTTCCGAACTCTCTAAACTTAGAGTTATTCGACAAAAAAGTGTACAGGGCAATACATAGTGCTAAACTTGGTATTCCAACAGACAAATAATCCTTGATATTTATATTACATCAACCCCATATCAACCAATTTGGGAATCACAAACTTTCCCAACACACTACCCAATTTTATGCCTTCGGTAGTGTAATTTTTATCAATCCAAACCAAATCTTTGATTTCGCTATCACATTTGGGTTCACCCCGCGTCTCTGCAAAATAGACCTCAATATGAATTGGAATGTTTTCAAATATTGCAATGTCATCAAAACCGCCAAATGGCCGCATTTCAAAAAGTTCTACTTGAATTTCTTCTAACAGTTCTCGTTTCAATGTTTCAAAGTCGGTTTCGTTTCCTTCTCTTTTTCCTCCGGGTATAATATATTCTTCTCTATTATCTTTAGTTCTTTTTCTTACTACTAAGAGTTTCTTTCCTCTCAGAATGATGCCGCCAACTTTATCTATTTTTTTCATACGATAATCCCCTTTCTATTAGTTCTTTACACAAGCTCTTCTTTTCATCCAAGTATTGCTTTATCACCTCATCCTCTGCTATTGAAAATGTATTACTAAACAAGCACGTATCTTCTAACGGTTGTATTGCCATTCCACGATCAAATAGACCATATTTTATCTCTTTCTTTCCCATTTCATAGACCGGATTTTTATAAGAGATTCCATACTCGCCATAGAGTCCTTTAATAAAATCTAATGCAATTCCTCGTTGTTCTCCATACCGCTGCTGTCGCTTTGTAGAGCCATCAGCCATTGTAGTTATTTCAAATTTATTACAGAATATAATGCTTTGTACATGCATTGCTAGTTTACATCCAACACATATGAGGCTAACATTATACTTTTTTATATCTTCCTCCATAGAAACCAATGCCAGTTTTCTAAACATTCCTCCAATCTTATAATGGCACATATCTAAAATCTTATTTCCATATACCTCTTTTAACTCTTTGTAGCGAATATCAACTAAGTTATTTGAAATCAAAGCCCCTGTGTCGTAATGAAACAAATATGCCCCATAGCCATTTTCGATCATTTCACAAACAGCCAAACTTGAATCTAGTCCACCTGAAAAGAGAATCCCACAAGTCTTATCCATTTTATCCCCTCCTAGTGAATTCATTTTATCCTGCTTATGACAACTATAAAAATGCTCTGCCATACTTATATCCGCACTACATCTACGGAAACAAGTTTGACAGAGCATATGGGTAAATGCCCATCCTGACACTAGTACATTCTCTTATTGCGTTTCCAGATTCACATTTTTCTAGTGTGAATCAAGTCAGGACACGGTTTATAAACTTCTCCATTAACAGCATATCATATTTTCCATTCCGTTTGTATTTCGTTATAAAGAATCTCATATGTCGTTATAACTTCACACCCATTTAGATGAACGATCCCGTTATGCTCTCGCTCATTCTAAAGCAACAACTCTTTTCAAAAATCACAATTTTCCATTATATTCTATTAACATATCAAGATAAATTCTAATCAATTTCTTTTTCTCTTGTGATAGCATCCGATAGGTATGTATAATATGTTGCTCTTCGCTATTTCCTTCTTTATTATCTCCAAACAAATCCATTATAGATATATCTAACGCTGAGCATATTAACAGTATCGTATAAAGATATGGCTTTGTTTTTCCACTCATCAAATTGCTAATGCTCGAATTTGACAAGTTTGTTGCCTTTGCTAGTGCGTAATTTGTTATATTTTTCTTTTGACAAATATCTTTTAATCTAGCAAACATAAGCTGATAGTCTTTCTCTGGATCATACATAAGCGACTTTCCTGCTTTTACTCTACTGTTACACTTTTGGCAAGGTTTCGCGGTTTATCAACATCCAGTCCCTTCGCAACAGACACATAATAGCCCATCAGCTGCAGAGGAATCACTGCCAAACTGCCAACAAAGTGTTCGTCCACTTTTGGTACATAGACTGTAAAATTCACCTGATCCTCAATCTCATAGTTGCCATAGGTTGTCAGGCCCATCAAATATGCACCACGGCTCTTGCACTCCAACATATTGCTGATGGTTTTTTCATTCTCTTACTATCAAGCAGGCATATTGTTACTACGTTCGCTCCGCTTCATTCCCATAAAAGGAGGAACAGAAGCACGGCTCAGTCCTTTCTCATGGGCTTTCATCAGCTGGTACTCGTGCGTAGCCACTGCATCAATAAATTCACGCTGCTTCGGTGTTGCATGGTAATAATCTGTTTTAAAGCGTTTGCATACGCCAAATAAAACATTCAAATATTCCATTGTATCATTGCTCATAGGAGCAACCTGCAGTTCAAGTTCTTGATCTTTCATACTGAACCCTCCAATCTTTAAGATAAGTAGGTACTGAAAATTTCTTGTGCGCCTTCATCAGCTAGCATAAGCAGCTTTGGGCCTCCCGAATGTGGCTGAAAAATCGGAACTGCATGAAAATCTTTGATGTAGTGATCATACAGTTCATCTGTTTTTGCTTCAAAGGTAACAATGCCGCCATGCCCACTATCAATTGACAATTGAATACCATAGGCAATCATCATTCGGCCAATGCCTGCGTATTTTCGCACTGTGCTAATTGTCGGATTACTCTCAGGATGCGCTTCAATATTAGCAATAAAAACAGATATTCCGTGATCATCTTCTCGATATGCACCCAATGCTACAATTTCGCCAGCATCTGTTTTCGCCGCATACTTTTCCAGCTTTGGATCGCGGATAAATTCACTCGTCCAATCAGATTGCCACTTTTCCTTTGTAGAGGTCAGGTCTTCGTTGGTTGCCGATTCAATATCAATCTCAATTTGTTTCCCGGTCTCGTTTTCTACCACATAGTACTGGAGAACCATTTCCTCCACACTCCCTTCTATAGTTATTGTAGCATGAACTTTTCAAAAACGCAAATATCATTTCTCACTCTGCTTCGTAACTTTTCAGTACATCTTCAAATGTAAAACGAATTTTCACGCACTCATCGTTGAAAACCTCAATGCGGTCAATAAAGGTTTCTACCACATTCTGTGATAAGTGCATCACATCGACTGCTTCTTCTACAGTACTCATGACAGTCTGCAAATGATTGGTGTCCCTCTTCACAGGCTGAAAAACTTGATTTTTCTCGGTACGCAGCCTTTGAATCTGCTCCATCCGTTCATCTTCCTGCACTCTGTAGGCATCCCTCTGCCTGATAAATTCTTCCTTGCTCATGTTTCCATCCGCATACTGCTCATACAATGCGACGCGCTGTTTTACAATCTCTGCCTTTTCTGCACTGAGCTTTTCTTCCTGCCGTTCCAGTGCGGAGAAGCAGATCAAGGCTTTGCGTTCCCGTTCGTGCAGGATTTCCAGTACATGCTCCGCCTGCTTTATCTGCACTGTCAGTGCGTTTCGGACAATCTCTTCCAGCAATTCCTCAGAGATCGGGATTCGCTTGCAGGGACTGTCCACCGCTGTTGCTGAGAATCTGCAGTTAAACGAGGGGCCAAGCTTCTTGAGAACACGATATTTCATCAGTTTCTGGCAGCAGCCGCAGTAGACCTTGCCTTTCAGCGGATACTGGTGTTTTGTGTAGTTCCCGGACTGGTGGTTCCCGTTTTGCAGCATAATGACCTTTTGCGCCTGTTCAAATTCCTCCGGGGTCACAATGGCGGCATGGCTGTCCTCAATTCGTACCTGCTGTTCCAAGGGAGCGCGCAGGACCCGATGCTTACAGGAAACCGGCATAATGAATTTCGCACCCACATAGGTACCCTTATACTTCTCATTTTTCAGAACATGATAAACCGTCCCGCTTGTCCAATGGCTGCGCTGCAAGTCCCATGCTTTCTGCTCGCTGTACACATGATTTTCCGCCACGTGATACGCTGCCGGAGTTGGAATCTGCTTTTCGTTCAGGATTTTTGCGATGGTTCCTGTTCTGTTGCCCTGCAATGCCAGTTCAAAAACCAGGCGCACATACTGGCTGGCTACCGGGTCAAGGATCAGCTTATGGCAGTCGTTCGGGTCCGGTAGGAATCCAAACGGGCGGTATCCTCCGAGATACATTCCTTTCTTCTGCATCACATGGTCGGCTGCTGCGATTTTAGCGGAAAGGTCCCGACTGTAGGATGCGTTGATGATGTTCTTGATGGCTACTTCCAGTCCGCGCACATCGTTTCCGGCCTGCATCCCACTGTCATACCCATCGTTAACAGAGATAAAGCGAACGCCCAGCAGTGGGAAAATTCGTTCCATATAATCGCCTGCTTCGATATAGTCACGGGCGAACCGGGAAAAGTCCTTTACGATAATCGTTTTTATCTTGCCATCCTGTGCATCCTGAATCAGCCGCTGGAACGCTGGGCGGCTTGTGGAGGTGCCGGAATAGCCATCGTCCACGTACTCCTGACACGGCTCTGCAGCCAGTTCAGGGTGAGCCATGATGTACCCCTCTACCAGTCCGCGTTGGCCCTGAATGCTGTTGCTCTCGGCCTTATCTGTTCCTACATCCTCGTCCGCAAGGGAAAGTCGGTAATAGGTTCCAATCATCTGCTGCTCACCGCCTTTCAAACGTGTAGATCAATTCTGCCTTTACGATTTCTGCTGCACGATTTTCCAGATTTCTCATACGGCGTACCCACTCCATCTGATTTTCTTCTTTCAGTTTTTCCGATACGACCTCCCGCTGGCTCAGCTGCTCGATCAAAACCTCATATCGTTCCACTGCCTGCTCTTCCACATTTGCTAAAACAGTATCCAGTTTTCCGCTCAGCAGCAAGCTCTGGTAATAGGCCGGTTTTCGCAGTTTCAGGTACGCCTTGTGCAGCATCCCCCAGCGGCCAATCGGACGGGTCCGTGGCAATTTCAAGGCTGGCAGATAATAATCACCCACCAAAACATATTCCATTCCTGTCCGGGCATCATAGATTTTCTCTTTCATTGTCTGTTCTCCTTTTTCGTTAAAACACAAATTCCGTATAAGTTATTTTCCTGCGGTCCACTTCAATTTTCTTTACATACTGCTGCAGATTGTCTGCCGTTAAAAGGACTTCGGTGTTTCCTGCGATCTGCTTTTTCTGCTGCAATTCTTCTTGAACAACGGCCAGTTCTTTCTCTTTTTCAGCTTTTGTCTGTCTGAATGTCTCAATTTCATTTTCTGCATCCTGCTTCAGTTCCAGAAATTTCTCCTTTGAAAGTTTTCCAAGGACATACTGCTCGTAGCCGCTGCGCTTCTGTGATTCCAGTCGAACGATATTGCCTGACGCCTGTTCAATTTCACGTTTTGTAGCTATTTCTTTTGATTGGAGTTTTCTTTTTCCAGAGCTTTTCCGTACCAGCTTCTGCAAATCACGGTGTTCTTCCATCCGTTGGTGCAACTCCTTGTTAATGTCGTTCCAGAGGTCTTTCTCTGAGATGGAAACATGGCAAAATTTACAGTAAAAATACAGCGAACCATCCCTTTGCCAATGGCAAACCAGCTTTTCTCCGCACTTTTTGCAAAATATCCGGCCTTTGAAGATGTTCGGATTGTTCTTTCTGCGCTGTTTGCACCATGTTTTCCGTTCCTCCCTGACCGCTTGCTCAGCTTCCCGCAACGCGGAAACTTCATCAAACAGTTCCCAGCTGATAATCGCCGGATGGTTGTCCGGCACCATCCGCCAGCTTCCCCGTGGATTTTCTCCGATTTTTCGATACGTTTCATCGTAGGCGATGCGGTTATACACCATGGTTCCCGTGTAGACCGGATTTTCCAGAACCTTTGTCACGAAAGCTGGCTGCCATGCAGGGTCCTTTACCCGTGAGGTATTTCTCATATAACCCAGCTGACAGCGGCGTGTAAAAGGTGTTGGGATTCCCTGCGCAGACAGCTTCTTTGCAATCTCGCGCTCTTTCATGCCGGATTTCTTCCAGAGAAAAATCCGCATCACCACATCGCTGACTTCCTCATCCAGAACCAAATGATTCTGCTGATTTCTCTTGTAACCGAACGGAACCGGGGTATAGATTTCTCCCCGCGCTTCCTTGGAGCGAAAGCATGACTGAATTTTCTGGGACAGGTCTTTCGAGTACATTTCATTGATCATGCTCTTGATCGGCACCAGCATCCCGTCCCGACTCTGGCTGTTCAGGCTATCATAATTATCATTGATGGCGATAAATCTTACGCCAAACAGTGGAAACACTTGCTCCAGATACTGACCTGTTTCCACGAAATTACGACCCAGTCGGGAGAAGTCCTTTACCACAATGCAGTTGACTTTCCGCTCCTGCAGTGCTTTTAGAAGCCTCTCAAATTCCGGGCGGTCAAAGTTCATCCCTGTGCACCGCTTGTCCGCAAACACATCCAGCAGCATCAGATCATCCCGGTGGTTGATATACTCTTTGATGTAAGAAATCTGCACTTCCAGCGATTCCGTATCCCGAAGTACATCATCAAAATCGGACAGTCGTGCGTAAATTGCGGTTTTCCAGATACGGTGCGGTGCGTTCTCCGCTTCCCGCTGCGCCGCACTTACCTTCTTGCTTATTCTTGCCATATGTCCAGCCTCTCCTTTCATGCAGATACTTCACGCTGCCCCATCTGCTTTTGATGCAGTTCTTCCAACAGGTCCGCAATTTCATCGTGGAATCGGAACGTAATTTCTACCCGATTGCCCTCATAGACTTCGATTTTCTCAATCAGTTCCACGACCATCGGACGGGTGATCTCTTCCAGTTTCCGATACTTACGGTACACGTCCAGAAATGGATACGCATTCGGGGCAGTCTGTAAATTTTGCTGTTCCGCCTCCAGTTCCTCAATTTTGCGGTCATACTCTTCGATTCGCTTGCTGTACAGTTCGTTGTAGTTCAAAAAATCCTCCCGTGTGAGGATTTCCTCTGCGTAATCCCCATACAATTTTTCCTTAATGCCCTGTGTATGGGCCTTTTCTGCAGTCAGCTGCCGAATCTGCCGTTCGATGCACCGCACACGGTAGGGTTCCTGTTGGGCCTGCCGGATGCTTTCTACAAACTCTGCTTCCTCCATCACGATCTGGATCTGCATCTGGAGCGCATTCCGCACAATGTTATGGAGTTTTTCATCCCGCAGATTATGGCTCGTGCAGCTGCCTTTGTTCTGTTTGCTGCCGGAGCACTGATAATAGATGTACCGCTTTCCTTTATAGCTGGCCGACCTGCGTACCAGCCGGCTGCCGCAGTCCCCACAGTAGAGAAAGCCTGCAAACAGGGCCACCGTTTCGGCATCGTTCGGCCTGCGTGTTTCGGTTTCCAGAATCCGCTGCACCAGTTCAAACTGCTCTGCCGGAATGATTGCTTCATGGGTATTGTCCACGATTACCCAGTCCCGCATCGGCACATTCAATTTCTTTTTGGAGCGATAATCCAGTCGTCGTGTCTTTCCCTGTACCAGTTTTCCGATATAGACCTCGTTGTGCAGAATGCGGTCCACTGCCTTGGCAGACCACGGCGGCTCATCGCTCTTGCGGAAATGCAGGCTCAGCTTTGCACCGCTCTGCAACTTTCGTGCAGCCGGGGACGGTACCTTTTTCGCATTCAAACGATTTGCGATGCCCTGATTGCTCATGCCATTGATCTTCCAGTGAAAGATGTTCTGCACTGTTTCCGCTGCCAGTTCGTCCACGATTAGTTTGGTATGATTGCTGGGGTTCTTCTGGTATCCATAGGTTGCAAAACTTCCCACAAAATCGCCGCGCTTGCGCTTAACTGCAAGCTGGCTCTTGATCTTGACGGAAATATCCCGGCAGTAGGCATCGTTGAGCAAATTCCGCATCGGGACCATGATGGAATCGCTGGTCTTCCACGCAGATTGGCTGTCATAGTTGTCTGTCACAGCAATCAGCCGGACCCGCATGACTGGAAAAATGCGTTCCAGATAACGTCCCACTTCAATGTAATTTCGTCCAAAGCGGGACAGATCTTTCACCAGAACACAGTTGATGGTCCCCTGCTCCAGTTCCCTGAACAGGTTTTGGAACGCAGGCCGTTCAAAGTTTGAGCCAGAGTAGCCATCGTCCACAAACTCATCCACAATACACAGTTCCGGGTGGTCTGCGGCATAGGCTTCCAGTAGTGTGCGCTGGTTTGCAACGCTGTCGCTCTCTGTCTTATCGCCATCCTCACGAGATAAGCGTAAGTACAAGGCTGTACGGTATCGGGTTGTATTTTGCTGTGTTCTCTTCTGCAAATTCATATCAGGGTATAACAAAAGCCTTCCACCTCCTTAACGAATCGGCAATACTGTTCGTCAGAGAAGTGAAAGGCTCCACATTTGTATGTAGAAAGCCCACCGAGCAAGTTCTGCTCAGTTGGCACATTCCTATTTTCTTACCCACAAACAGCTTACCAGAATCATCATCCTTTGTCCAGCGCTTTATCGCATTAAAGTGCAAAATTTTTCTGCGCGATTTTTCAGCAGCTTGCCGAAAGTTTCTCTGCCTTTTCAGCTGGCAGACTGAAAGCACCTGCCAATGCGTTCAGACAGCGTGCTGCTCTCCCGCGGTGCAAAATTCAGCTTCACAATGATTCCGTTGTCCAGATAGCAGTAAGGATTTCCGACTTTATCCAGCAGATTTTTCAGCCTTTCCTCCTGCGGCAATCCGTGTTCCACTGCATCCTGCGGCAGTTCCTGCAGTTCATGCTGTTCTATCGTGCGGATGTCCCGATCTTTCATCTGGTAGACCTGCTCCAGCCAATTCATTGTGCCGTTTTCTTTCAATCGCATACCTCCCATTCAGGCCAAAAGTGTTTTCAGCAAATCCAATTTTGCCTGTCCTATGTCCTTTCTCATACTGGGACCTGTGCAGGCAATCGGTGTACACAGTTCCAGCAGACGGTCATAGATACGGGCGTGTGCGGTATCCTGCGGGCTCTTCAACTCCGTCAAGGTCAGATTCGTGGTAACGATCAGCGGTTTCCTGCTGCGGTAACGGCTGTCGATAATGTTGTAAATCTGCTCCAGCGCATATTCCGTGCCCCGCTCCATGCCGAAATCGTCAATGACAAGCAACGGATAGCCGCAGAGCCTATCCACGACTTCATTTCGCCCGGAAAAGGCGTTATTCAGTTCATTCATGATTCGGGCAAAATTCGTCATGCAGACGGCCACTTCCTGTTCCATCAGGGCATTGGCAATGCAACCCGCCATAAAACTCTTGCCTGTACCAACACCGCCCCAGAGCAGCAGCCCCACATTCTTTTCCCGCATTTCCTGCCAGTGGGCCACATACCGCTGTGCCAGCTGCATCTGTGGATTTTGTCCGTGATCGTTTGCAAATGTCCAGTGCTGCATCGCCCAGTCGGTAAAGCCCTGCAGCTTCAGCCGCTGCACTTTCTCGTAATGCAACCTTGCACGTTCTTCTTTCTCTTGGTTCTATTTAGGTGATTCAATTTTAGGTTGTTCTTATTTATTTGGTTCGATGTGCAGTTTTGCGCAATCGTATTGCTCACTTTTGAGCAATCAAGCTGCTCATTTTTGACCATCCCGATTGAGCATTTCTGCGCAGTCCGGGGAACGCCGAGAAATATCTGGTTTGGCTTGGAAAAGCCATTGGACCGCCGTTCGATCAGCCGTGCGGCTTCCAGTTCCCGCAGGGCACGGGTGACACTGGAAATACTGCTCTGAAGATCTTCCGCCAGCCCTGCCAACGGATAGAGCACATATGCCCGGTCCTGCGCATCCACCCTGCCGTTCTTCTGGGAAAGGGTCACGCGATCCAGCAGCAGAACATAGGTCAGCCGTGCTGTATGGGACAGGCTCATCTGCAGCAGAAATTTCGGATAAGGGAAATACGCAGGCAGTGGGGTTTGTGCTTTGATGTACTCTTTACTCAAACTTCCTCCTAGTCGTTTTCAAAAGTCCCTGCCGAATGGGAAAGCTCTGCACGGGCTTACGCATCCGGCAGGGTTCCGGGGTGCGGGGTGGAAGACCCTGCTGATTACAGGCTCATATCATAGCTGCGCTTCTTGCGTTTCGGTTGACGCTCACGCTGTTCCTGTCGAGCCTGATCCTGCCTTGCCTTTTCGCGGACATTGGCCTCCCACTCGCGTTTCCATGCAAGGTCGGATTTCATCTCATTGGTTTTTCGGAAGATGCTGTACACATTATCCGATGCAATTTCCAGACGCTTGGATTCTTCCCTCAAGGGAGCATACGCTTTTTTCCTCTCCGCGATTTCTTGCGTCAGTTCTTCTTTCCGCTTTTTCAGAGATTTCAGCGATGGCAGCTTTCCATCGTTTTCTTCCCGGAAGTATTTCACGGATTCTGCATAGGCATCCAATTCCTTGGAATGCTCTGCACGGAATTTTTTCTTGAGAATTGCTTTCGTAAATTGCTGCTGAACCTCTTTTGTAGAAAGGTACTGCCCCGCATGATGAATCTGTTCATTGGTTTTGTACAGTTCATCCTCTGCCTGTGATAGCCGTTCATACGCTGCCTGCGCATTGGCCTGCGCAGTTTTACACAGATTGTTCAGTTCTGTCAGGTCGTTGATATTGTTTTCCTGTACCCATACCAGCGTTTCGGCCATTCTCTGCAGATTACTGATTTTGACCTTTAGTGCATAGGCCAGATTTTCCTGTGCCTTGACATTCTCCTGCAGGTCCACAACGAGCCGTAGCCTGGTTCTGGTTGTAAAAATCAGTATGGGTTCTTCCTTGTACCGCAGATTCTTCTCGGCGTTCTGAACAAAGAATCCTTCCAGACATTCTCTTTTGCAGCTTTCTCCCAGAGAACGCTCCGATATGAACTTGTTCCGTTCCGGCGGCAGATAGCTATAACGCCCACGTTGGGTTTTGACGAAAATGTTGTATTCATCCTGCAGGATGTCTTGAAAATCTTCATACGAGATTGCTTTCTCACGAACAGCGGCAACGGCATCCCGGATAAGCTGCTTCTGTGTTTGAAACTTTGTCGGATTGGGCGTAAATCCTTCCGTTTCGATTTTCTGTTTTTTCTCATCCAGCCGCCGCTGTGCCCAATACTCCGTTTCGGTCACACCCGTTCTGGATGGTGACAGTAAATCGATCTGATGCAGAAATTCGCGGCGGCACAAATCCATGAGGGATTTCTGCAGGTGTTTTAGGTACTCGTTCGTCACATGGTGCTTGTAGCCAGCCTTGCTATCAATGGGCCGTTCCATAAAGGGCTGCTTAGGCACATCCAGTTTTCGCAGACTGTTGATTACGATATGGACATGAATGTTTCCGCTGCCATTGTGCCCGTCCATGTGCGTACAGACCAATGCCTGATGCCCCGGAAAATTTGCTTTTGCGTATTCCAGTCCAAGCTCCTGCGCCCGTTTACCCGTCAAACAATTTTCTGTGCTGTCCCGTGGATCAAAGCTGATGATGTAATGGTGGCTTTTGATTTCATTCTTGTTTTTGTTTTTCTGGTACTCGCGGTTCAACTGCTGGCAGGCCGCATCAAAAGAATAGGGTTCACAATTCAGACCGTCCAGATAAAACTCATCCCGCATGATGCGATTTCCGTTCTGGTCAAGGATCGGAGTTTTCCGAAGCTCATCATGCTTGAAAATCAGATACTCCAGTGCAGCACCATAGCTGGAACTCTTACTTGCGATGTGCTTTAATATTGCCATAGTTCTTTCCTGCCATTTCTGCGACTTGTTCCCGCATCTCAAAAATACAGGCAATCGCATGGTTGATGTTTTCGTGCATCGCACGGGACTGGATACCGCCGCTGTTGAAGAAAGCCGCGATCTGGTTCAGGTTGTTTCCGATGGCGGCAAACTCCCGTGTGATTGCTTCGATCTCGTCCGGGTGGACATAGAACACATACGAGGTATTCACACGGCCTTTCATCAGCATCTGCGCTGCAAATTGAGAGAGGGTCATCCCGGCATCTTCTGCCTGCCGGTGTAAAAGTTCATGTACTGTTTCTGTAACTCGTGCGGAGATTACTTTTGTTTTTACGATAGATTTCACTTTTCTCTTTGTTCGTGGCATGGGGTCTCCTTTCCAAAATCAAGAATTTGATTTTCCCGGCAGTGCATCTGCACTCCGGCTGTGACCTGCTGCGACAGGCCACCAACAGGCAAAATCATGTGATTTTGCACGATGTGAGGGTATGGGGAGCGCAATCCCCATCAAGGTGCCGCCGTAGAGAAACCGCCCGTAGGAGCGGTTTCGTATACAAAGGCGAATCTTGCTCTTAACTACCGTCCACTCTGTCCCGGCCCGCTCCTGCCCGATTTTCTCCGGCGTATTTTCCGGTAAGATGCGCAGAATGCACATTCAGTACCGGAGGTATCCTGCTGGGGTGGCTCATGCGATTTTCAAGGTGCGATGTTACTTTTTAAGAAGTCAGAGGCTTTCACAAGGGAAGCCATAGAGAAGCGATCTGTATGGAAAAATAGTCCTTACACCCTATACAAACTCAAATGGCTGTTTTTAAACCGGGCTTTTTGAAAATTCAAAGAAAATTCATTTTTCCAATGTACCCCTCTACCTATAACAATCTAAAATGGATTTTTGGCAACCAGTTTTTCAAATTTTGTTGAACTACCTAATTTCAGAACATAAATTTTGTTTGTTTTTCACTCATAAAACTAGAGGAAAGCCTTTTCACAAAAGATTTTGAAAGCCCCTATACTAACAGGAATCCACAGAGCCGTTTTGGAATACAGTTCTGAAAAAATTTATAATTTTAAATAAAAAGAAAAACGGCAAAGTTCAAAATCGAACCTTACCGTCATCCATAGAGATGTCTTATAAAGTAAAAATACTGCGGCAGACAGGTGTTGCGCCTGCTCATCGTGGACATATTGCTATTTTAACATTGTGTAACTGTTACTGATATTCATGCACTGAAAATTTTTGTAGATTACAGCAGTGCAGTTTCTATCAAGCTATTGCTTTTCTCTTTTTCCAGATATATAATTCGGACAAGCCAATTCGATTTATAGGTTTTGTTGGGAGGTTTTCTCATGGCAAAAGATCGTATTGAAAGCAAGTATGTCACTGTAGCCCCCGGTGTGGAGTTACATATCTTGGAAAAAGGCGAAGGTAAACCGTTGGTCTTCATTCCCGGCCTGACCTTCTCTGGTGAGATTTTCAAGAACCAACTGGAGTATTTCTCCTCTGAGTATCGTGTTATTGCTATCGATCCTCGCGGCCAAGGCTATTCTGCCAAAACCGTGGATGGCAACGACTACCTGACTCACGGCCGCGATGTAGCAGGTCTGATTGATGCATTGGGTCTCAAAGATATTGTCCTGATTGGCTGGAGCACGGGCAACCTTGACACATGGAGCTACGTGCAGCAGTTCGGCAAAGACAAGCTGCGCGGCGTTGTGACTATCGATATGTCTCCGCTCCCGCTCTCCCCTGACCCGAAGTGGTGGACTGAGGGCACGATTGAAGAGCTGTCTCAGGTCGCCACGCAGGTGCTGACTTCTTCTGAGGGCTGCCGTGAATTCTTCAGCGAATATGCGACTGGCATCATGATCCAGCATAAGATGGAGCCTGATGAGCTGGAGTATCTGCTGGATATTTCCGGCCGCACACCATACTGGATCTGCCGTCAGCTGTTCTGCGACGCTGTGTTCTCCAACTATCTGGAGACCGCAAAAGACATCGGCGCAAATATGCTGAGCTTGATGTTCATCGCTGAGCATTGGCAAGATGTTGCGAGGCCTTTTGTCGAAACTCAGCTTCCCGGTTATGATACCTATGTCATGGGTGGTCACCTGATGTTCTACGAATACCCAGAGAAGTGGAACAGCGTTCCGGAGAACTTCCTGAATAAACTGTAATATGATTACTACCGTCTGTGGTCACACGCCACGGGCGGTATTTTTATGTGAACTCCAGAAGTTCACGCTGGTGACAGTGAATACCTGAGCCACTTTTGCTAACGAATACTTGAGCCATTTATAGCATTTGTGACAGCGAATACTTGAGCCACCCTTACAGCCAAAAGGCTTCTTTTATTTCCTCGATTTGGTCATATGGAAAACATTCAGCATCGCCCTCGATGTCTTCCAGATACTTCATGATTTGCTTTGCCAGCTCGATTCCCTGCTGGCTGTGTCTTACACCACCGTCCTCCTTCTGCACAGTCTCCCCCACTTTTCTTACCGCCCACACTTGGTCGTAGATTTCCAACTGAGAAATCACCTTGCTCACGCCGGAGCTATAGGCGGATTCTTTCTTTTCGGTGGGATAGCCGAGTGAGCCATGAAGGGAATAAAGTTGCCACATAATAATGTCAGCATTTAAATCCATCGGCACATAAATTCTCACGTTGTCGTTCGGGAGGATGCCACCCTCTGTCGCTTTCTTTCCGGTGATTGCTTTTGCCGTATCATCTTTTGTTTCGTAGGGTACTTTCTCTGCCAGCGACAATTCGTTGACATAGAGCACATCCTTCGGGATAGGGTAGATATCTAAGTTGTGATGCATAGTTTAGTCTCCCTATTGGGCAGCTTTTCTCATCAGCTCTACTACCTCATCATAATCTTTCTGGAATTTTTCACTGTTGAACACCGTATTTAACAGGCTCCCCGATAGATTTCTGCATTTCAAACATATCTCTGTAGTAGAATACAAATCCAATTCTGACGTAACAGCGGGCAGTCTTCTTACCAATTCTACATTTTCGCTAGACGACATATACTCCTTATAGTTTATAATTCCCGCGTAAATCACTGCTCTATTCTCATTAATAAGCGTCAAATAATGCTGATGCGCCAATTCTCGTTTTTCTTTTGCCTTTTCCTGTTCTCTGAATTCTTGTTCTTTCTTCATCGTTTTCATTTTTGCATATTCACTGTACATAGTACCCAAAAAGGAAATCACTGCACCTAGAAAGACTCCAAGAAGTCCCATTAATGCGGAGCTATTATACCAAACTGTATCCATTTGTGTTCCCTTTTACTAAAAAGAGCCGTGCGACTGCACTCCTATTACGGGATGTGTCCACACGGCATCTTATTACTTTAACTTCTCGATAATATCATCAGTACTGACACCCTCGGCCAGCAACTTCTTCACGAGGTCTTCCGCTTCGTTCTTCTTGGCGGCTTCAGCGGCTTCGGCGGCTTTCTGGTCGGCGACGGCTTTCTTGGATTCCAGCTTCGTCAGTTCTTTCTGGGTCAACTTGAGAGCAGTCTTCTTCTCTTTCAGGTCAGCTTTCAGAGTGTCGATGTTGGCGGTAATGGACGTGATTTCAGCAGTCAGAGAAGCGATGGATTCCTGCTTTTCTGAAATCTGAGATGCAAAGTCGTTGGTGATTTTCGGTTTGTTTTTGCTACCTTTGGTTCTGGGCATAAGATATCCGCCTTTCTATTGTGTATTGTAGTTTTAGTATAGCACTTTGAAATTGCGCAATCAATACTAACCCGGTACAAGTCCACAGTCTTTCGTAAAGGCTTGTATTTCATACTTTTGTGGGCTAATATTGCAGTCCTTTCGATCCCAGTCGAATCTAATAACAACCACATCAAAAGATTCCTTATAGCGTTCACCAAAACGATTTTCTAAAATAAACTCAAAATTAAGTGTTTTACCCTCTATGCCAGAAAAGAAAGAGCTTCCTGCATAGAAACAAACTCTTCGACTTTCTTCTGCCGGGATGCCAAGAGACGTGCCATTACGATTACTCACACATATCTTCCACCGTTCTCCGCTTGAACTCATTGCGCCATGATAGCGAAAAACTTCATACGATTGTGTTGTGTTTGTCAGTTCTAAGATTAATGCCACTCGACTCCCCGCGTTATCCGAACCAACCTGATAGGCAATCGTTCGGCGTTTATCTTCAAATTCTGCTGGAATACCTTTGCATACTTCCCAGTCAGTCACAAGGAAAAATGGCCTAATTTCCACTTTGGATTGCTCTTCTTCAAGTTTCAATACACGCTCAGACATTTCATTCGCTTGTTTCGTTAATTTATTTGCTTGTTGGGTCGCTTGAAGCGATAGTTCCGCCAATTTGTTTGATTGCTTTGCTGCCTCGTTGGACTGTGCTGCAAGATCATTAGATTTCTGTGCAACCTTATAAGATTCTTCTGCTAAGTCATTGGCCTTTTTTGCTGCATTATTTGCTTGTTTGGACAGTTCATTCGCCTGCTCCGCAAACAGATTAGATTGCTGTGCTAATTTGTCTGCCATTTGATTTGCTCGTTCCGTTTGTTTATAAGCTATCACTGCTAGAAGAATCGTAGCCACGGACGATATACCAGAGCCAATATACGACAGCATCCCATCCGCTGTTATTAACGATGGTATCTGAGGTGAAAACAGGTGAACAATAAAAGCAGCAACACCCAAGACAAGCACAGCAACTACAATAATTCCAATTAACGGCCGCATCAGCCTAGACTGTGATTTCTTTTCAGCTTGAGGCTTCATTTTGATATCACACATGATTTTTCCCTATTATTTTTCCTCTGCATTCTTAGCCACAGTAATCCATACTGCGTTGCCTGCTGCTCACCACGAAGAGGTGTGCAAAGTTTCGAGCAGCGTAGGCCGTATTTATGTACAGCCTATATACGCCAAAACTTTTTTTATTGAGAGTGATTTTAGTAAGCACTCTATTTTTAACGATGCAAATTAAGTATCCTCTTTTTTCAATTTCAACAATGGAGCACAAGCAATTACCGTTGACAGTAATGTAACAGGTGCCATATATCCATTAGAAAAGAACCAATTCCAAAAGTCCGGAAACAAACTCATTCTGGCAAGTGTAGCTTCATCGACATAACCATAAAACAACAAATGACCCGTCCTCAAATCATAGTTCATACCAAGCGTATTTTTAGGTGATTTTAGCTCAACCTCTTGATATTGCAAATCATACTCATTCGATGTTGGAGTATATGCGATAGAAAGCTTTCCACTTGCCCCGTATTTAACTGAGTTCAATCTACTTGAACTAATCTCTTCAAAATTGGCACCTTGAACATCAAAAGCAAATATTGATTCTATTGTAACACTATACGACACCAAACTATAACCTATATTTATAGCACTCTGATACTTATTTTCTTCAACTACAGTATTCGCTTTGTCTTTTAGTTCTTTCAACTCCTGTATTCTCTCTGTCAAGTTCTCTGAAAAAAGAGTCAAAGGTGTTTCAGTCGAAAGCAATTGACTTTTTCCAGTCGATGAATCCATGAGAGTCACAGTTGCATCTTGAATCTGCAGATTCGTCATACCAGAAAAGGATGCCAAAACTTTTTTTGCTGTAAAAGACTGTTGCTTTAAATCTGAGAATGAAACATCAATCAAATTCGTATCGTATGTTTTCCCGTCAAATAGTATTGATAAATTCTTGTTTTTTTTCGGCGCAATTTCTATATAGCTTCCTTTTTGATACGAAATATTATTCAAATTGAGCCCAGACAAATCAATCCGTAATTGCTTAGAGCTTGTAATAAGAAAATACGATAAAACTTTGTCACTTCGGCTTTTAGTACTAAGATGCAGTTCTTTTGCTTTTCCGCTTATGTTTACTAGTCTCGTTTCATATGGATACGCATCATTGGAAGGAATCTCCAACTCTGAATGAACATAAGCTGTTGACGGTTTAATTTTGAAAATGAGACACGTTAATACTAGCACAAGAACAAATGATCGCACTAGGCTCTGACACAATTTTCCCGTATCCGTATGGAAGAAGTCATACACAAATTTATATATCTTTTTTAATAAACATTCAACTATATTCATAGTTTACAAGTCTCAGCTTTCCACCGCAAATTATGTATTTTAACTGTTTTTTTCTATCATTTGAGCAGGAGGTAAAATCAAAATGAAAAGCGATTACGATTGGTTCGACGATAACTGGAATCCGGATGTCAAACTATCCACCATCATCCATGAGCTTCTTCTATCCCCTACCTACCGCTGGCCTATGCGCATTACCGAAGTTCACATCTATAAAGACGAGACTGCATACGCACCGTATCCTCGTTGCAAAGGAATTATTGACCGTGAATACCAGTTTTTTGCGATAGTTGTGGACAGCGTATCGACTGGTTTGGACTTGATGACGCCAAAGAAGTGTACATAGGTTGGAGCGGGCCTAGGGACGATGAAGAAGATGATGATGAGGTAGACTGAGAGCAACGATTTCCCGTGGCCCCCATAGTGGGGTTGTTAAACTCAGTATATCACAGATCCGAGAGCAAGTCAGCCCTGTAGTGAAGTTTTTCTGACATTTTTTGAAGCTGTCCTTCGCCAAGGTAGTTTGCTTTATTTATGACAAATCAGGTAATCCAAACAGCTTACACATTAATGGAAGTCGATTGAATATAAGGTAAGCGGTCAATAATCCCTCGGATACAAGTGAACACTCCGTTGCGAGATAATAGATTTTAAGACATCTCAGAAATCTAAGAAAAATAAGAACACAAGCCCTCGCCGTAACAAGCGAGGGCTTTTTTTGAACTCCAGGAGTTCACTTTATTTCCATCACAAACTATACACTTCCATCATGAGCCGCATCCCGACTTTCAGGCCTTCCTCAAAGGCGGTCTTCTCCCATGCACAACACACCGTTCCCTGCCGGTCCATGATCTTCTCCCAGAGCGGAATCTTATCTCCGACATAGTCATCTACGAGCCTATCCATACCATCTAGCCCACGCAGCCACTCTTCCAGTTCCTTTTCCTTGGTCTTTGCTGCCTTCCCAGCAACTGTGTTTTTCTCTACTGGGTTGTTCTCCGTGTAATGCTCGTAGATCAGATCCAGCAGGTTCTCCACCGGTGGGTAATACTCTGGCTCTGTTTTCTTCAAATACTCCTCCAGCATTTCCTTCAATTTTTCTATAATGCTACCGTCCTTCCCAACTGAGATTCACATCCTCAGTTACGGCACATATTACCGTAGACTTTTGCACATAGCAACCTATTTTTTGCGGTCTTTCGGATACCCCATCTTTTCCTTCACTTCATCTGGCACATCGATCAGTCCAAACCGGTAAAACATCCCGTAGATGTAAGTCACGCCCCGGATATCGCCCAGAGCTTTGGGTCTCTCTACTACTTCTTCTTTTATATTTCCCAGCGCCAGAAGCACCGAACTCCACGCCAAACTTTTACTCTTCTCCCGTCTGTCGATCCACAGCTCCTTCGTGTACTCGCCATTCCTGCCTTTTTTAATTTCGTAAGAGAATGGCAACCCGGAGTAAGTTTTGAATTTCACACCAGCATAAGCCATAACCACACCCCAGAAGTTTTCTTCTGTCGGATCTGCCCTCCACCGCTTCAGCGCTCTGTATCTCCGCTGCCGTTCTGCTCCAACACTAATCTTTTCTTTCTCTGTACTTGGGTAGTACACACCTTTCTGATAAGGCAGATACGATGTGACGGAAGCTTTGGAGAGCTGAAGAGTATTTGCGGTTGAAAGTATGGAGGTTTTGTAGTCTTGTGTTTCACAGTATTCTTCAAAAGTGTTTTTTACTTTCTCCGCCACTTCCGATTCATACACATCAGCCGTGATAAGGAGCTTCCTTACTTTGATTGGGTTTAGGTTCAGAGCATCGGCGATGTCTTGGAGGGAGCATTCCTTCTCATAAAACGCCACAGCCGCATCCATCTGCTCTTCCAGATTTTTCCCAGCATCGTACTCCGGCTTCAGCTTCTTCCGACCGCCGCCGGGCTTTCTTGTTTTCTTCATTTTATTCATGCAGTTCCAGCGGTAATCCGTCCGGGTCATGGAAGAAAGTCATCTTCTTGCCGGTGTAATCATCCATGCGGATTGGTTCACATTCAATCCCTACCTCCGCCAGCTCATTCACCGTCTGCTCCACGCTCTCCACACAAAATGCAAGGTGACGCAGCCCACAGGCCTCCGGGCGGTTCACACGCTTCGGCGGGTTTTCTTCTGCAAAAATCTCCAGCTCTGTGTGCTCATTGACACGAAGATCTAGCTTCCAGTCCTTACGCTCTGGACGGTAGTTTTCCCTGATGACAGAGAATCCAAGCTTGTTCACATAAAAATCCTTAGCAACTTCGTAGTCAGATACGATGATTGCAATATGATGTATTTTTGATAAGTTCATTTTGCTCACACTCCATTTTTTATTTCCGTCACAAACTATATACCACGCTCAGAAATACGCCGCGTGAACTTCTGGAGTTCCACACGGCATATTACTTTATTTCAGCTTTTCCAGAATCTCGTCCGCACTCACTCCGCTGGCTAATAATTTCTTAACCACACTCTCAGCTTCAGCCTTCTTAGCTTCTTCAGCGGCCTTAGCATCTGCCTTCGCCTTCTTCGCTTCCAGGGATGCCACTTCTTTTTCGGCCTTCTTCAGAGCAGTCTTCTTCTCTTTCAGATCAGTCTTCAACGTATCAATGTTGGCGGTGATGGATGCGATCTCAGCAGTCAGGGAAACGATAGATTCCTGCTTCTCCGCGATCTGGGATGCGTAGTCGGTATGGGTAGTTTTGGGACGGTTTTTGCTGCCTTTCGTTCTGGGCATATGTGATAACCTCTTTCCTTTTATAGTTGTTTAAGTATATCACAGGTCTGAAAATAAATCAGCCTTGTACACACCATTTCCTGTTTCTATTATTCTATCGACTTTATTAGTTCAACTTCAGTTTATGCATTACGCCCGCAGAAATCTTGCTAACCAACAAGCTCAAAAGATATGTTACTCCTGCAATCACAAAGCAGATATCAAATCTTCCATGCAGGTAAGCAACCACATCAGGTTTATTTTTCACCCAATTAATAACCAGAATATGTATTAGGTAAAATTCCAGCGAGTACTTTCCAATAGAATTCAGCAAAACAAATCGTATTTTTGTTTGAAACTTCGATAGTAATTGTAATACGATACATTCCACATATACAAAGAAAAAACTTCTGCATGCCATAGTTAACATATCTATTGTACCAGTATCAATATCTAAAACTGATTTTAACACTGTAATAATTGCCATTACAGCAATTATCCAATCACTTATGCTGAAATTTGCATTCTGCTTTACTAGTGCAGCCAACAGCATACCCGTAAAAAAGATAGGAATTCTATAAAGTGCTATACCAACTTGTGCAATGAGAGCTGGAAATGCTCGCTCCCCCCCACAGCAAAATCCACATTAGCGCTACCGCTATGCAATGTTTAACTATAAGTTTTCTCGTTGAGGAGGACTTATAGAATTTGTATATAATAGGCGACAGTAAATACATGACTATAATAAATGAAACAAACCATGTTCCGTCATTTCCTGAAACCCAAAGATACAATGTTGTCCACTTTATCAAGCACTTTTTAATAGATATTTTTAGGAAGAATAAATATCCGGGGATAGTTATTAAAAGAAATGGAATATATACTCTAATAACCCTCTTCTTATAATATTGACTAAGTTTCGGATTTTTCTCTAACGAGTAAAACAACCCGAAACCAGACAATAAACAAAACACATCCACACCAGAAGATCCCCATAAAAGCAGCACTGTTTCAATTTTTTTAAGTGGAGATGGAAAAGCTAAAACACCTTGAACAATAAAATGCATTACAAAGACGCCTATTGCAGCCAATCCCATCAATAAATTCCTGTATGTACTCAGCATTTGTATTTCCAACTTAAAATCATCGCGACACATTATTTTCTCCTCACTAGAATCGAATTCAGCTTATATTTTCAACTTCTTTATTACTTCTGATGACATCTTATTTAACGGCCAGGATACTAACATAGACATAATCAGAAGTTCTCCCAGCAACACTATGGGGAAACGCAATTTAATCCATATCTGTGTGATTTGAGGGAACGCATTACGATATATAAAAGGATGTATCAGCCAAACATACGTTGAATACTTTCCTAGTAAAAGAAAAATTCTTGAAAATTTGTTATTCTTTTTCAGGCAATTAAACCCTACAAAAACAGGAAAAGTATAAAACACAATCAAAATTCCCTTGTCCAAAATAACAAGAACCAAAGCCAACATCAGCAGTATTCCAAGAATCATTAAATTACTGTGCTTAATTCCATCTAATCTTCTCTTCACGGCGCTAATAATATTCTTCTGTGCAATATACATTCCGCCCATATAACAGAGTAAACGAGCTCCTAGAAGATAATATATTCTTTCCCATATCCACACTAAAAGCCAATGTGAAGAAATGTATTGCGGAATAATTTTATTTGCGGCTTCAACTATAAAGAATTGAGCTATCAGTAGAACCAGCACTACTCTGCCATTTCTTTTCTCCACCGCATCAAATATTTTCCGAGAAAGTAAAACGTAAATCAAATAAACAAATGCATACCACCATATTCCAGTATAAGACCAGCTTAGTAAAAAAACATTAGCTAAGCAGTTCCATAGGCTTCCGGGTATTGCATCAGAGCTAAATACTATCCCAATTATGGATACCAGTAAAACAACAAGCCAATAGCAGATTAAAAACTTCAGGCATCGTTTTATCCTCTTTTTTAACGTTAGCCCATTCTTCTGTCCCTGTCGAAAATGTGCATAACCACTACAAAGACAATATGTCGGCGCACAAATTGCACAAAGCCATCCCAGGTAATATATCAACGGGGTTTCCTCATTTAACCAAATCAAGGGCGTTCCTATCACTGCCCCCCCCGCAGACAAAATAGATGAAGCATGAGCATGCTAACTACGGCATAGCCTTTACTCATCTGTATGTCTTTATTTGACAATTCCTTATCACTCATTATTCCTTAATTTCCTTCCCATTCAAGAAAGATACATAATCAAAATCGTCAAGATATCTTTTTCCGGAAAAGGGTCTCAATTTGAATGTACCCCCCCCTTGAATTTTTTCATTCCATTATCTATTCCAATATAATGCGCATCAACCATCTCTGGATGTCTTTTATGCGTCAACACTACTTTATTTGTTGAATATGGTAGCTTCTGATATTCTTCAAGTTCTTGTGGAAAGAAATTATCATACGTTTCCATGATATAAAAAATATTTGAATAATCAACTCTCTTCACACGTTCAAACCATTTTTTTCTTGCTTCATCAAAGCTCTCATAATGGTTAAATAAAATATCAATATCTGGATATACCTCGGATACTAACTTACCAGTTGGAAATCCATATTTGCTGCTATAATCTGTTTCAACTAGATTACACCCCAAGTAGTGTTCCAGATGCTGAATAAAAAACGGAAAATTTTTCACTGTCAAATTAATCGTCGGCGAATTAAACTTTAAACCAAGGTCATGATAAATAAATCCTGCACAACAATTATTCGAAATAATTGTTGGACTAGAGTTTCTTAATCTTCTGCGTTGAACATTGCACCACCGTTCATGTAATCTTGCTTGCATACGACGATACGGTTTCAATACAATATCAGCACTCATAGCATCTCTCCTCCCTTTTTTTGGCAAAAAAGAAGTATTAATACAATCTACCGATTACCTTTGCCGGGACACCTGCAATCTTAACATTGTCTTCAATATCTTTTGTCACCACTGCATTGGCTCCAATCCTCACATTAGATCCCACACGAACTGGTCCAATTACTTTTGCGCCTGCTCCAAAGCCAACATTGTCACCAATAATCGGAGCTCCAGGTTTCCCTGTCTGACCAATAAAAACATCACCTATCAAATAGCAATTTTTCCCAATCCTAGCTTCAGTACTAACTACAATACTTCCATAATGGTGTATGCAAAGTCCTTCTTCAAAAGTATTTACTGGGATCGAAAATCCTAATTTTCCACCGATAGCATCTTTCTTTATCTCATAGTATTTGGCAAGGAGTTTGTGTACCCCCCCCCGTGCATTTGTGTGATATTCACATTTTCTCATGTAAAAAAGGAAATTCCAAATCTTTTTATAGTAACTATAAAATGTTATCCGATAAGCTGATGCCTTCTTCACCTTGTTTGCAATTCTATCTTGCTCAATATAATACTTTAAATCTTCCTTTGTTTTTATCATGCCCTACCGTTCCTCTTATGCATTACAAATATAATGTATCAGTCAAAAAATCAAGATCAATTTGCTGCTTTAATTTGAGAACCTGTTTATGAATCAAATCATTCTTTTTCATTTTCGATTCAATATTGCTTCCAAGAGACATTCTAGTGTCAAAATAATTTTCATCCGGGTTTGCACTAAATCCATCATAACCTGCAATTGTAATCGTTCTGATGCCAATTGACATAAGCAAATTAATCAACATCAAGGTAGGATCATCAGAAATATCTGCATCATCACACAGATAAGAAGCATAGTTAACACGAATTCCTTCGCTAAAGTCCAGATTAGAAGTTGTTATGTACTCCTTTACCTTTTCCGTTGGCAAACTAGATACACGCTTTTCATTTGCCAAATATAAGTAGTCATAGTCATATTCTGGTGAAATCTTATTCACACCAAAAATAACCGGATTATTTGTTCTAATGTACGCCTTAATTTTATCCTGTTCTTTTACCAAAGATGATCCTGGTGCCAAAATAAGTATAGAATGTCCTGTGATTTTTTCTTTAAGTTTATTTACTGCTTCGTGATCATCAACATACCGTTCTTGATATTTTGTATAATAAGTGCTCGCCTTTTCAATAGAAAAGGAATTCCGATCTACCTCAGAAATCATCGTCAGAATTTCATGCATCGATCTAACTGTAAGCGTATTCTTCTCTGCAAAGTATGCTGCATAGTTAGGATGACAGTTATGAATAGCAGAAAGATAAAACGGCAGTGAATACCCCCAAAAGTTCTTTGCAAATACTGGTTTTAAGCATTCATCAAACACTTCTAAAATAGGTTCAATATTGTATGTTTTCCCAAAGTTTTGATTTAAGTATTTTGCAAATAACTCTATATTTAAGTTACCTGCGCCGCGTCCCATTCCGAAAACACTTGCATCGATAATCAAATCATGATCCAGATTCTGCTCAACCATATATTTCGAATTGCTATACGCCTGCTGCAAGTTATTATGTGAATGGTATCCCAATTTGATGTCATTCTTCAGATTGTTATCAGTCAAGAACAATAACCTACGAAAGTCTTTTAACTCCATAACACCAAAACTATCCACAATATAAAACGCTTCCGGTTCCAATTCATTAGTTTTTCTAATAAGCTGAACATACTCTTCATCGCTATAATTAAGTGCCCCCATCGGTTGCACATAAAAACGATAACCCTTTTTCTTTAGACTTTCAAAATACTCAAAAGCGCCCTCAAGATCCTTTTTATGGAATGCAACTCGAATAATCGGGCTGGATTCCGAAGCCATTTCAAGTAGGCTTTCTGGATACTCTCCATAGTTTACCATCACGGCATAATCCTGATGAGTACTCTTAGCCGGAGCATATGCCCTACTAACATCCTGAATATTAGTGTATCGTGCTACATTTTTGTTCCCAGCATTTTTAGTGCTCAGATATCCACATTCAATAATTTCAACACCAGCCTGAACAACTTTTCGAGCCACCTCTATAATGTTCTCTTCTCCAAATTCCCAGTTGTTCACATATCCGCCATCACGTAATGTGCAATCGAGTAAATAAATATTATTCATATGTTTTCTCCTTGAAACTAATCTTTTCCAAATAAAGCAGGCATAAACATCGTGATTATTTGAACAACTATGCATGACAATGCCAGACTCGTCAATGCAATGAATATTGTAAGTGGAATACAATTATAATCAAAACCCAGTCCACCTATAAATTTTCTAAATAGTTCAACAAACGGCTTATGCACTAAAAATATACCCATTGTGTTTTGGCCAATCCATATTAAGGCATTTTTTCTCTCTAATGTGCAATCAATACCTATAGATAGGCTTAGTAATATAGCCGTACCCCCTAAAGCCCCTAGTAGAAAAGCACCCGAATTCCCGTATATTGCATTAGCCATCAAAACATATCCAACGGATGGATTATTAAAATATATTCCTGTACCTAGACAAACCCAGCCCAATAATCCTAATATTAAAACAGTTCCAAATTTTTGTAACCGAATTCTCTTTTGGAATATCACTTTTCTCAATATATGGCCGGTCATCATGAATGAAGCAGCTACAAATGCGATATCTATCCCTAGTGGATCACCGAATTTTGTATGCAGCATCATAAAACCAATCACAAGAAACAAAATCGTTCCTACATATTCTAACGCTTCCTTCTGTAGCCAAGATGTTGCATATATCATAAGTTCAACTATTATGTCGGCCACAAATAGTGTTGGTAAAAACCAAAGCGATGTAAGGGAATCTGCACGAATCAGGGTTTCTCTTGTTCCATAGCAAATGTACAATAGGTTCTTAAAGGAAAACTGGCTATAAATACATCCCCACACAATGTACGGAATTAACAATCGGTAAAATCTACGCCTAATAAATCCTTTAATTTCATCTACCGATTCCACACTATCTTTGCAAAATATCCCTGACAAAATGAAAAATGCCGGCATATGAAAAGCATATAACAACTCTTTAGTACTTGTGTTTGAATCGACTACATGTCCAAGTATTACACAAAAAATCGTTAGTGCTCTAGCAATATCCAGATATATAATTCTATCTTTATTCAACATTGTTCGAGTAGAGTATTTATCCATAATTTTATTTATTCTCAATTTTTGTAGTCGAAGCATCTTTTAGTTTTTCACGAATCTGTGTGGTTGAAATCCCCTTTGTATAAGGAATATAAACAACATCACACCCCACACTCTTCAATTCAGCCTCAATCTTGTTCCATACTTCTGTTCCCTTCCAGTCATCACCAATAAATGCCACATCAAAATGATACTTTTCCCATGCCTCCATTTTGCTGCGCGTTTCATTTTTAACGACTTCATCTACATATCTTATTGCTCCAACAATAGCTGCGCGATCCTCATAATTAATAACTGTCGGTCTATTTTTGCAGTGCATTACCCATTCATCCGAATGAATACCCACAATCAAATAATCACAGTATTCTTTTGCCTGTTTCACCAAATTTAAATGGCCGATATGAAACATATCAAATGTTCCCACTGTAAAACCTTTCTTATACTTCTTTGCCATAATTAATTCTCCTTTTCTTCACTAAGTTGCATTGACTCCACAAGATGTTTTATCATGGCATCAATGTCATATTGCGGGCTCCATCCAAGATTTTGTAACTTATGTGAATCTAACACATTCCTCATTATTTTGTTATATCCGAACTTGGTAGCGTCCTCTGACAAATCAAAAACCAGTTTTGATTCACTTTCCGGATACAATTCTATAAATCGTTCTGCCAAGCTGCGAATTGAGATTTCTGTTTTCATATTTGCAACATTATAAGCATTTCCTGGAACACCATTTATCAACAAAATCAAAAGTGCTCTCGCCACATCTTCAGTATCGCAATAATCTCGAACAGTTTCTCCTGTTGATTTAAGAATGATATCTTTATGATCCAAAATGCTTTTGGCAAATTGAGCAAAGACTCTGTTATCACGATAAGATACACCGTGTCCGAATGAAGCAGTTAATCTAGCTACTGTTGCGGGAACCCCATATTGCTTAGCGTATGCCGAAAACATACACTCACAAATACGTTTTCCTTCTGAATAGCTACTTCTAACATTCATCGGATCAATGTATCCGCCATCCTCTTCAGTAATATACTTTTTGTCTTGCCCAGTATTTCCATATACCTCTAATGATGACAAAAATACGATTCCTTTAACTTTTTGTTCACGCGCTATTTCTAACGCGGCACGTGCTCCATCAATAGATGTTCCTATAGTTCTCATAGGATAATCAATATGCTGCTTGCTCCCACCAGTAACGGATGCTGTGTGAACAATATAATCAACCTTTTCACTGATATTTAATGCAGTCACATCACAAAAGCAAGAGCACAAATCGTTCCTATGTGACACCTTTTCGTATATTTTCTTAAATTTTTCTGCATTTCTGGCATGTCCTATAACACGAATGTTGGTGTTAAATTCGTCATTATATCTCAGTAGTAGCTCAACAATATTTTGACCAATCATGCCCGTCGACCCAGTAATTAAAACGGTACTGTTGTCAATAATCTTAGCAATTTTACTATCCGGCAAAATATCCATTAAAAATCTCCTTTTCTAATAATAGAATACCTGTTACAATAAAGAAAAGTGGCATGTGGAAGCTATAAATCGCCGATTTCACTATGCCATCATTCGGAATAATATGCCCAAACCACACACAAAGAATTCCTGTATCTTCAACCAAATCAATGTAAAAATTCTCTGTTTATACATCAATATTGACCCTATTCATAGAACATAGTTCAACTGTTCAGTTTACCTATAATTAAATTAGCAACTGTTTCCGAAGCTGTTCCTGGCTCCTTAAAGCCAATTTTCTTGAAGAAACTGCTACACCTTTCCAGGTAATCATTCATATCAAATGTTTTAATATTATCCTCTAATTCTTCTTGCGATTCTGCTAATGCGCACGGTAGTTCTCTAAAATCAAATAACAATCCACGTTCTCGACTCGTATATTCATCAATATCTTTAGCCAAAAGAAACACTTTGTGTTTTGCAATCATCGAATCAAACATACATGCAGAATAATCGGTGATCAGAACATCTGAAACTGCTAGAAGTTCCTGCATATCCGGATAACTTGTAGCATTCTTTATATCGTCTGAGAAAGAAAACATATTACTATATTTTGCAATATTAGGATGCATCCGAAGAAGAAATACATATTCTTCACCAAATTTTATTTCAAGCTTCTTTCTGCAATTCTCATAATCGAATTTGAACGGTGCGACCGGATCTTCCGGATCTACAGTATTTAATCTAAATGTTGGTGCATACAGAATCACTTTCTTTTTTTGAGCGATTCCTAATGTCTTATAGACTTTATCTCTTACCTCTTTCGTAGGATTTATTAGAATATCGTTTCTAGGAAACCCACACTCTAAAACATCTCCTGAATACCAAAAATGATTATGATACCTATCCGTCCTATATTTTCCATTGGAAATCATCAAATTAGTGATTTTTCCATCGTGTTTTGCGGCTTTAACATAGTTGACTGGGAGAGAATCCTCAACCTCCTGCTCTGATTTCTTCAAACCAATGGAGCCATGCCAAGTCTGAATATAGAATTGATTTTTCTTTTTGTGAACTTTTCTTGAATCCCTTACATTATCAACCCAGACTTTTGCCGTTGCCCATTCATAAGCCGCCTTTAATGTTCCATATTGAACTTTCCTAATCCCCTTAGGCATTTCAACACTCATATCATTAACAACCCATACAATATCAATATTAGAGGATTCTGTAGTGTTCAACAAAGCGTTCGCTATATATTTGGGATTACAACCATATCCCCTACCGCAAAAATTATCAAATACAACTTTATTTTTTTTTACAGGGAAAACAGCCATAACGAAATCTTCAAATGGAACTACTATTTTATAATAAGCTGCATCATGTAACCGATTCAAATAACTTCTTTCCATTATATTTTCCTCTTTATTAAATCTTTTCCATATCCAACAATATATTGGAAAGCATCTGCCTTTGTAAAATATGCAAGGGCTAGGTATACACCTGCTCCCGTCATAACCTGTAAGATTAGTGAGAATAGTATCGGCAATTCAACCAATGAAACCACCTTAATTGCAAAACACATTGCCAATGAGTAGAATGTTGCCGGTATAAGATCTTTAATTTGACGTTTCAATCCATAGCCAATCAAATTTTTATTTGGCTTCATATTTACTGCAGCTGCATAAATCGCATAAACAGGCATAGTCCATGCGATTGCTGTCACACTGATATTCATCGTTACAACTATCATTAATAGACCAACAGGCTTTTTTGCAAATTCCAATTTTAATACAATATCACTTCTTCCAATCGCTTTCATCGCCTGCAAATTAGCATTAGTTACAGAATTTATTGCACCTGAAATACACATAATCTGCATAAATGGCACTGCGGGAAGCCACTTATCTGTAAGCATAATTATAACAAGTGGTTTTGAAATAGCTGCTAAACCAATCATAAGTGGAAAAATAACGAATGATGACACTCTCATAGCGCGGCTTACCATTTTTCCAACTCGTTCTTTATCATCGGAATAATTAGACATTGCTGGAAACAGTACCGTCGAAATTGTTCCATCAACATTCGTTGTAATTAAATCCGGAAATTTTTTTCCCTGATTGTAATATGCAAGATCCGATGATGTGTAAACTTTTCCAATTATAAATGATCTCAATTGCTGATAGACCGTACCCACCAAGTCAGCCGCCAATATTTTCCAACCATAACTCATCAGCTTTTTTGCTGCGCTAATTGAAAAAAGGAACTTTGGCTTCCATTCAACAGTGAATGAAAGAACAATTGTGTCCACAATAGAGTTTGTAAAATACTGACCAATCAATGCCCAAACTCCAAGCCCATGATATGCCATTGCAACTCCAACAAATCCAGACAATATCGTTCCAAATAAGGTAGAATAGAAAAATTTTTTATAAAGCATATGCCTGGACACATAAGCATGCTGAACAGAATTATATGCTGCAAGTGGCATTCTTAAACTAAACACCCTAATCACATTGCAAAGTATCGGAGTGTTGTAAAAATCAGCAATAAAAGGGGCTGAAACAAATAAAATAATATAGATTACAACCGCTACCAACAAACTACAATACAATATCGTAGAAAAATCAGTATCGTCCGCATCCTTTTTTTGAATTAACGCTGTGCTAAAGCCACTGACAACAAACACATCTGCAATTGTGATAAAAACATTAACCATTGCAACTGTTCCATAATCCTCTGGCATAAGAAGTCTTGCCAAAACTATGGAAACAACGAACGAAACTCCCTGTGCTAATATTCTTTCACTAAACTTCCAGAACAAACCTGAAAATACGCTTCTTTTATCATTCATCGGTTATACATCCATTCCCTTTACCTAAAATATAAGTTAACCCAAGTGCTACAAAGAAAAGAGAAAACAAAGAATTAAATGTACTTGACAAAAACAAATTGATGATGAACAATCCACCGAAAGCAATTTTTTCACAGACACTATTCAACGAATTTTTTATAAAAAGAATAATACCTCCCAAGTATTCTATTCCAATAAAAATTCCGCCTAATGCAAATACTTTTAATAGTCCCGCTGTATTTCCTCTCAGCGTATTACCAGTCATAAACGATCTGATATAAGACTCATTATAGAATCCGCATCCAAATAATACGTTATTTTTCCATGCCGCAAATGTTGCGACTGTGTCGTCCAATCTTGCAACAATAGAACCGCCTTCAAATGTTGATTTAGAAGTCAGCAAATTAAATACTATTATAGAAATCACACAAATAAGAAACGGCCATATAAGAACCTTGTAATTAAACTTTGTATCTCCTTCATGCGTTTTTATAACAGAATCACTTATGTATTTCAGTCCAGCAATGATCATCATAAAAATAATTGCCTTAGCCGAAAAAGTTGTTATTGCCGTCACTGAAAGAGCTATTACATTAAATTTTGATGGTTTCTCTTTAACAAACAACTCCACAAAAAATGCCGGCCATAAGAAGCTTCCCCAAGATGGGCCTTCCAAAAAAATGCCTGTATTTCTTGCAAATGTTATCCCAAATACAGTTTGTGACTGTCCAATATAAGTAAGTCCAAAATACGATTTTATCGAATATGTTGCCATTTCACCTCGTGTTACAGCTATCATTTTATATGGCAATATATGAAATATTTCTCCTCCAAAATATAAAATACAAGAAATAATCGCAAGTACTAAAATGATTGTTTTGAACTCCATTACAAACTGCTTTAGACGGCCACAGTTTTTTAAACTACAACACAAAATAAGCATTATTATCAGTGGTAACAACATCCACATATAAAATGTAGATGATGTATCTCTACTTATTATTGAATATAAAATATTATAAGCTAGAACTAATACAACTAAAGTAATATCTCTTTTTTTGATTTCTCCACTACCGCTTATTACTATATTTGCAATGCCATATACTGCGACCAACAAATATATCATATAAGTAATCATATTCGCTGTTTTACTATTCCCAGGTATATATCTCCATACGGCCATAGTACTACTAATCACATATAAAAATATGATTGCGTATTCTAACAGCGATCTTATACGTACCACTTTAATCTTCACAGTTTTCCTTTCCGCCTTATACTCTTTGGCATTTGCAAATTTTTATATAAATTTTCAACTTATCTACCACTCCCAAAGTTTTCTGCTTAAAAACATCTTTTGCTATTTTCTTCAATCTTTGAAGTATTATCTTTGTATCTCCACTTTGTACCTTTTTAGTTGTGTTATTTAAAATTTTATATACATTAGATACATAAGTTTCTAGCGCATTAGCATATACAGCAGAATCTCTTTCCTTAAAGAAATTAATTCTCTCCCAAAGAGCTTCCTCAATATCAATTCCTGGTGCTCCTATTTGATTTCCTATAATGCTATCTCCACGTTGCCTGTAAAAGTACAGTTCATCCTCAGTTGTTCCAATTCTTCCAGCAGAAAAAATGATCTTGTATGTCGTATAAATATCTTCATGTAATTTTCTGTATGGATACCGAATATCTCCAATAACACTTCTTTTATACAGCTTGTTCCATGCAACATCATAATAAGCATCTGTGCTCCGATAGCACTCTACCGGCTGCAAGCATCTAACCATATGTTTAAGCTCTTTATTTTCTATTGGCCTTCCATCCATAAATTTCTGAAATCCACAAATTGCTATATCACAGTCATTTTCTTCAATTATTTTTAGAAGTTCTTCGATATAGCGTTCATGAATAAAATCATCTGAGTCAACAAATGCAATATATTCTCCTCCAGCTATTTCAAGACCTGCATTTCTTGCATCAGAAAGGCCACCATTGATTTTATGTATTACTTTAATACGAGCATCTTTTGCTTTCCACTCTTCACATTTTTGTGGACAAATATCATCTGATCCATCATCTACTAAAATCAGCTCAAACTTCGAATAGGTCTGCTGCAATATGCTTCTAACACAGTCATCTAAATACTTTTCCACATGATATACTGGCACTATTATTGACACTAACGGTTGTTTCTTCATTTCCACTCTATCCCTACTTTTCCGCTTTACTAATTGCATATCTAAGTTTATTTTCTATACCCTTTATAGAATAGTTTTCTTCGTATGCAAGTCTATTTAAAGGAACAAACCGTGCTGGCCTGTTAGTGCTATATCGAATTATCGTACTAATAAAGTCCTCCGCTGTTTCGCAGACCTTATCGGAAAGCTCATCATAGCCAACAAGAGCTTCTTGTGTTCCTATCACTTCTTTTCCATGCATCAATGCCTCTGCGGTTTTTACCTTCATTCCCGATCCAGTCAAAATCGGTTCTACTACAACATCAGCTTTTTTATACGTTTCAGCTAAATCGTCAACAGTACCTAAGACTTTTACATTCTTATACTGCCCAACCCATCCATCTTTTAAGAGGTTTTCCATTTGAAATCCCGCGATATTAAATTGCACAGCATAGTCATTTAACTTCGACATCACGTTTTCACAAAACCATTTTGCAGCTTCCACATTAACAGACCAGTTGTATGCACCTACGAATAGCAACTGTAGCTTTTCATTCTTTTCACTTTCAGCACTGTAATCATAAGGAACAAACTTGTCCTCTAATGCAATGGGGATAAACACATCCGTTTTCCGACCCCAATATTTTTGCAAAAGTTCTGCATCTCTTCTATGTAAAACAATTGGAACGTCTGTTAATCTCGCATCCGTTCCCTCTGCCTTCTTTTCAGTATTCCAAATTGGAAGCATTTTCAAGTTAAACTCTGTCTTTTTCTTTCGCTCAATGACATCAGCAACAATATCGTGATACCATGTCATCGTTTTTACATTACATCTTCTTTTAACTTCGCTAACGAGCTTTCCAGTTTCTGAACTTCCAAACAAAACAATATCATACTGATTCTTATTAATAAGATTAACGATTTCATCAATATCTTTGTTGCTTCTCTGTGTAATGTTACCTTCTAATAAATTTCTCAGCTTTTCCTTTCCGGATGAATAGCTTTTCATTCGCATTACAACATTGCAACCCCAATCAGATGTATCCAGCTCTGATAAGACAATGTCTAAATTTTCATAACCAATAAGATTTTTTAATGCTTTAGCTGTAGCCATACGGTATGTATGTCCACCATTAATCTCGCCGTTATAAAGAAGTATCAGATATAAGATTTTCATAACATACCTCGCATTCTCTTCTACTATCGCATACATCTGCAAATCAATGAATACAGTGTTTTCGCCGATTTTTCCCAGCTATATTTATTCAATACCGCTTCTGGGTCCTCTACATGCTCCGCAAGAATCTTATCCAAATCTATATTCTCTAACTGATAAGGATCAATATAATGTGCTGACTTACTGTAAATTTCCGGCAGACATGAGGTATTCGATACAATAATTTGTGCATTCTCAGCCAAGGCTTCCATAGGAGGAATTCCGAAGCCTTCATAAATTGACGGCAAAATAAATGCTTTGCAATTGGCCATCAGACTTCTAATTTCTCCATCACTGATATAGCCAGTAAAAATAATATTCTTCGGAAACTGAGATTCATCAAATCCTTTGCTATAACTATTTTCTCCAGAAACCACAAATACAGATTCTGGATTTTGTAATGCCGCAGAAACAATCCACTTCAGATTTTTATGCTCTACTCTGCTTCCCAAAGAAAAGTAAAATTTCTTTGTTTCAAGATTATACTTATTAATTATGGCATCATCATACGCTGTTTTCTCAATGTGCTGCCATGCATTTCCCACAACTGTTATTTTCTCTGGATTTACATGGTATAAACGTGCGATATCTTTTTTTGAAAACTCACTTACCGTAATAACTGCCACACTATTTTTAATAACAGCTCTCCGTTGAATTAGTTTCAATGGCTTCTTCACCAGTTTTCCAAACACACCACTATATGCCGTGGAAACCAGTTCAGGAATGCAGTCATGCACACATGTAATTCCCTTCACCCCAAACGGAAAGGCTTGCGTCAAATCGACTAAAAGAGCCTCTTGTTTCTTAACATATTGTGGAAGGGCTGTATTTTTCCACTTTAAAATCGGTTGCTGTCCAAATTTTACAATTTTGATATTTTTAAACTTTGGCAAACTCTCAACATATTCTGGTGTAAGCAGTTCAACCTTTAAATCCTTCACCATTAAATCCAATTCCGCAAGAATTTCTGTTGCAAAGCGACTCACCCCTGCAAATGTATTAAACGCAAGGTAGTCACCATTGATTACTACTTTTTGCATATTCCTCTTTCCTTACTATTCTGCTATAAAAATTATTCTTATCTTCCGTAACATCTTTATATAGCTTGTATGTTAACTTATGAACATTGCACAATTCTGTAATATGCTTGTATTTACTCTCATCAAACGGTAAATCCAAATTATTAAGCATCAAATGACAATAATCACTATTAGCATACGGCATCTTTTCTTGACTTTCCTTGTCATTTTCTAAAGCAATCCGAAGTAGCATATATGTAAAGAGATACTCCATCACATAGTTTTCCTCTTTCCAATATTGAAATGCCATATTTCGAGTATATCTCATTACTTTGTTGCCCGGTTTGCAATGTAAAAGCCAGTTGCTAATACATGCTGGATTATCTATTTTTCCAAAGGTATCCTGATATGCAAAGATCTCACTTTCTGTAATATAGAATGGAAGATCTCCTGTTAAAAGGACTGTTGCATCAATCCATGTTCCTCCATAGTGTTCTAGCAATGAAAATCTCAACAAATCGGAATAGGCCGCCGCCGACATATTTCCACTCTGCATTTTTTCAAGAATATAATCAGGAAATTCAACATATTCTCTTGAGCTTTTCTCCGATAAAACAATTACTTTCCTTGAAGAATGCTCACAGATTGAATCAACACAGTACTGCACAATCTCTGGTGCATTTTCCAATCCCTGCTTCCAATAAACCCATACTGGATTATTTACTTCGAGATTTCCAAATCCTATACCAACTGGATTACACTCCGCATATGCCAAGTATTTCTTTTTTAATTTTGCATAGATTTTTTGATAATATAGTACTTTTCTATTCTCGTAATCGCCGATGAAATAAGCTGAATGGCTTCTATATTTTTCTAGTGATTTTGCCGCTTCTGTGTTACTTAGACTCTGCCCCCCCCACAAGAATATTAGCTACTATTCTGTGATAAAGATTATCTTTATTTGTATACGCCTCTTCCTTTAATTTATAAGATAATTTATGGACACTAGATAAACTCAATATGTGATTCATTAGATTTTCATCATATTTTTCGTTTATATGTTCCAGCATCAAATGAGTATAATCACTATTAGCATATGGCATCTTAGAAAAAGTTTCCGGATGTTGTTCAAGTACCATTGTTAAAATAATATAGGGCAACAAATACTCAACCACATAGCTTTGATTTTCCCAATACTTAAATGCCACATTTCTGGTTTTCCGTATTACCTCATTATGAGGAGTACTATGTAAAAGCCAAACACTCATCAATGCAGGATTTCTTATCAATCCAAACGAATCCTGAAAAGCAAATAAGTCACTCTTAGTAATATACTCCGGCAATTTATTTGTTAAATATACTGTAGAATCAATCCATGTTCCACCATAATGCTCCAATAACGAAAATCTCAGCAAATCTGAAAATGCCGCCGTTGACATTGTACCTTTTGCTAGCTTTTCCATAATATATGGCGGAAATTTCACATACTGCTCTGCGTTATCATCTGTAATAAAAACAACTTCCGTATCTGCATTCTTTTTTATAGAATTGATACAGCTTTTAACAATAGCCGGAGCCTGATCTAATCCTTGCTTCCAATACACCCATATAGGATTCTCAACTTCTATTGCTCCAAATTTTAATCCCTTTGGATCTATTGATGCAGATTTTAAATATTTCTTTTTCAGTTTCTTCTCGACTTTGCTGTAATAGAGTATTTTCTTATTCTCATAGTCATTTACAACATGAAACGGAAATGCAGTGAAAGCACCTCTTTGAATACCATATTTCCACCCATAGCGTTTTAGGTAATCGCTAACACCAATATTCTGAAATGCTCCCATTACTCTTCCTCCATCTTATTTTCTATACTTAATTGCTAATCCAAGAATTTTTCTATCATCTACTAAATAACGCTTTGCCATGCGCTTTGGATCTTGCGTAATCCTAAATAGCCACTCCAAACCATGATTTGCCATCCAACGTGGAGCTCTCTTTATATTTCCGGCCTCAAAATCGAAACTAGCCCCTAGCCCAAAAGAAATAGGAACTCCAAGCTCTGCACAATGATGATACATAAACTTTTCTTGCTTCGGACATCCTAAGCCAACAATCAAAATATGTGGGGCTGCCTCTTTTATCATGGATTTAATCTTATCCATTTCCACGGGGTCTTTCTCAAATCCAAATGGTGGAGAATATGTACCAACGACCTGTAGGCCCTTAAATCTATTCATAAGATTTTCCGCCGCTTTTGCTGCCACGCCCTCTGCCGCACCTAAAAAGAACATCTTATATCCTTTTTCAGCAGCCATCTCACAAAGAAGAGGAAACAAATCAGATCCAGATATCTTCTCCTTAATCGGTGTGCCATACCAGTTAGCAATCCACAGCAGAGGTTTACCATCTGTCAGAATTAACGATGCATTCTTGTATACTGCCTGCAGTTCCTTATTTGTTTCAAGCTGCACAATATGATCCACATTAGGTGTCACCACATATGCGCTTTTATTTTCCTGAATCAGCTGATCAATGGCCTGCAATGTTTCCTGTATTGTCAGGTTATCAATCTCCGTATTCATAAATTTCATTCTTGCCATTTATTCATCCTCACCACCGACTGATTTAACACCGAACTTTAATCAATTCTGCATCACCAACGACCAAGCATCTGCCCAATCCTGCAGGCAAAAACAGTGTTTCTCCCTTGCTGAATCGCATCGGCTTCTGCTCCGCATCCATCGTCTGTACTTCTCCATATCCATCAAGGCACATCAACACCTGAAAAGAAGTGTCCATCACGGAAAAAGCAAAGCCCTTTGTGACCTGAATCCGCTCCGTTTCAAAGTACTTGCAACGGCAGAGCAATTCACGAGAGCAACCAGAATAATACTTCACCATTCTCGGTTTCTGACTCACATCCGGTGCGACCTTCATGTTCATAACCTGCACAGCTTTATCGAAATGCAGTTCCCGTTTTTTACCGTTCTTGTCCACACGCTCATAATCGTAGACACGGTAGGTTACATTGGAGCTTTCCTGAATTTCTGCTACCAAAATACCCTTGCCAATACCGTGCACAGTCCCCGCCGGAACAAAGTAGGTATCGCCCTTGTGGACTGGAACTTTTTGCAAGTGCTTATCCAGTGTTCCTGTTTCAACTGCCTTTCGGAGAATTTTCTCCGTCACCTCATGCTGAAAGCCATATATAAGACTTGCACCCTCATCAGCATCAATGACATACCACATCTCGGTCTTGCCATTGTCCCCTTCGTGCTCTCTCGCATACTCATCACTAGGATGAACCTGAACTGACAAGTCTTTCTTGGCATCGATGAACTTAACCAAGACTGGAAGCTCACCATCTTCTACCTTTGTACCGAGATATTCCGGATGCGCTTTCAATACTTCAGCCAGTGTTTTTCCTTTATATGTACCATTTGCCACACAACTTGGGCCGTCCGGATGAACCGAACACTCCCAAGTTTCTGCCAATGGTGTTAAATCAATCTCTTTACCATATTCTTCCCGAAGTCGAGTACCACCCCACAAATAATCTTTACCCGTCGGAATCAATTTCATGATTTCCATTACTCTGTCTCCCACTGTTTTTTATTTCATCGGAAATTTAATCTTATCTGCAACGCTGATTTCTTCTCCAAGCTGTACTTCAATCATATCAAGTGCCGTAATAGCCTCCACTGTATGCTTGCAACCTGCCGCAATAGTAATTACATCACCAGTGCGGAGTACCTGCTCCATGCCGTCAACGATTGCCTTACCTTTACCAGAAACTACAGTCCATACTTCCTCGCGGTAGTTATGCATATGGTAAGTCATATGCTCGCCAGCTCTCATGGAAACCTTGACTGTCATAGAACCAGGCTGAACATCGATAACTGTATAAGTACCCCAAGACTTCTCAGCATACATTGCCTCGGTCTCGATTTTTTCCACATAAGGCTTCATATAACCGCTGCGTTCTTTATCAGCGATTAAGATACCATCACCACTGGCGGCAACAATCATATCCTTGCAACCCATGCAGAGAATCGGGATATTCAGCTCATTCACCACATTAGTATTCTCACAAGTTTCGTCCAGAATGGCCTTGCCCTTGGTCTTATCTGCCATGACCTCTGCCATCATGTTCCAAGTGCCGACATCCTTCCAGTCACCGCTGTAACGCAGAACCTGAATGCTGGACTCTTTCTCAACTACAGCATAGTCAAAGCTGATCTTAGTCAGAGTATCGTACTTATTAAACAGATCGCGATAATCTTCAAAGTCGATCATGCTATGTGCTTTGTCCAGTAGATACCCTAGCTTAAATGCAAAGATGCCGGCATTCCACAGTGCACTCTGAGCCAGATACTTCTTGGCCGTTTCCACATCCGGCTTTTCCTTGAATTCCTTAACCTTGCTGACGTTTTCGCCGCTTTCAGGAATAATGTAACCGTACTTCTCACTAGGATAGGTCGGTTCAATGCCCATCAGAGTCAGATTTGCGTCACCCTGCTCTGCCAGTTCCTGCAGAGTCTTAACAGCTTCGTAATAGGTATTATCTACATAAGGGTCAACCGGGCAGACAACAACAGCTTCATTCTCATCAACGCCCAGTTCATCGTGGAGATAGGCTGCAGCCAGTGCGATGGCCGGGAACGTATCGCGGCGGCAAGGCTCTACACAAATAGAAGCCTTTTCACCTAACTGATTCTTTATGGCACTTGCCTGCGATTTGCTCGTTGCAATAGTAATCTTTGCATCAGCATCCACCGTGGTAATCTGGCGATACACACGCTGCACCATAGACTCGTACTCATCATTATTCTTGAACAGCTTGATGAACTGCTTACTACGTACATCATTGGAAAGGGGCCAAAGACGCTTACCAGAACCACCGGAAAGTAAAATAATATTCATAATTTTTTCTCCTCTATCTTTACTTCAAGAATTCTTCAGCACTCTTACGAATTTCTGCTTCCACCTTCTCGGCGGCTTCCTTGTTCTCTGCACTGACAGAGATATAGGTCTTGAGCTTTGGCTCAGTGCCGGAGGGGCGCACCACGATGGAGCAGTTATCTTCCAGCAAGAACTTGAGCACGTCGGACTTGGGCAGACCATCCAAACCCGGCGCGTAGTCCAGCAGCTTGATGACCTTCTTGCCGCCAAACTCCTTGATATCGCCGCGGAATGCCTGCATGATGTTCTGCATCTTGGCAAAACCGGCACTACCATCGAACTCATAGCTGTGCAGGGTGTTGAGGCAGTATCCGTAAGCCTTGTACAACTCGCCCAACTTGTCCAGCAGGCTGATGCCCTTGGTCGCATAGTAGCTGAACATCTCGCAGATCATATATGCACCGTCTACACCGTCCTTGTCGCGGACGTAGGAGCCGGTCAGGTAGCCGTAGCTTTCCTCAAAGCCGAACACAT
>OGNM01000162.1_pt1 | contig 49442 bp, 47 predicted proteins | sample 1573441 | NCBI WGS metagenome assembly OGNM01 (sample SAMEA2581915, study PRJEB24529) | metagenome | biome: Human gut stool | place: China | collected 2011
TGCAAAGGTAAGAACTTTAAAGCATATCTTCCAAATATTTTCGGAAGTTTTTTTTCATTTTTTCTTTTTCCTGTATTTTCAAATCCTTTAAACAAGGATAAGAAAAGCAAAACAAGAAAAGTTCTTTTTCTTTGCGAGTCGGACTGCAAAGATAAGGAGAATTATTAATAAGCTCCAAATGTTTTTCGAAAAATATTTTTATCTCTTTTTATTTCTCTGTGTCACCTTCCACACTTCTGTTTCAGTATTTCAATCTTACCACTTTCCTTCTCTTGGAAAGCGGGTGCAAAGGTATAGGATTTAACAATACAAGCCAAACATATCTATCATTTTTTTTAATAAAAATGAAACTTTTTTGTAACTTACTGATTCATAAATGCATTTCGCATGAACAATTTTGAAGAAAGGAAAAAGAGAGAAAATAACTATACATTATATATATACGTGCGCGCGAAGAGCACGAAGAAAGAGAATAAAAACATTTTATAAGCATGCCGGATTGGGTGGTGGCGGTTCTGTCAGTATAGTCGCCGCATCAAAGCAGGGACATTGTTTCACCCACTCTTCCGGCTCTATCTCCCCGTTATGGTATAAACCGCAAAACGTTCTGTGCTACTTTTTCAAATCACTTTGTGAGTTTTTTAGAGTTATTAACACAAAACGAATTGCGAAAGTTTATTCGCTTTTCGGGACTTTCTAAACACCTTTCAAAAGCCATTAAAAAACATCTCAAATCATACATTTTACCTATCTTTGTATAAACCTTAGCTATGATGTACACCTAAAAAAGTGAGATCTGTTTTCCATGTGGAGCCGCATAGTTACATACTATCCACTCCTTTTGTTTCCGCCTATTGTACTACCGGTAGAACCGATATTGGAGCTCCCAGAACACTACGAGGAAGTGGATATTCCAGAGGAATTTGCAAAGGAAATCTCTTTGGAATAGCCTGAATAGACAGCGGAGAGAAAGTTCCTCCCACCGTTTTTATTAACTTTCCACTATCTCACTCATTGGCCGGATGTACGCAGCCCACTTTCTCCATCCGTTTGATGTCTTGTAGGCGTTGACAGCATTGTCGGGCACATAGATGTCAGGTATCCGGGGAGCGTTAAGCAGTGTCCAGTAATCGGTCGACGGAGGTGTTTCGGTCCGTATTATCAGGGTCTTCAACAGAGGAGAATTCCCCATACCGGTCACCGACACGGCATTTTCCCCGATTTCCACACGGGTCAGTCGTGGCATATCCCCCAATCCGCTAATTGCTGTGACATGGGGCGGATATACGAATTCCGAAATTCCGGTGCCGCCGAAAGCGCCAGACTCAATAGTTGTCACTGTGTCAGGAATGGAAATTTCTTTCAACGCCCCACAATTGTAGAAAGCCTGCTTTGAAATAGTGTCGCACCCATTGCCTATTATGCATCTTTCCAGAGAGACGCATCCGTAAAAGTATTGGTATCTGATATTCCTGTTTTCCGGCAATTCGATACTTTGCAAAGACGTACATCCGGTAAACAGATTATTGGACGAGGTGGTGAAATTTAGCCACTTGAACTCATTGAACGAGACAATCCGCGTATTGTTTGCAAATGTGCCGGCATTGATTACCTGTTGAACGGCCGCTTCCTCTTCCGTTATATAGCCGTCCTTGTCGGCATCCCATATGCCAAGGCAGATGCGCCGGGCTTCCGCGTCCTTGAAATGAATGGCCGCTTCACCGACAAGTACCAGATTCAGTCTGTTGAATACACTTCTCAGTGCATCCACCGTGTCCTGGTAGTACTTGGAATGCACAGTAATGGTGCCTTCCAGTACCGGTATCGGGTCTTCGCCGGACAGTCCCTCGGCTGACAAGCCGGAGTAGCTGCCGTCGGAGAGGCGGGCGAGCATGTCGAGTGCGTCGGCCGTGTAATACTCCTCATTGAAACCTATTGCGCGGATATGTTTCAGCGCGTGGGCATCACCCTGCGGTTGCTGTGCCTCGATGACGTCAGACAGCAGTTTCATGGGCTGCAGCAAAGGACAGTTCTCCACCCAGAAGTCTGTCACATTCGGGGCGCACTGGCCGATGCGCAATCCACCGGTGGACAGCAGGGGGAAGTTCCTGAAGCCGATGTACTTGTTGTTTGCCGGATACTCGATGACTTCGAGACTGCCGCCTTCCGGAACCTTGATCTGGCTGAGATTGGTTCCGTCCGCATATATCTCACGGATATTCTGGCAGGCGCTCAGGTCAAGAGTACCCTGCAAGGTGGCAATGTTTGACAACAGGACTTTCTGTAGGCTGCCGCAGTCGGCAAGGGTAAGCCCGGTGATGGTGATGATGACGTTTTCGGTCTTGCTGCCCAGGATGAGCTCCGTCAGGCGCCGGCCACGGACCACCATGGTGCCGCTGACGTTCTTCCGGTGCCAGTCGCCGATGGAGAGCAGCCAGCTCGCCGCCTGGATGGCGTTCTGCTGGTCGGCAGAGCCGCCGAGGTCGATGGTCATCCGGCACACTTCACCGGCCTTGGTCCTTGCGCCCTGCACGATGCTGGTACCATTTGCAATGGCCGGGTACATGTCGAATGCCGGGGTTATCTCGTAATCTATCAGGTCGCCTGCTGCACGCACGATGATGGTGTCCGTTCCGCTGTTTGAAAACAGACCGTAGCTGTATTTCGACATGATGTACATGATGCGCTTCTTCACCCAGGCGGTTTCGGCAGAGCAGAAGTCGCCATGCGATTGGGTGATAGGGTCGGTGTCGTTGGTATAAGAGCCGCTGTTGTAGGCTATCTTGGCTATCTCGTAGCGTTTGGCATCGGCGTTGACCAGCGTGGCCGGGAAATAGTTCTTGATGCCGAGATAATACTTCTTGTAGAAGGCATATACCTTGTCATAGGGAGTGCCCGAGGATTGTCCGCACAGGCTTTCCATGGCACTGAGCATCTTCCGCATGCCTGCCGCAATCTCGGCGCTGAATGCCAGTTCGAGCATGTTCCAGAATACGGATGTCTCGCCGTTCCAGATGGGCTGGCCGTTACTGTAAACATCGTGCATCTCGCAGTGGTAGGGCTTGCGGTCCTGACCCTGGTTGTCTATCGGGAAGATGGTGTCGGCATCGTCCAGGCGCCACCTCCACTTGCTGCCGGTAGTGCAGAAGTTATACGGATAGGTGTTCTTCGCCCGCTGGTCGGTTCCGGCCGTAAACTCCACGAAATTATGATGGAATACGGCGTCGCTGATGTCGAAGCAGTCGGGGATGGTAGCCCGGAAAAGCTGCTTCCTCGCATTGACGAACAGTTCATTCAGCTGGTCGGCCGTGAAGGCTGATAAATCACTGCTCAAATACTCTTTGAGCTGTGTCTTAAGGTTAATCTGCCCGGCCCCGATGTCCGAAGGGATGAATTTCCCTTCCGCCGCCTCATAGTAGTACAGATTGTAGAGGTCGGCATCGCCGGTCTTGGCAATCCAGTACTCATACCCCGTGCTCCGATATTCCGCAACAGAAGCATTCAGCTCCGCCAGCGTGCCGCCAAACGGACGGATGCGGTTGTTGCAGACATATACGGCGTTATAGGAATCTATCCACCTCTGCGCAGAGAGCGGTTCGGTCTCGTCGGCATTCAGCTCTCCGGCGTCGAAGTCCCAGCAATTGGTATCATTATATTGGAAGGCTTCCTCATCGGCATTGTACGCCCAGTATGACTTGCCGCGGTTCCAGGGCACACGGAACAGTGCCCCCAGCGGTGCGTTGTCCGAGCCCTCTACAGAGAGAAGTTCCGGGAAAGCCTCCGTATCATAACCGAAACAAAGGTCATCTCCCTTGTCCGGGCCGAACGTAAATTCTCCCATGCAAGTATATACATCCTGCCCTTCCTCGTTCACGGACTTCGAGAAGCCGATGAACGGTTCCTGATAGACGGCCACACGTATCTTCGGGTCGGCAGCCATCGCCTCGTTCTTCATGCCTGTCTCCTTGAAGAGGGCATCGTAGGCATCCACGCTGCCTGCCTTGTGGTCCTGCATGGAGCTCGCCCAGTTCTTCTTGGCGGTCAGGCGCCCGGACTTCGGAACGTTGTCGTACATCAGCACACAGTTCTTGTCCGTGGTACCGTCGGCATAGGTCGCGATGGAGGCTATCTTGTTTCCATCAGCGTCCTTCAGCCCTTTCATCTTAAATCTAATATTCCACTCCAGGTATTTTTTGGAAGATGTACCCTGGCCTTCCACCAGCAGATTGGTAAGCGTGAAGTTCCTCTCCGGCTTGTCCTTGAAGAAGACTTCCAGATTACCCGCCACGCCCGAAGGGTTCATCAGGTTCGGGAAAGGCTTGTCTACCACAAACACGTTGTACAGCAGCTTCGTGGCATTGAAGTCGATATTCACACCCTCACCGTCCAGCACGAGGTTGACGTTTTTCTCCGCAAGCTTCTCGTCGGTGGTCACCAGCTGGTTGATATAGTTCTTCTGTACGGCTTCCGAAGGCAATGCACTGTCGTAGACACGCAGCCCGTACAGGTAGAGGTTGGCATAATCGCTACCCAGCACAATCTTGCCGTCATTGCGGAAGTAGTCGTTGTTCTCGTAGGCATACTGCCGGTTCTTCTTGCCGTTGATGTAGATGGCCACAATGTTGAACCCTGCATTCCCGTAGGCATCGGGCATCACGACTACTGTCAGGCGGATACGCACACCGTTGTCTATAGGTACGTCCTGCGTCGAGCTCTCCTGCATGGACTGGGAGAAGAAGGATACGTTCTCGCCCGACACGCGCAGGCCTACGTTGTTCTCCGCAATGGTGATGATGTCCTTGCTGGCATCCGAGGGATTCTCCACCTTGAAGTCGATTTCGATGGTCTTGCCCCGGCGGGCGGCTTCCGTGGCGAAGGGGCGGTAGTCTATCACGGCCCTGCTGCGGGCGAATATCTTCAGTGCCTTCACTCCGTCGGCGTCAGCCGCCCATCCGTCGTTGCTCCAGTTCAGGTTGCTCCACTCTACCGGTACGGCCGTCTTGTCCACCTCGTTGATGACGCTCCTGTAATTCGTCTGCGAGTTGGCACGGGTCCGAGGATTGATATAGAGTGCGGCGCCTGCCGTAGCCGAATAGCCCAGCGAGTTGTTCACCGGCAGGGCAATGGGTTCCGTCAAGGCATCCGCACCGTCCGTCACGCCGACTGTGACGCCGAAGTCGGCATCGTCATCCGTCTCCACCTCCATCGGGTAGGTGAAGGTGTTCCTTGCGTTCGCCACGATGGCGTCATTCTCGGAACTGTACACCTCCATGCCGCCTCTGGTGATGGAGAACCTTGCCTCGGTCAGTGCGGACGGACCGTCGTAGATGGCGTAGTCGAACACCGTGTTGTCCTGCCAGTTGGTGAGCTGTTCCGCCACGTTGTTCACGCACATAAGCTTCACGGCTTCGCTGGCCGTACGGATGCACATGATGTTGACCGATACGGATTTTGTCTGGATGGTATTGTCGGAGTTGGAAAGATAGAAACTCACGTTGTATACGCCCGTCGCTCCCGGATGCTCCAGCAAGTAGATATACGGAGTATCCAGATACACGGCTGTGCCTATCGTCTTGTCGTAGCTCTGGCTGTAGCCGTCGCCGGTGACGGTCAAGTGCAGTGTCTTGTTGATGTTACCGTTGATTATCATCGGGATGTTGATGTTCCCGGAGAAGGCGGTCCACCAGGCGAAGTTCGGGGTGCTGATGCCCAATGACGTGAGTTGCACGTTGTAAGTTACCGGTGCGGTGGTCTTGTCGGTATTCTCCCCCTTGATGGAAATCTTCACGCTGTTGCTGCCTGATGACAGCCATTCGGCTATGTCCTGCCTGATGGATACGCCCGAAGAGACTTCCATCTGCTTCACCACGGTGAAGTCGGCATACTTGGCGTTCTTCATCATGATGGTGCACAGGCCGAGTTCTCCGGTAGACTTGTAGGGTTCGTCCAGGCTGTCGCGATACTGCGAGATGAAGGAGAAGTCAAGCACGCACTCCTCGCCGTACTGCGTGGCGAAGCCGAGCGAGGCCATGTTGTTCCGGACATATACGCTGTACATGGTTCCGGCGCCTCCGGCCAGTTCGCGCACAATCTGTTCAAGCGTCGCACCGGAAGCGCCGTCGAAGGCTGTGCCTGGGTCGGTACCGATGACAAGCTGCGCATTCCTCACTTCCTGCAGGGCGTTTTTCAAGTTCTGCATCGCCGCCTTGTTCGTCTCGAGGCTGTTGTCGTTCACGCACTTGGCGAACTCGTTGATCTTTCCTACAAGTTCGTTCAGTTCCTCGGCCTTGAGGATGTTGCCGCGAACGAAGTTTCTGTTTAATTTATCCATAACCTATCCTAATATATCGTTGTCATCAAGTCTGCTCGAATCCAGTATGAAGTCTACAATCTCAACAACCTTGCCGCCACGCGCGGCAAGGGCGTGCATTATCAGGTTCGTCTCGAGCATGCCCGTGTCGGCCATGTCACTCTCGATACGGCTGATGACCGCATTCGTGGCACCTCCATCGTCACCGGTCACGCGCTTGCTCAAAACGAACCTGATGTAGCCCATGTCACTTGACGTTCAGTTGGTTGATAATTTCACGCTTCACTGCGGCTATGAGCCGGGAGTTCTTGACTACAAGCTCAAGGGCCTTGCTGTATCGTTCAGGAATCTCCACTGCATCCTTTGAATAGTAGATGCTTTTAGCTAAGTCCTCAAAGCCTATGTCCAGCAGGATACTGCCGTTGTACATCATTTCATTGCCGACGGTTTCCGCGGCGTCGAAGGTCTGTCTGCCGCCCTCGAATGAGGTCTGTGCCTCGATTTTTCTAAAGTTGATTTTCATAATTATGATTTTATTAGTCTTAACTTTTTGGATATCTTTTCGTTTCTGTACCGTTCTTGGTGAAAATTATTCCGAGTTTCGGGTCTATTTGGCAGCCATACACATCCCCTAATTGCATGTCGAAGATGGATATATTCTCCGAACTGATAATGGTGTCATTGAATAACGTTCCACCGCGATAATGCATCAATCTTATCATAGGATAATAATTAGTATATCCAGCCCACTGCTCTTGCAGGAATTCCATTTCACCGACAACATTGCCATCTTGGTTGTACATCTTTATAGAATTGTCTGCTGGGTCTATCTGAATCCTCGTCCCCTTGGCAGCAGTTGTCACAGTACCAATAAATGTTCCACTGTTAGCTGTAATATTATTCAGCGTAATGTCATTCAGCGTGGCATTATTCCCGTTGATGTCACCCGATAATGTAAGGTTATTGGCGGTAATGTCATTCAGCGTCAAGTTTCCGTCCTTGTCCACCACGAACGTGTCGTTCGCCACGATATGCCCGTTGAACTGGATGAGGTCGGCGCTCACCAGCGCATTGCTCTGGAACCTCCCGTCGGGCAGCTCGGTAACGAAAGCGGCTATATACGATTTCTTTACATAACCATCCGAAGCGGTTTTCTCTGCAAACATCTGCACAAGGTTTGATTCGGTGATGAGCCCCGACCTGTCGATGTTCGTGATATGCCCCGCCGCATCAAAACTCACTTTCTTCGACAGCAGCGAGTTGAAGTCCCCGGTCGTCACAAGTCCGGAGGTGTTGATGTTCGTAATGTTTCCGGAGCCGTCGAAGTGAATGCCTTCAACCAGCGCGGCGATGGAGTCCTTTGTCACCTGGATGGCCGCCGTGTTCTCATCAGCCGTATCCTGCGCCCCCCGGGCAAGATAATAAGCGTCCCGGGCATCGCTGATACCCTGGTTGGCAAGCCTCGTAGCCTCGGCAATGCCATTTTCCGAATCCGTCACCGCAACCGTGATGCGGTCCCCCAGGTTCTCGATATAGGCAGTAGTTGCCGTGGAAGAAGGTTTCCAATGGCTGATGCTGAATGCTGTTCCTGCCGCCTTCGCAGTCTTGCATACGAGAGCATCATTCTTGTAAATAGTGGTGCCGTCATTGTACGTCGCGTTCACCCACATGTCCCCCATGTCGTAGTCATCGGCCGCGGTGGGCTGCGACACGAATACACGCCGCTTGCCGTCGGCCGTATCCTGCGCTTTTTTAGCATCTTCCAGCGCCTTCAGCGTCAGGTGGTCGGTGATTTCTTCCCAGGCACCCGACTCGAACCGGTAGCCCTGCCCGGTAGCGGTGTTGTAGAACAGGTCCTGGTCGTGCATGGCCTTCAGCTCCGCAGTCGTCCATTCCGAAGCGGGAATGTTACTCAATGTAGGCTCATAGTCATAGAACCACATCGTGTACTCCTTGTCCGTCTGCTGCTTGATAATGTCGAGATTTACCTGCATGTCGTCAAGGGTCTTGTCCATATCCTTACCGGTAGCCTGGTTGATAAACCTGGCGGTAATCTCGCTGAGCACCGTATTGAAGTCAATCAACGGTTCGGGCATCGTGTACGAGTTTATCCCATTGTATATGCGCACATAAGGCCCTCCGGCGGTAACGCTGTCCCATACAATGGCACCCTGTCGGCCCGTGTCCGTCCGGTTGCCGAGCTGCACGATGCTGTCTCCGGCAAGCGGGATGTCGCTGCCCGATGCACAGTCGTCCTTGGAGAGGTCTATGTAGTCGTCTCCCGTACCCGTCACGAGCCGCCAGTAGTAGTGGTTGCCCGATTTCAGGTTGAACGTCTCGCAGATGGCCTGGTCATCCTCCTGGAAGGTGTTGTACACGGTACGGCCTTCCGAATCAGTGGTCTTGAAATAGCAGCGCCAGTATGCGCCCTTGTCCTCCACGCGGTTGCAGATGATGCCACCGCCGGTATTGTACTGCCTGCCCCCGACATAGGTGGACTGCTGCACCTGGATGTCCTCCACGCTCAGCTTCTTCCGGATGTCCACAAAGTCGATGTCGAGATGGTAGTTGCCGTCCGCGTCCCGGTAGATGCCGAAACCTGAGCCTCCGGCTGAGAAGTTCTCCGACACGAGGTCTTTCAGCAGCATGATTTCGTTCAGCGTTGCCGTGCCCTTCACGTTGATGCCCTCGATGAAGGTCATCAGTTTCTCGATGGTCTCGGCGATATCCTTGCGCACGTAGCGGTCGTCGTTGTCGTTCTTGCTGCCTATAGGGTCAAGCTTGAAGTGCCTCTTCCCGTCGGTCTCCGGTATGCTGTCGTCCTTCGACAGCTTGTAGACGGCACCCCCGTTCTCAAGGGTCGACACGAGCTGTCCCGCATAGGGGAAATAGGCTTCGGCGTCGGTGTTCCTCGCGTATACGCGTGCGTCCTCTATGGTATCGAATACAGACGAGCTGTCGATAGGCCGGTACGTTGTCCTCTTGTATTGCAGCGCGAAGCTGCTTCCGTTTATCTTTACCATGTCAACTCGTTTTGAATGTGAATGTATCGGCATCGTTCGTGCCGTCGGTCTGTATCACCCACATGCGGTAGCCCTTGGCCGTGCTGCCGTTGGCGCCCTCCACGGAGATGGGGGTGGGGCCGCTGCACACTCCGGCGTCTTCGATGAAGTTGCCGGGATATGCGGTCAGGGTGAGCTCGCTCACGGTTCCCTCAGGTATGCAGATTACGATTGTCTTCCACCGGCCGGCACTGAACTTGTAGCTGCTGGCCCCGGTGTACATCCCGCTGCTGCCGAGCGACCGTACCTGGGCCGATGTGGCAGGCACAGAGTCCACAACCCCGGCAAACCACTTGCGTCGCACGTTCACGCTGATCGTATTGTTCAGTGTTGTTTCCGGTATTGACTTGTCCTCACTTTCCGCATACACAACAGTGGCCTTGTAGGTTTCATTCTGCGTATAGTTACCAGTCAGATTGCGTACAGCTGTCTGCACGCCGTTATTTTCAGCGGAAAATTCAAGTTTGTTCTTCTCGTCGTTATCATAGTACGCCTTTGTCATTGCGCCGTTGCCGTTGCGGATAGCCGTGTAGGTAATACTCCCTTTTGTCGAGCCATACTCCACATCGTTAGCCGTAGATAAACGGCCGTCAAGCGTGGCGGGTACGGGCTTAAACAGCAATGCCTTGACAAACTGCGTAAAGGTCATGCCTTTAGGTAATTTCTGTCCTTTATCTATGTGCCCGGTCTTGTCTGCATTCGATGTTACATCCGTTTCCAGCGCGGCACTGCCGGATGCCACAATAGTGTCTCCACCCGATATCACCGAACCCGATGAACCGGAAGAACCGGATGCACCCAGTTCGCGAAGCCGCTTGCTGCGCGGGCGGGCTTCCCTCTTGACTACCGACGATATATATTTCTTATCCATATTCAAAGCCTTTCTATCATTCTTTATCCGATTTATATTCGTCCGGACGGAGCTCCACCATTTCGAGTTCGCTTTCGTCCGATATTGTATCTTGCACGTCAGCCAGACAGATGAAACGCTTGTCTTTTTGGCAAGCCTCCGTATATAAGCACATTCCGTCAGACAATATGTCTGCAGTTCCACACAGTTTGGTCCTACGTTCGGAATATTGACTATACAAGGTACCGATAAGAAGTTCTTCCGCTTGGGTGGTACGCCCGCCTCTGGACAGTTTCCTTATCATCTTTCCGGTAGTGGATGCAAAATAGGCTCCCCTTGCCGTCTCGGCCCCACTCTCGCAGGTACCGCAAATAGTGTCTATCTTGATGTCCTCTTTGGCAGCCTTGTTGATGTATGCACTATACTCCACATCCTCAGTATCTATCTCCGTGCCAAATTGGGCATTGTTCAAAATCTCCACTTCGGGCAGCTTCATCAACAACCAACTGTATCTTTCCCACAGTCCACGTGTATCTATCACTTCGGTTGCACTCAAATTTATTCCTCCGTCACTTATTATCCAGCCTTTCGAACGGACTTCAACCCATAATGTACCACCGCCATTGCCGAAATCCGGATAAGGAACTAACTGCCCGTCATTCGTTTTCGCAAGGGCAGTCACGAGGTCTTTCGTATGCGGATTGATAGCGGGACAATTCTTCTTCCAGCCCACTACACCTGACCGTGCCGCATGATCTTCCGTATTGTAATAGCATAGATATCCCCACACTTCCGGGCTGTCCTCGTTCATGCCAGTGCATTCAACCCAGCGTCCTAAAGTTCCCGTCAGTGTCCTCACCGGATAGTCTACTTTCGTGGAAACAATATCTTTGTTAGTCCAGCAATAGACCTTGCTACTATCATCCGGTCTGTATTTTATTGTAATGGGCACATATACGAAGTTGCCACGAGAGTTCCATTTATCTTCCCAGTCTCTTTGGTCCACACCGTCAATCAACTTGGCCGAGGATTCATAAGGATTGAACCGCGGGTCCATCAGCATTTCCACGCATATTTTCACCCGAAGGCTGCTTGCATCATCAACAGGAGGCAACCATACCCCATCTGCCTTAAATAGTGCCGGACCGGTGGCGGCAAGCGTTCCCTTCATGTAGTTCGGATTGATGCCGAATGAATTTCGCCTCAACGAAGCCGACCAGTTACTGCTACTCCCCACCTTGATGCCCTGATAAGAGGTATAGAACAAAGCAATTCCTTCGCATTCCGTTCCATCGTTCTGTGGTACCATCTTGAAGAATTTCACTCCATCCATCAGCCCGCTTGCTCCGGCACCTTCCTTGTTTACCCAGAAGGTGAATCCGCTGTCCGTGGCATCTATCCAATCCCTCAGATTAGTGCTGTAGTGGTAGGAATAATAGGTAGAGCCATCTTTTGTACGTCCGTCGAGCATATTCAGTGCAATCAACCGGGCATCAACACTATTTGTCCAGCAGTCCTTCACAGTAAGGTTTCCATCCTGGGCATAAGTGCTCCACGTGATTTTAGCATTGTTATAGACTACATCTGTCCCCATAACCTGGTTTGTATCACACCATCCAACAGCCTTTTCCTCCGCTCCGGCATACAGCCCGTTCAGGTCGTATATCCATATCTTGCCAGCCCGTTGTACCATCCGCAAAGAGAGCGGTTGCAGCATGCCTTCCAGCACCTCTTTCAAATTGCATGCTTCACCGTCTTCATCGTAGAAGTTGTCACTACGGACCATCAAGTCAGCCATTCTCACAGCTGCACCGCCCGCAGTGAGCGAAGTGCTTATCAAACTTTCATCTACCTCCGTATAGTTCATTCGGCTTCTTCCCAGTGCCTGCACCAATAACTTTCTGACGGTCTGCATCCCGGACAGATTATACTTCAGCCTGTCCAGTATACCGAAGTCGCTGAAGGTCAGTGCCACCTCATATTCTTTTCCGTAAGCGTATGGTTCCTCGTAGAACTCCGGGTCCAGCGTACCGCTCCAATAGAGCAGCCCGTTTCGCAGCACATCCAGGCGGATGCTGCCGGGGGCGATGGTATATAAATCCTCGTAGGTGCGGTCGCCGGGACTGGTTACGGTCAGTGTGGCGGTACTGCCGCATATCACTTCGTGCTTGTCCGTATGCTTCCACTCTATCACCAACGGTTCGTCGGCCGGGAAGTTGAGGACGCCGACGGCAGGATATGCCCCGTCTGCTTCCTGACTGATGCCCACCTCCCACACCACATTTTTGCGGCTGAGGTATTTGCCTGAATATCGTAGGTATTGTGCCATTTTAATCGCTGTTTAAATATCGTTTGAATAAGGTTTGAATCAGCTTCTCCTGCTCAGGTTTGTTTCCCGTTCCAGTATTCCCGTCAGCGCACGTCCGTCTATGCGGAACCTTACGTCGCCGGACATACCTCCAAGTCCTACCGGTTGTATCAGTTGCCTGAGCCGGTTGAGCGGAGCCACTACTTCCGGGTTGTTACTTGCTCCGGCATACTCACCGAAGAGTCCCAAGGTAGGGCCGTAGGCGATGCCTCCGTTGGCAAACTTGGGCAGACTGGTCAATGCTGCCAATACACTTGCCACGGCTGCAACAGCCATTATCGGGCCTACAAACGGAATACTTGCTACAGACGATGCCGCACCGGTAGCAGCTACGGCTGTGTTGGCCGTAGACAGTGCCGCCAGTTGTGGCAATGCCTGCGCGATGGCGTTCAGCAGGTTGCCGGCCCAGTCCAGCCAGGCACCGGCTTGTCCGCCGATCACCTCTCCAAGCGAATCCATCGCATTGCCCATTGCTCCCATCGAGCCGATGGCCTCGGCATTCTTTTCCCTTGCCTTGTCTACGGCAGCATTCCAGGCATCCATGCCTTCCAGAGGTTTCTCCAGGTCCAACTTAGGTGCCTCCAACTTCAAGTCTCTCAAACCGCCTTCTTTCTGCGTAAGACTGGTGGAGGATTGCATGCTTCTCTTAATCGGGGCATCCGATATTACTCCCTCTTCCGTAGGTTTCAGCGTGTAGCGTGCCTCAAAGTCGGCATGCTTCAGGCGATGCTTGACATTCTCTATCAAATCTTCCAGCGCCACGATGTCGGCAGTAAACGTCAGTTGCTCTTCTATAGAAGCGTTTTTCTGTTGTTCCTTCAGTTTGTTCAGCCGGGTCTCGAGGGCAGCAAGACTATCCGTTGCTGCATAGTCGGTCCCATTTCCATACGTCTTATTCGGCTCGTCGGTCTTCTGTTGCCCGCCCGGTGCATTTGTCAGCAAAATCCCTTTACCGCCTCCGAACGTGGCTTGCGCATCCGCTATTTCCTTCTGATAGACACTCTTTGCTTTGCGCACATCGTTCACTTGCCGATAAATGTATCCGGCAATGGGGCTCATGGTATGTACCCCGAACTGGTCGCTATAAACGGTATTGGTCTGTTCCAAGATGTCCTGCGCTTCTTTCGGAATATCTTTTCCGCTTCGTACGGCGGCCCGTATTTGCGCCCATGCTTTTCCGGCCTGCGTGGCGGTTATCTTTCCGGCTCCCTCGCCAATGCCGCTATACAAGCGTTCGCGGATATTCTTCAGCGTATTGCCCTCGGTTGCAGCATAAGCTTCTCCGGCACCTGAGGTAGTTTTCTCCAAAGCACGTGCACGAGCTGTGTCCAGTATGGCTTCGCTCAGTTTGTTGTAGGCAGTGCGAGCCCCGTTTACACTATCTATCTCTACACCGATCTTCTGCAGATAGTTGCCGTACTTGTCAAGAATAGCATCTTTTGCTTTCTGCCACTCTTCCGAGCCTACTTTTGCCCGATTCAAAGGTTCGAACAAGGTGTTCAAAGCTGTCTGTTCCCGAGCTATTTCAGTATTCATTCCCAGCATGGCTTCATTTAGGCGTTTCTGCGCACCTTCGGCCTCATCGGTCGATGTACACAGTTTGTAGACGCCTACTGCCAATGCTGCAACAGCGGCTGCTGCCAGTATGTAAGGACTGGCGGCAATGGCGATATTCAATGCTTTGGTGGCGCCGGTGGTGGTGGAGATGGCGGCTTGAGCGGTGACTATCTGATCTTTATAAGATCGCAAAGTTTTACTCCCAATTTCAATGACATTGTTATAAATGTCTTGGGCTTTTTCTACGGCTTCAGTCGTCGCTTTAAGTTTTACCAGTTTCTCACCTATATCTATTAGAAAAGTTATTGCCGAAACATTTTCCGAGAAGACAGCAAAATAAGCCCCCGCAGAACCTGATAAATCCAACCACTTCTGCCGTGCTTCATCTATCGGCCCCTGCATCGCAGCCATTTGTTGGCTCATTCCTTCAGCCATTGTACGGGTGCTTTTTTGTATCTCTACCAAAAGTCCGTTTATATCCCTAAGAGTTTCAGAAGGATTGTTTTTCAAATCAAAATCTATTGTGTATGAATTCTTTTCCATATCTTTGTGAACTTTTATTTTAATAACTTTGCAGAACAATGGGATATATAGTTGTTTTAGTCATTTTATCCATCTTCCTCGGATGTTGGCTTCGTGATAGTCTTGTAACTCGAGTCACTTTTGGACGTGTAAGATTTAATTCGAGAAAAGAGAAAAAGAAGGAACCCGACGACCCGGAAAAGTACGGATGGCTTGCCAGAAAGCTGCATGAAAGTAATGTCAGAGGAGCAGAAAGAAGCCGACGACATAAAGAAGAACTTCGACAAATGAAAGAGCACAATGCACAGCTAAGAGAAGTTATCCGTCTGCAAAAAGAAGAGAAAAGAAAGAAAAAGGAAGAAGCCCTCCGACAACGGGAAGAACAAAAGATAAAAGAGAAAGAGCGGAAAAGGCTGCTGAAGGAAGAACAAAAGAAGGCGAAGGCAAAACAAAAATAAGCATTGCCGGCCGAAGCTATCTTTTCAATCTTCTTATATGATTTCAAGCTCATTGTACGTGTACTTTTTTGTATCTCTACCAAAAGTCCGTTTATATCCCTAAGAGTTTCAGAAGGATTGTTTTTCAAATCAAAATCTATTGTGTATGAATTCTTTTCCATATCTTTGTGAACTTTTATTTTAATAACTTTGCAGAACAATGGGATATATAGTTGTTTTAGTCATTTTATCCATCTTCCTCGGATGTTGGCTTCGTGATAGTCTTGTAACTCGAGTCACTTTTGGACGTGTAAGATTTAATTCGAGAAAAGAGAAAAAGAAGGAACCCGACGACCCGGAAAAGTACGGATGGCTTGCCAGAAAGCTGCATGAAAGTAATGTCAGAGGAGCAGAAAGAAGCCGACGACATAAAGAAGAACTTCGACAAATGAAAGAGCACAATGCACAGCTAAGAGAAGTTATCCGTCTGCAAAAAGAAGAGAAAAGAAAGAAAAAGGAAGAAGCCCTCCGACAACGGAAAGAACAAAAATAGTCCTTCCCCATGCCGCTGCCCAAAACTTTTATTTTCTTAAACATATCCATTCTATTACTTTATTATAAAAGAAAAATTCATTCCATTTTAATCTCTGCCCTCTGCTTCAGTTCTTCAAACCGCTCGCGGGTACTTTCTGCTACCGGCACTGCGGCTTCTTGTGGCTTGTCCCAACCAAACCTGCACACATCCGTCGCCTTCAACGCCTTTTTGCTATACGGTTGCAGCACGCAGCATGCCAGGAACCGGGCACGTTCCCAAGGATCGCGCACCTGCGTCCGCTCCCAATGCCTGTAGATACAGAAGAATTCGCGAGGAGCGCATCGGCAGAAGTCCGTCAGACTCATGCCGATACTCCCCACGGCCAGTCCCATCAGTTCGTCAATGTCTGCGAGGATGTCGTCTCCGGCTTTTTTTTTGACTCGTCAACGTCTTCCTGCATGCTTTCTGCAAACTCATTCAGCATGTCCATACCCAGCCCGTCGGCAAACTTGTCGATATCCAGGTCGAAGGCCACACCGTCGGCATTGCAGGCACTTGCCACGCAGCAGAAGAGGAAGATTACCATCAGGCTTACGTCCGTGCCAATCTCGCTCACATCCCGATCCGTCTCACGCTTGAAGCGGAGCATAGCCCCCATGGTCATGCGCATGGGGTACTCCTTACCATATACTGTGATCCGTTTCATGCCGTCAACCTTGTGCTACGGTTCCGTCCACTTTCGCTTCGTCGATGGTCACCACTCCGCTGTTGTCGAAGGTAGCGTTGTAAGTGGTATCATCACCTGCAGGCGCTGCCTCTTCGAGGGTGGAGATGATGAAGCTGCCGCTCATGTAGGGTGCTGCATCGCTGCCGCGGGCAAAGCCTTTGAGCTCTACCGTAGCACCAGTTTTCCACTTGGCCAGCAGTTCCTTCATGCCGTTTTCCTCTTCGCCATAGAAGCGGAGGCCTTCGCACTTCACCTGGACACTGAGTCCGGTCACGGTCTTTTCCTTGAACAATCCGGCGTTGGCTGCCGACTCTGTAGAGGCGGGTTTCACTGCGCGGTCTTTCGTTTCGCTGTTGTAAGTTGCGGTGTGGCTGGTGCAATGTCCGCACGCTTTGCCACCAATGCTCATCAGCAGGTCACTGCCGTTCACATATCCTTGTTTTGCCATAAGTACTTTTTTTTGAATTATGAATTATAAACTATGAATTTCGAGTTTTCAGGCGCCGCTTGAGGAGCCTGTAAACAATGCTTAAAGACAGTACGGCTGCCGCCGCTTGTCCGGTTCTTATCCAGAACCACTGCCACCCGGTGGGGCTATGCAGTACTTCCGGCGGTTGCTCTTCCACTGCACGGACGGTTTCACTGCGGATGCGGGTCAGCTCGTCACGGAGGGCAATCACCCGGCGGGCCAGGCTGTCGCAGGTGGAGGTGAATATCAAAGTATCGCCGCCGCCGCGCATCACGCCGACCGTGGCCTGCCCGCTGCGCCCGCTATATCCCGCCCCCCGGGGCAGCACAGCCAGGCGGTCCATCGGCAATGCCATCTTCACTTCGCTGGCCGGAACGGGCAGGAGGGTTAGAACGGATTGTCTTGCGCTTTGCACACTGTCGCTTAGGCTGCGGACGGTGGTCACCATCGGAGCCGGACTTCTGCAACTCGCTCCGGACAGGGCAATCGTCCCAATGACGGCAAGAAACAGCTTTCGCCACCGTGCGGTCCAGCCGGGCAATGGCCCTGTAGAGTTTTCGGTTTTCATCTTGAATCTTTATCAGTTCTTCGCGGAGCATATTGATGTTGTCTATATAGGTGGCATCGATGTCGCCTCCCTGGCGTGCCTTGGAAAGCCGCCGGTTGCGGACCCAGTTGATGACCTGGACCGCGAGGCCACCGGACAGTGCAGACGCCAATATGTTCCAAAATTCGTTCATTTTCTTTATATACGATTTACAAGAGGTTCCAGCCGGCTTCCACGTCGGCCATCACGGCAGGCACTCCATTCTCTACTTGCGAAATGGCTGCTGCCAGGGCGCACATGGTGGCACGGTCGGACACATCGGGTATGCAGGTGGTAGGAACCTGCATGGCGGTGCATACATGCCGGATGTAGCCCGATGTATTATTCTCCGAAGGAGGTGCCCAGCGATTGATAAAGTCGGCCACCGTGCGGCATCCATAGAGGCGGCGGTAATTCTGCAACAGCTTGATGAGGGCACGGTAGCCGTAGCCCATCGTCCGGAACTGGCAGAACGACTTGTCCTGCGAGGGGCGCACCTCTCCTTGCCAACAGGTGGCGGCAGAAAGTCGGATATTGCCGGGATTGTTGTTGCGCAGTCCCCGGGGCATTCGGTCTATGTTTTGCAATCTTCGATACATGTCGGTTACGTTTATCAATCTGACGCAAAGCTACACCGAAGGATGCAGGCACACAAAAAAGTGTGTAGCGGTTACACACAAGTGCGTAACCGCTACACATAGTTTGGTAACCGTTCCCCGGTTTTTTCCGAATCACGCAGAAGATGATGAATTTTGCGCAATACGTAACCAAATTGATTCTTAAAACAATGGAACAACTATTCAATGACCTCCGGCAGCAGATAGCCGGAACAATGGGCGACACCGTCTCCCTAATCGACGAAGATTATGGCCAGCTGGATGCCCTGAAGAATGGCGGGGAACAATATCCCGTAACCTTCCCCTGCATCCTCCTGAGCCCGCTGGAAACGGCATGGAGCAACCAGAAGGATAACTGGCAGCACGGACACTGCACCCTCAGCGTCCGCCTGGCCTTCGACTGCCACAGCGATGCCCCGCAAGCGCAGCACGCCTCCGAACGCATGCAGACGGCCGACCGGCTGGACGCATGCCTGCGCGGCTGGCAGTTCGACGGATGCAGCTCGGCACTGACACGCCGCACCAGCAAGCTCTATGCCCTGCCCGGCGAGATAAAGGTATACGAAACGGAGTACTCCACGAGCGTGGACGAGCCGTATTCAGAATAGCGACAACTGGCGTTCCAGTTCGGCCTGCTGGCATATCACGCTCGGGTCGGCACTGGCGTTGATGATGTTGTAGAACGTCTTTTCGCAGATGGGATAGAGCGGCCAGATGTAACGGCGGAGGATTTCGCGGTTGCTGAGGCCGCTACGGCTGTGTTCGTCGTAAATGCGGAGAATTTCCCTCACTCTGTGAGCATAGCTGCGCCCCACGATGGAGCGATGATATTTCTTCATACCCTGGAAACTTTAATTGTAATGTTCTTGAAACTATCCTGAAAACCTGATACAAAGATAATTATAATAACACATTAATGCAACTAATGTCCCCCAAAAACACGTACTGCCACACGGAATAACCAGTTCACACCACCTTTGCCGCGTCAACATCGCGAACGTGACGAAGAATCCCGCAATTGAGTGCCCGCCTGCGCAGCGTAGCCCCGATTGCACATTGTAAATCGTAAAATTGTAACTAAAACAATGAGTGTAAACTATTCCCTTGCTCTGATGAGCACCAAGCCGGGCAACGACAGCGCCCCGAAGAAATATTACGCCAAGGCTCAAGCCGACGGCGAAGTGACCATGGACGAAATGGCCGAGCAGATCTCCTACGCCACCTCCCTTACGGACGGTGACGTGCTGAACGCCATCCGCGCCCTGATCAAACAGACCAATCTCCATCTGGCGGCGGGCAAGATCGTACGCTGGGAGAACTTCGGCAGTTTCCAGCTCCAGCTATGCAGCACCGGTGCCGAAACCGAAAAGAAATTCACCAGCGCCAACATCACCGAAGCCACCATCCAGTTCCGCCCCGGCCGTCCCGTCAAGGCGGCAACCCGTGCGGGCGACGGCGGGCTGACCTTCAAGCGCGTGGCCAAGAAGGGTGAAGCCCCTCTGCCCGATGACGGCAACACCGGCGGCGGCAACTCCGGCGGTGGCAGCGACGGCGACCAGGGAGAGAATCCGCTGGGCTGACGAACCACTTAGTAGTAGTGCGCCGACTACTACCTGGTAATTGACCAACTACCCGTAAGTAGCGAGCCCACTGCTTACGGGTAGTTTTTTTTGTAGTTGCCACTGCGCAGCCTTAAACTGTACATTGTAAATCGTAAAATTGTAAATGAAGAGATGAAAGCCATTTATATGAGTGACCTGGCACAAGCCTACTTCCCGAACTCTACTCCCCGCAGCGCCAGCTCGCAACTGCACCGCTGGATAATGCTGAATACCGAACTGCAAAAACGCCTTGAAGAGTTGTGCTTCAAGCCCAGGCAGCGGGCATTGACGCCGCTGCAACATGAGGCGATAATAGAATGTCTGGGGGAACCGGGAGAATAGGACCATTTTCCTGGCGTCAGGAAAACGATCGAGAGATAGCGCTGGGGGCGTATCTCAACAAAAAAGCCGCAGTATGGTGTTCCATGCAGCGGCTTTTTCTTTGCTTCGCTAATATTCAATATTCTTAAATCCTAATAGCAGTCTTAAAACTATTCGTTTAAGCCAACTTATTGGTTCTACAATCGGCATATATAATTTACTGTTTGCTCTTTTTATTTTCTTGAATAGTACATTATTCATTTCTTTTTTAATTTGTTTTTAGCCGAACAGCATTGGGCTCAGCTCATAATTACTTATCAAAATTTCTGTTTTATGCTTCGCCTCCGTTAGATTGGCGACCTTGAGAGGCATATCTATCTTTTCTACATGCCATTTATTCACAGTAACGAAATACCGGAGTGTTTGACACCAAAAGTTAGATAAAATGAACTTTCCTTTTATTTCCTGCAGGAGAGCAAGCAGTTGGAACAATTCTTCGTGAGTATATCCACGGTAATGACCTTGAGTACATCCTGGATATGGTGGGTCAAGGTAGAAAAACGTATCGGATGTATCTCTTTGTTTTATTACATCCAGCGCATCCCGACAAGAAATTTGTACATCCTGCAGGCGATTCCTCAATGCGGAATTAAACTCTCTACGCTTGTTTCGCATGAATACACCGGTATGGCTTCCTGCCGAACCATTACACCATTTCCAACCACCGTGCATACTTCCGGAAAAAGAACCGTTTGTTATTATGAATACAGCCCAGGCTATATCAGTGTCTCCGGCCGGAACTCTTCCGTTATAGTAATCTTTAGCCAGATAGTAGTCAGATTCGGAACAAAGACTATTGTCAATCTTTTCAGCCAGTTGCTCAAAATTAGTCGCAACCTGCCGATAGAACGTAATAAGTTTATCGTTCTTATCATTAATCACCTCAAGATAGCTTTTGGGCTTTTGAAAAAAAACAGCACCTCCACCAAAAAAAGGTTCACAATAAATTTTGTGAGCCGGCATCATAGAAACAATTTTGGCTGCCAGCTGCTGCTTACCCCCGTAATATGTGATTGGAGTTCTCATTCAGTTCCTTTCTTGTTATTATATTATTTGAGTTGTTTTCTTATTCATTTTTGAATTGCCTTTAGTCAAACCGATATAGCCTGCATCCCGTCTTCTCCTTCGCCCTGAGCAAAAAGCTGGCGGCCTCGTCACTGTCAACTACCAGCCTGATGGCGGTAAGCCCTTCCGTTTTGGGCTTCTGCAGAAGCAGGGAACACGGCTGGTCATAATAGTTCCAGTAGAAGATGAAATCCGCCACATGGAAATTGTCTATCTGGACAATGTATTTTACGGGAATACGCATAGGACTTCAGTGGTTAAATGTTGTTTGAATTCCCTTTGAGGCAGGGTTTCACTTCCCCGTCCGGTACCCAGTCCACCGTAACGATGCCCTTCACTTTGCCAGTGCCGCCACACTTGGGGCAAGGGACCAGCTCCGTGTCCTTTCCCGTGATATCCCCCTGGAAATAGCCGTTGCCCTGACAATAGCCGCAGGAATACCCCGGGAATTCTCCGACGGTCTCCCGTCCCGTTCCGAAGTGGGGTGCCGTTACCAGCACCCCGTTCTGTTTCTTACTCATGGTTTGTTCTGTATTAAGTTCTTTTTCTCCTTTCATAATTCCAGCCGTTCAGCCTATACACTTCGCGCCGTGCCTCTTCCCTGGTCGGATATTCATTCACCTTGGTGCCAAGAGTGGATATCCTCGGTGGAAAACAGTCACCCTGACGGTAGGTGATATCGAGATACACCGCCCAGCACCGACCGCGGGGACGGTACCGGTAACGACGGTGTATCTCCCTCATGTCACAGTTCAACCGCATCGCTCTCCTTTTTAGGCTCCACATAGAAGGTCTCTTCCTGCACCACCTGCACACCGATCTTCGGGAAATAGGATACCACGTCAGGATTCTCACGGTCAGCCAGCAGTCTGTCCTTGGCAAGCTCCTCACTGGTGCGGATATACTGCGGCAAAAGCTCCTTGCATAAATTCGTCACTGCCGCCCAGGTGAACCCCTTCAGGTTCTTCAGCTTCGGTGTGCCGGTACGGAAACCGAACACGCCATGGGCGCTCTCCAGGCTTTTCTTCCTGGAGAACAGTTCTTCCTTGTTTTCTACGGCGTATGCCTGCATGATGTCGAAGTTCTTTTCCTTCGTGGCAGACAGTTCTGCCAGCTGGTCCGCATACTTCTCGCGGATACGGGTCATCTCAAGGTCCATCTTCGAGGTGAGGTTCTGTACTTTGGCATCGGCCGCCGCAAAATCTGCGAAGGCCTGCTCTGCCTGCTCGCGGCTGATGCCGCTGACTACTGTTTTCTTTGTTCTTGCCATAATTCTTGCTCTTTTGATAAGGTTAATAGTTTAATAATTGATTTTATTTTTCTGCTGCTTGCTGGCATTGCGGTGATAGGCCCTGTACTCTTCTGTCTTCGTAGGCTCCTCCAGCTGCCGGAGTTCCCGGTCGATGTTGTCGTAACGCACCTGCTCCGCCCGGTATTCATCCAGCAGGCGGTCGTACTCGATAGGCTTCAAGACGGTAATACCCGCCATCAACCGGTCCTGATAATCGCAAATACGGTCAGCGCTGGCCTCCAATTCCGCAGAAAGTCTGGAAAGGCGCTTCTGTCTGTCTGAAACACAAGTCCGGGGTGTATAACCGGAGGTATGGTCTTTCATGGCTGTACCTCCTCTCTCTGCCTTTTGATTTTCTTGTCCAGCTCCTTGCGGCTGTAATAAGTGAACTTGCCCTGCCTGTAGCTATGTATCAGACCACGGCTGGCATATCCCTTGATGGTATTCTTGCCGCAAGACAGATAACGGCAGGCCTCGTTCTGCTTCATCATGTCGCTCATATCGGCATTGGCGGGAAGTGTCCCCGGGACAGCACTGCCCGGAGAAGCCTTGCGGCGGAGCCCGGTCCACTGCTCCAGACGTTCGATACGTGCCAGTAGCCTTTCGAAATCCTTGCGTGACAGCAATATGGTGTCGCTTTCCTCATCCACCACTCCCAAGGCTCCTGCCGCCGCAAAATCCGTCGTTGTCATGGACTGGACATCCGGCACCAGTTCCTCCAGCCCTATATGTCCGGCGGCGAACCGGGCGGCAAAGAATACGGTTTCGTCACGGGTGTCTTCTGCCATCTCCATAACATACTTCTGGAATACCTGCTGTTCGGTCATGTTTCCCCGCAACACCTCGGCCTGCACCAGACTCAGGCAGTCCGACTTGTGGCACAGTATCGCCACAGCCTGTTTGATTTCCTGTTTCGTTCTCATTGTATCAATCCTTTTTAAGTTTCCTTTCCTCACGGCGCATCCATGCCTCCAGCTGTTTCTTGGTGGCCTGGAGCTCCCAAAGCCTCATGCTTGTAATGTCCTTGCGCGCCTTGCTGTACTTACGCGCCCAGATGTTCAGCTTCGCCACGTTCATGCGGTATTCCTCCTCGCTGTCGCTGGTAAACCCCTGGTTCAGCTGGGGAATCAGGAACGAAAGGCGGTAGATGTCCCGGAATACATTCCTGGCTTCTGCCATCTGCATGGCCCGTGCCTTGCCGTCCGTCGGGTTCAACCGCTCCAGTAGCTGCCGCGCCTCCTGCATTGTCAGCTCCCGACTGCTTTCCGTACGGCCGGAAGTGAACTCGTAGATGCAGCCGTGACGGGCCTCGTCATCCATGCCGATACGGTGGAAGGTGGCGTGCAGGGCTTTAAGCTGCTGGGCGCTGATAGATTTGTCCTTACTCGTTCTCATCATTTAAAATGGGTTTGTCTCCGAAATAGATTTCCGCCTCTTCCCGCCAGATGTCATAATATCCTTTCGGTCCGATAAAACGGCCATGGGAAAAAGCGCGCTTGCCCTCCACATAGATTTTCAGTGAGGCGTCGTACTGTACTTTCTTTGCACTGCGTCCGTCCGGGTTCTGACCGCTGGCATGGCTGACAAAAATCAGCAGCTTGTTCTTGTGCCTCTCCTTGAACCTGATATATTGGGCGTATGTCATCTGCGTATATTGAAAGCTGTCTATCACCACAAAATCCGGTGACTTCTGACGCTTCAACCGCAAACTGAGCTCGTCCATCGACTCACAGACCAACAGAAAACGGCGGTTCGCCTCCAGCATGTTGCTGCGTCGTACGGTGTTCTGCATGGTCAGGCTGATACCTTCCTCCAGACTGTCATAGACCACACGGCCATATTTGCAGAGTTCCTTGCAGAGCTTCATTACAAAGGAGGTTTTCCCGCTACCCGACTTCCCCCAGACTATCCACACGCCGCGGCTCTCGGGGGTACCGAAGGCATCATACCATTCACCCTCGAAAGGCAGCGTGTCGAACTTCATGGAGAGCAGTTCACGCACTCCTTTGGCATTCCGGGCAAAGGTCTTGAAGTCATTCACCGCTTCACTCATTGTTCCGTACCTCCTTTCATCCGTCTGGCCTCCAATATGCGTTTGCAGGCGTGCACGACCCGTTTCACCCGACGGAGGTCGTATTCCCCCTGCTGCGCCTCGCGCAGTACCCGCCTGATTTCAGCCGGTTCGGTCAGCCCGTTTGCCTGGCAGATGGCATACACATCCTGCTCCGTGGCCACACTGACATCGAAGAACTTGCGGCCGATACGGCTGTTTATCTCCTTGTAGCCTTTCTTGTTGTAGCGCAGGCCGTTCTCCACGCGGCGCTTGATGTAGTCGGTGGAAAGGAAGATGATGCCCGCCTTGTTTTCCAGACGGTTGTATATGCTGATGAAATAGGAGAACACACTGTCCGTCAGCTTGTCGCCCTCGTCGAAGATGATAAGCGGGTTCTGGAGAAAGGCTATCATGGAAATGGCATATTCCAGAATGTCACGCAGGTTGGTCCCGTCTACCGGGGCGCCCACCTGTTTGGCGATTTCCCGGACGAAATCGCTCTTTCTCATGTCTTCGGAGCAAAGGATGTAGAACACATTGCGGTGTGTGCGGCGGTACTCGATGGCGGCGGTCGTCTTGCCGCAGCCGGCATCGCCTACTACCCAGGTGGTATTCTTATAGGCCTGTGCGTCCGACATTGCGAAAGTGATCCGCTGGAAGGCGTTGCTTTCGGTCAATGTCCAACGGTCCATGCTGAAACCGATCTGTGCGGCTATGCGGCTGAACATGTCATCACTGATACTGGTGTACTTCTGATTACAGATCTGTGATACGGTGGCGGCGCTGACTCCGCTCAGGCTTTCGCTGGCACGGTTCTGGCTGGGATAGTTGCCGCAATATTCCAAAAGTGCCTCACGGATGGCGTCCTTGTCTTGTTTACTGAGTTCTTTCATTTTTGAATGGTATTTAATTGATTGTTAGATACTGGTTAATTGTCATTGAGGAACGACAGGTACATCTCGGCTTCGGTCATTCCGGAAACCTGCTTGGTGTATTCACCCGGAGAGGCAATGCCCGCGGACACTTCCTCCGGTTCGGGTTCGTAGGTTCCGGGACCCACACCTTCGGGATAGGGAACCGGGGCTTTCAGCTCCCCGTTGGCGTACCGCTTGCGTTGCCGTTCCATATTCTTCTGGGATTCACCCACAGGAAGGGGCATCACAAGCTTGGTATAGGCCTCGCCCATGCTCTCTTCAAGCAGCAGATCCTCGCTGGCGATATAGTGTCCGGCGAGAGCACGCTTTTGGGCGCGTATCTGGGCATAGAGCCGTTCGCTCTCCTCCGTACTGCGTTCTGCGGTGGCACGGTGGAACACGACTTTCGGAGTGGCGGTGGCGGCATACTTCAGCCTGCCTCCCGCACAGACTTCCCACAGTTCCACGGAAGTCATGTCCATGGGGTCGTATTTGTAGCGGAAACTGACACCCACATTCTGCATGTGGAAGCCCATATCCACCTGGCCGGATTCGTCATAGACCATGTAACGGTATTCCTTGTTGTTGCGGCTGAAGACGAATCCCAGCTTGCCGTACTTCACGCTGTCCTTGCTGAGGAGCTTGAAGAGTTCCTGTACCCCGTATTCGTCAAGCTGTTCGGCTTTCGGACTGTTGAGGGTCGTGTACATTTCCATGCGGGTCATCCCCGTCTCGCTGGTGGGATGCGGCATACCGTTCCATTCACGGCGGCATTCCAGATATTGATCCTTCATCTCTTCCAAAGTGGGGAGCTGCGAGATGTTTTTCATTATCAGGTCAATGTTGACATGACTGCTCTCCTTGGTGGCGGTCACATTTTGTCCGGTATAGTTGTAGAGCTTGTGCATCACCTGCTGCTGGAAACGCCCGAAAGCGCTTTCGATGGTCTTGCTTTGGCCGTTGTGCGGCATGGTGGTCTTGTGCAGGTGGCATATCTTCTTGAAAAAGGCCTGCGCTTCCGGCCTCTTGTGCCCGCCCTGGTTGTCGGTAACGATCTCATAAGGTTTAATCTTCCACGTTTCCAGCGCCATGCGGTAGGCCTCATATTGTGTAAGGAAATTCTCCGCGCCGAAAGAGTAGCCCAGGAACACCTCCGAACATGCGTCCATCACCTCATACACGTCGATGGTACGTGCCACCATACGTTTGTTCTTCTTGTCGTAGTCCTTGTAATAGAGGTTCAGTTTCGTACCGTCACCATACCATAAGGTATTGGGCATCTGCGGCAGTTTCGTGTCGAACTGCGGCATGAACTCGTTCTTGAAGGCGATTTCACCATGTACCACGCCGTACCACCAAAGTTTGATGCCCGTCTTATAGAGATAGTTGATGACTGTCTGGGGGGATTCCACCGGCTTCAGCTTGTCTTCCTCACGGGTGGCACGCGCATTGCGTTCTGTCACGATCCGGTTGAATTCATCGAATATCTGCATGTCGGTATATACCGGAAACTTGCTCCGTCTCAGCCGCAGCAGGATACGTCCCTCACGGGGACCGATCTTACGGGCGCTCTGGTTACCGGTAGTACCGCTGACCAACGCCACGTAACTCCGTTTTTTGTAATCCTCGAACTTTTCCATCAGACGGGACTCGCTCTTCGGAAGTGTATGGTTGAAGGACCTGCGAAGCTCCTCGCATAAGGAAATGACAGTATTGCGCACCAGTCTTTTGTGTGTGTAGCCATGTTCGCTGTGCTTGTTACGCAATCCGGTTTCCTGTGCCATCATGGCATTCATCACTTTGGCGTTGAGCACATATTCCTTCTGGCGCTCGATGGAGATTTTCGGAATATAGGTCTTGTAAAACTCCACGGCCTTGTCGTCACTCTTTAACCGGATATTCATAGGAAAAGATTGTTGCTTTATAAATCGCTCTCTGGCTTTTGGCTCTCGTTCGTCTAATTGCTTGCGAAGTTTGTCAGGCAGGCATTCGTACATGATAAGTGCTTTACGTCCATTACCACCATGCTGCACAAAATGGAACTTCTTCTCACGAACATGCTTTTTATAATTCGCAAGACTCATAATTCCACCTCCTACAAGTTCTTCAAATGTTACACATAGTGTCTTTCCAAACATTTCCATAATCAGAAACTTTATACTTTTCAACATTGTGCAAGCCCCGGCATCGAACCGGGGAGCCGGCCACTTCCGCATGGCAAGGGAAGTTCCGGACTTGCCGAACAAACTGTTCCTAAGCTGTTTCGATATCCGTCTTATCCGGCATACAAAGCGATATCGCCACAATAGCCGATAATACGATGATTACAAACGCATTGCGGCTGTCCGCATCCGTTGCGTCAACATTGGTTCCCAGCCACATGCCATAGGTCATGCCCACGGCTACGGCAATCTTCTGAATTGTTCTCCAGGTTTTCATGTCTTGTAAAGGTTAAGAGTTTTGTTCTATGAATTCATCCAGGTCGTAAAACACGGTAATACCATCGGGCAAGGTTACGGGCTCCCGGTCTTCATCACCCGAATACTCAATATCCATGCATACCCGGTCATTCTCCGAATACAGCATAACACTGTGCTTCGCCATCAGTTCCCGAAGCTCCTCCAAGAACACCTTTTCTTTTACTGTCAATTTTCTATCCATATCACTTTATTTTTTAAATTCTTTAATTCTCAATTGAAAAATCTACCCCTATTCATCCCGAACCGGGATAGTTTCGCTACATTTGTAGCAGTCTAACTAAAATGTTATATAATCATGACTACAACTTTTGTTACCGTTTCTTTTGAGTTTACAGACGCCCATATTTCTGTTGTTGATGATGGGGACATGATTGACCGATTTGAAGAAAAATGCATAAAGCTCTGTGAGATATTCGACTTCGAGTATAAATTGGATTATAAAAGAATCGATTGTACGCCACATTGGTGCTTCAACATTACTTTTCTGAAATCCATAATTACATATCAGCATTACATGAACGTCCTGCAAGCATTTGCACAAGAATTTCAAATACTTATAACAGCTGCTCATGAAGAGGTATATGAGTGTCCAATCTAAAAAGTAAACTCTGGGAAACACCTATGCCTTTCAAGATCTGCCTTGTTTGTTTTTCATTGTAACCAAGCCTCAATAAGGATTTACTTATTTCAGTCATTGGTTGTACTCTTTTCACATAGGGAAGGAGTAAAATTTTTTGTGCTCTTTCCACCAATATTTGAGTTGAATCTTTCATGTCCATGCCATTTATAAAGTTACCGTGTTTGACCGTTATATATCAATGATGTCATTAGTGATAAGCATGATATCACTAACGATAGGATGCTTAAAGCCAAGGGAAACCAACCAGAATCGACCATGTCAAGCAGCCGAAAAACAAACATCTGTAATCGGGAGGGATACTTTCCATGTTTCGCCTTATAAACCACCTCAAATAGAGTCCGAGTAGAGTTTTTATCCATTTCGTATATATTATAAAGTTACTGAATCGTCTGTTATTACTGCTTTCACATTTCCATGAGAGTCCAGTATCTTTACTGGAGAAACAGTCACATTCTCGTCACTCAACAGCCGCCCTCCAAGTTCATGTATGGCTACATGCCGCATCCGCGCCGCTTCAAGGCTGTTCCGTTTAAAGCTCATGGCAAGACTTACACTCGGTTTAGTGGTCTTGAATACTTTTACCAGATATTCATAAGCGGCAGTTTTCTTTCGGGAATCTTCCCAATCAATCTTCTTCATATATTTTTATGCTTTAATGTTTGTCAGTTTATCTACAAGCGTCAGGCGCAGTTCTTTGTCTTCTATCCGAGCTACATCGGCAAGTATATCCACCAGACGTTCTTTTGTCAGGCGATTATGATTGCGTTTCATCGGTTCCGGGAAGAGGGAGAGCTGCTGTACCTGTGATTGCATCCGGTATGCTTCAGCAATCTTGTTCACTACCAAATCCTCTGCCCAGTCACGAAACATCATCGCCCGTTCGCTCTTGATAAAGAACCCGAGACGGACAATGCCACGTTTAGTCCAATATATCGCAACTGACTGTTTTCCAAATGCGTTGGTTTTTCCAACGCCTGTAATAAAGTGCTTTCCTTCTATTAATTCTTTGGTATGTTCCAATTTATGGCTCCTAATAGTTCCACCTGCAACACCAAAGCCTTTTGCCACTTCATTCGTTGTCATAAGGAACTCAAACTTGTCATCTGGGAGTATCTCGACCGATAAGTTCTCCGAAACGTGTTCTAAAACCTTTTCCATACTTATTATTATTTAAAGTTTAATGATTATCTTTATCCGCTGTAAACGATTACATATGTTGCAAACCATTGATTACGCTGCAAACTTACAGAATATTCTGATATGAACAAAGAAAAAGAAAACAAAAATGCAGAAATTTCTGCAAGAATAACAGAAGTACTGCAATATACGGGCGATACACGTAATGGATTCGCTGTAAAACTGGGATATGAGCGTGCACAGACAGTTTATGACGTTATTAATATGAAGTCTGCACCAAGTTATGACTTCTTTCGTCGTTTTTCAATATCAGAATATTCTGATATAATTGACTTAAAATGGCTCCTCACTGGTGAAGGTGCTATGCTTCGTACTAATGATGTATCAACTTCAGAACCACTCCCCAGTATCAACCAAGAATATAAAGGCGCCCCTTATTATAATGTGGATTTCATAGGTGGCTTTGAGTTTGTTTCCAATGACCAGACGCAACTGCCGGACTATTATATAAACTATCCTCCATACAACAAACCGGGAGTAATGTGGTGTAACCTTACTGGACATTCCATGGAGCCAGAGATAAGCAATGGAGACGTAATAGCACTGAAAGAGGTTAGATCTCCCATAGAATATCTTCCTGCCGGCGAAATATATGGTATCATTACGGATGATTACCGTACGGTAAAACGTATTCGTCCAGGTGCTCAAAAAGGTTTTGTACGTCTTATTCCGGCAAACAAGTCTCCTGAATTCTGTGAACAAGAAATTCCAGTCGAGATGATCCGGCGGGTATTTGCTGTTTTAGGCAGCATCCGCAAGTTTTTTTAAATAACCTCTCGGATGATATTTCTTCTTATAATGGGAATATCTATTTTCATACTAAATAATGCTCCCGGCACAATCACCGGGAGCGTTTCCATCAAACAACTAATTAATTACCTTAATCTCCGCACGCTTTATCCCTCAGTCGGAGCCCTGAATGCCGGGAGCGTTCTTCACACCTTCAAAAACCATTGCGGCAGCAACAAGACTCGAACTTGTGACAAAAGAGCTGCACACATGTATCATCACGTATGCACACCTGCGCTCTACCAACTGAGCTATACTGCCAATTATTTGCGACGCGCGCACGTTTATTGCGCTAAAATAACACTTATTCCATAAATACTTATTATGAATCAACAGTTTATGTGGTTAGTGAAATTACACTACTTGCTAAAAACGCTATACTATCCCCCTATAAATATTTATTTAAACGCCTAAAAACATAACTTAAAAGGAAACATCATATAAGAAACATACAAAAAAATGCTACGAAAAAGTATCCCCAACTTTTATATAAGTAAACAAATCAGACATAAAAGTATCCCCAACTCGGTATCCCCAACAGTATCCCCAATTGGGTATTTAACATTTCAACACTATATTATTTCCTTTTATAATTATCATCGCTCACCCATATTTCAATAGATAGATAGCCATTTCCTCTAAACACCTTAAATAGCATGGTTTTTATTACTAAATACTTCTATATATTTATTATTTAGAATATCTTTGTAGAAATAAACTTCTAAATAATGAATTTATGACTAAGATAATTCACGTACATCTCATTTTCGAGAAAAAGGACTATTATTTCGGCAGTATCAGCGCCATTTATACCGTCCTAAATGACGCTCAAATAGGTATCAAAAAGAGCTCGCTACTTCATGCCGGTCTCACTGATGGTGGCGTTAAACTGACCCAGAAAGCCATTATACGACAGTCTCACCTCATTCGTAGTACCCAAGAGTAGTCCTGTCCACCCTGCACAGAAAAAGGGCTGAATCGTGCCTCAAAAGCATCAATCCAGCCCTCTGTTTTGCCACTATGTAACATTTGACCGTTTAGACCGTTTATGTTTTCCCTTCAAATGTAACATCTATGTCCTATAATGTAACAATTCGATTTGATATTCTTTAATTGCCCAATTTCATTTAACCTCCTTATTCATAGGTATTTCAGTCACATTTACCTATGTTGAGTTAACATACGAAGTGATTTGTCCCCCTTAATGGTTCAGGTCGGGGCTCAGGTCGCGGTGACCGCAAAGCCGGGAACCGGGATAATCCTTCAGCAGCAGCAACACAAGCACATGCAGGGAGTGCTTTTGGAAAAGGGTGCGTGTATCGGCAGGGCGACCGCACTCGTCAAGACCGCCTTCGTAACAGACACCGATGCTACCTGCATTCCAACCCCGGACATGGGCACCAGGCAGGGACAAGGGACGCAGGGACTTGATGTCACCGTTCTTGCGGATATAAAAATGATAACCTGCGCCGGAGAAGCCCCGGCGCAGGTGGTCTGTCGTCAAGTCGTGCTCCGTATAGCAGCGGTCGCAGCGGGTGGCGGAACAATGGACGACGATAAGATTGATGAATCTCATGAGAATTAAAAATTAGAAATTAAAAATTAAAAGTGAAGGAAACCCGCTACACTGTCATGGCATGGGCGCTCAGGGCACCAATAAGCGCGGAGGCTACAGCGATTATCACTTTCAGAATCTTATCCCAAACAGATGATTTTGTACTCATAAAATTAAGGATTAATAGTTAAGAATTAATGGTTAAGGGTTAGTGATTAAGGATTAAGGGCTAATGATTAATGGTTAATCATTAGGGATTGATTAGCGATAAGCGATTTGCTTGTGTTCATTAACCATTAATCACTAACCCTTAATCATTCCTTCTTTATCCCAGCGGATTTTCGCCCTGGTCGCCGTCGTCGCCGGAGCCGCCTCCGGAACCACCGCCTTGATTGCCGCCGCCGGAGCCGCCCTCCTCGGGCTTGTCGAGCACAAAGCCCACATTCGCCGGGCTGCGGGTCACGGCGGTACTGCCGTTCACCAGCTTCAGCTCCTTGTCGGGGATAAAGCGGATATTCACCTTCGAGATATTGCGCACCGTACATTTGTCCGAGGCCTCCATGCCGGGACAGCGGAACGTCATGTGGAAAGTGCCCAGCTGGTTCAGCTTCACCTTGTCGCCATTGGCAAGGTTGCCTTGAATCTCCTCCACCAGGGCTTCGATGACGTGCTTCACGTCGCCCTTCGTCATGGCACAGTTTTTCTGAATGGAGGCGGCAAGGACATCGATGTCCACGGTGCCGCAGGTCTTGGGTTTCTGACGGAGATAGTACAACATGGGCGAAGCCGGGTTGCTTACGATTTTACGGCGCTGGAAGCGCTCTACAATTACATCCATAAATTTGAAAAGTTAAGGTTTAAGTTAAGAAAAATGAGTTATAAGAGAGAAGTGGGTAAGGGAAGGGATAGGGCGCCCGAATCAATGATTATTCCTTTTCTTAAGCACATTACAAAGATACAACATTAAGAAGCGGAAGTCAAGTATTTTGCCATTTTTTTTACTACAAAAAACACGGAGACACAGAGTTTTTCAAGCAATAAGAAAAATCTCCGTGTCTTTGTGTCCCTGTATTCTATAAATTTCCATCCATCACTTTGCATTCCTCGTCAGCCACTCCAATGGTGGTATGTAGTCCACCAGTTTTGTCATGCTTTGGTTATGATGGAAATAGACTTCACCGGTTTTGCCATTACGGTGCTTGGCTATGATGACGATACCCAGGCCATCGGTGGGATAAGTACTCTTCTTATCGACGGTCTTGCCGTAGAGGGCAGGGCGGCAAAGCAGCATTACCATATCCGCATCCTGCTCTATGGCGCCGCTCTCGCGCAGGTTGCTCAGGGTGGGGCGATGGTCTATGCTACCGTCGCTCGCCCGGTTCAGCTGGCTCAGCAGCAGTACGGGGATATCCAGCTCCTTGGCCAGCAGCTTTGCCTTGCGGCTTGCCTGCGCCACTTCCTGCTCGCGGTTACGGTTTTTCTGGTCACTCCTCATGTCACATAGTTGCAGATAGTCCACAATCACCATGTCACAGCGATTCTTGCTCTTCAGCAGGCGGGCGGAAGAACGCACGCGGTCCATGCTCGTCATCGGATGGTCGTCTATCAGTATGGGCAACCGCGACAACTCGGCAGACGCCTCATGCACCTGCCTCACCTCGCCAGGTGTGAGCTGGCCGCTACGCAGGTGTTGCGGGTCTACCCCCTCCGTAGCTGCAAGCAGCCAGCGGTCTCCCAGGCGCTCGCCTTGCATTTCGAGGCTGAAGACCACCACATGACGCCCCGCCATGGCAGCGGCACGGGCCAGGTGGAGGGCAAAGGCCGTCTTCCCCACCGACGGACGGGCAGCAAGGATGTTCAAGTCGCCGCGCTGCCAGCCCGCCGTAACGTGGTCCAGAGCGTCAAAACCCGTAGGGATACCCGTAATGCCGTTGCATCCGTGCTCCATACGCTGCTCCACCTCGGCCAGCGTGTCGTCCATCAGCCGGTCTATGGAGCGAAGGTGGTCGGCTACGCCGCTCTCGTCCTCCAGCCCCTCCAGCAGTCGATGGGCTTCCACCAGGATGTCGTCAATATCCATCGACTCGTCGGCACTGAACGCCAGCAGTTGCTGGAATCCCGTACGCATGATACGCCGCGTGTGCAATTGCCTAAGGATGAGCGCATGATACTCCAGATGAGCACTGGAGCTGACCTTCGAGCTGATGCGTAACAGTTCGTAAGGCCCGCCCACGGCATCGAGTTTGCCACGGGCTGCCAGTTCGTTCTTCAGCGTGATGGTATCTATGGACTTTGCGCTGCGATACATCGATTGCAGGGCGGCAAAAATTTCCAGATTCTTCTCCTCGTAGAACATCTCGGGACGAAGTTTGTCCACCACCAGAGGCATGGCAGCGCGCTCTATCATGCAGGCACCGATGACAGCTTCTTCGAGGTCACTGTCGTGGGAAAAAGTAGTTTCAGTCATCATATTCATTTTCAAAAGATTTGTCCGCCAGATAGGTGGCGGCTTGTTTACAATATTTTTGGTTGTTCAGATGGTCGTAATATTCGTCGATGTTGTCCAGTGCCCGCTGTTTCTCGCCTGCCGTCAATTTTTTCCATTCGCGACGGGCCCGGCCGATGTTTACCTTGGGATGCTCGGTGATGTCATGAAACTTTTCCCAGAAGATGCAGAAGTCCTCTCCCACCCCAGCCACCGGCGCTGCCTTCTTCTTCCGCGGGGCTGCTTTAGGACGGGCATTGCCAGTAAGGAAATCATAATCGGGGATACGGATGTGCATCACGTAGGGGTTGGCCACCCGCTCCACGATGCCGGCGTCGAACATCTTGTTGAAGAAGTAGCGCGTACGGTTGCGGGGCCACCCCAATATCTCCATCCAGCGGGCCAGGGAAAGTACGGACTCGCCACGTACACAGTCGAAAAGGTGTCCCCTGACGTTGCAGGTCACCGTGCTGTAGTTGACGTGTGTCAGCACAAAGACAAAGGCTTCGAAGGCATCGGCGGCTTTCTCTCCGGTTTTCATATTCATTTGTTCCTCAAACAAGGCTTTGGGGAAGAGGAGATAGCCTTTCTTCAGCATCTCCGTTGTCATGGGGCTCATTTCTTTTTCCATTTTTGTCTATTCTTAATTCGATAATGCGACAAAGGTAAGGGACCAGCCAGGGGGATACAAATAAGCAGTTAGAATCGGCTAAAAATTAATGAAATACATAAGGTGGCGAGAGAGGGGTTCACCTCATCCTCCACCACCCTATATAATAATATACTAAAATAATCAGAATGTATTAGAAATACATTCTCTATTTCGCATATTTTTTAGAGACCAGAAGATACGGATTTTTCACGGTCATATCCTTCACGTGGTCGGGCATCCCCCAGTAGCTCAGGAGAATGCCTATCTGTACGGGGGTGAGGTGGGCAGTCCTGGCGGTATAGCCCTGGTCCGTCAGATCCTTCAGCAGGCAAGCGTGTTCCGCAATGGAACGGCGCAGGGCCTTTACGGCCGAGCAGGCATACGCGTAGTTTGGGTAATAGGCCACTGCCACATCTGCAATGCGATGGCATCCCTCGAGCAGCCATTCAAAACTTTGTTCTTTTATCATTTTGCATATATTTATTAATAAAACATGTTGCAAAGTTAGAATGGGAGGGAAAACTGGGAAAGTTCGAGTGGCAATAAGAAAACTTGCTCAAGAAAAATGAATGTGTCAAAACGGTTGATGACACACCCTCACTGTCTTATTGATAAAAGCAACACTTTCATACTATAATAGGGAAGCACACATTTTGCGTATTTCATGTAACTTATCGGTCAGCGATTTTTCTTTAAGAGAGACAGCCATATTATATCTCGCCTGCCTATTAACGAGGAGTTCCGCACTAATCCCTAAGGCTGCTTCTACCATAAGAGCGAAGTCACTGGTTACGTCTCCCTCTCCCTCTTGAAGTACCCCAGCACCGTGGCCGGTGTGAGACAGCAGCGTTCTACGCTTTTCAGGCGGCTCTGAAAAGTATATCGGGAGCATAGCACAAGGCAGAACCAAGTATAGTTCAAGCTACGGTGCAAGCGGTGCTGAAGGTGGTCGAAAAAACGGGAAACACGGGCAAAGAAGCTAGCGATACGCTCGCGGGGAACAAAACGGGAAGGCTGTACGGCAGCATTACGGGAGCGCTTGGCGGTACGTTCCATCTGTGCAAGGGTATACTCCAGTTGCTCGATGTCATTGCGAGTGTTCTCCATGGTTTGTTCCAATTTCTCGCGTCGTGCCTGCTGCTTGGTATATCGTTCTTTTCTGTCAGCGATTCGGTTTTTGAGGTCTTCTGCGGTGAGGTTTATTCCTTTGTTCTGGATTGATTTCATTATAAACGTCTGTTTTATAGTTGTTTGTCTGTATATAAGTTCACGAAAACACATCATCCGTCTGCACCGAATGCATAATGCATAAAGGGCAAACGGATGATATATCAGGAGCAAATGTACGATGAATATTGCAGATAAAGTTCTTAATGACCATTAAGTCTTGTTATAAAACATGATATTATCTACTGCAAATTTGGAGATTATCAGAAAACACGTACCTTTGCAATGTGTTTTTCATAGTATTAGATTTAAGGTTAACAAAAGATTGGCTGTCTGGGATAGATAGCCTTTTTTTTATGCCCGCACCATTCGATTCATCCAATTAGTATCAATTCACTTTATACAACTTTTTAACCCACCAAAAGTGTTTTTAAACCCCAAAAGTTGTAGATTATAAATACTATGTTTATATTTGCAACATGAAAAAAGCGCTCGAGAAAATGTAGTATCTACAACTCGTCTGTGAAGTAGGTGGCGGTTGTGATATAGACAGCGTTCATAAGACAAACAAGCAAGCAATCTACAACAATAAAAATATGAAAGTTAGACTTATGACGAAAGTTAGTGCTGCAACCCTCATTTCAGCAATTGCCTGCAGCATATTCACGGGATGTACCGAAAAAGACCTATACAATCCCGAACGTGGAAAAACAGAACTAAAGCCGGAGAGCGAATACTTTGACTTTGCAACAACAGCTCAGGTAGCTTTTGACGTGAATTATGGAAAAATCGCAGGAGGCGCATTAATAGAGGTGTTTACAGAAGACCCCATCACCTATCAGACAAACAACCTCTACTCCATCAACGGCGAAGCGGTTTTTAAAATCTTTGCAGATGCAGACGGACGCTTCACCGGCAACGTAGAACTGCCCAAAGCGACAGAAAAGGTATATATCATCTCACAAAGTTGGGGAGCCCCCATGTATGTGGAAGCAGATGTGGAAAATGGCAAAGTGGTGGTAGATATGACCGAAAATAATGCCAACACCCGCTCAACTGCCATGACACGTGCAAAATCCAACCTGACTATCGACCTAAAGGATAGGAAGGAACGGGTATACTCCATCGTTGGATGGGGACAATCTCACGGTGAGATTATTGATAATAATGACATTGTAACTACGGGAAATTTCAATGACGGAACTTTAAAGCAGTTACAACACACACTGTGGAAAGGTTATGACAGCAAACCCAGCAATCTGGACAACAGAGCTTTGGTGAGCGATACAAAGCATGTGAACACCACCATTGCCCAAGCATATATCAACAACCAGGGACAACACGTAACGATTACCGATGCAGAACTGTATCTGACCTTCCTGACCGAACGTGCCGGTTACCTGACTTCCATCGGCTATTATTACTACAAGACCAATGAAATTCCCAACAGCCCTGACAAGGTAGACAAATTCATTATCATTCCCAATGCATCCATTGCAGGAGACGACCCGTATACCGGATGGTCTGGAAGTGGTAACAAATATTCCCGATATGACGCTCCCATACAGAAGAATACAAAAATACAACTTCTGTATCAGGACGAAAACGGTAATGTCTCCACCAAATTCCCGGCAGGATATACCATAGGATATTTCATCATCCCCAATGGATATACCCCCAATAAAGGTATCGACTACTCTATAAATTATATATATTCCAATAAAGAATGGAACAAGATATATGCAGGCCAACAAGCTCGCTTTATCTCCCTCTCCACCAGCAACGGCACGGTAGTCTACGGAGTAGAAGATGGCGATGATACCAGCTACGAAGACATACTGTTCTGTATCGATGCCAACCCCAATGAAGCCATTCAAGACCCGGACCGTCCGGTCATAGACCCGGAAGAGCCTACGGTGACGAGCTCCGAAACAACCTACCGCACGTATGCCTACGAAGACATCTGGCCCAATGGCGGTGACTATGACTTGAACGACGTGATTATCGAACACAAACGGGCCATTTCATTCAACAGCAACAATTATGTGCTGAAGGTGGAAGACACCTTTGTACCCGTACAGCAAAGTGGTGCCGCCACATACTCCAACGCATTTGCCGTGCAATATGTGGCCAGCCAGCGAGGCAGCATAGAACTGCCTGCCGGAGCAGTCGATGAAACAGAGACCTCTTCTGTCATCCTATTCCCCGATGCAAAGTCTGTGCAGGGCAACGAATTTACCGTAACCCGTACATTTGCAGACAACACATTGCCTAAGAAGAATCTGGAGAGCGACTTGAACCCGTTCATCATTGCCCAGTATACAGCCGGAGCCGACAACCGGACAGAAGTGCATCTGCCCAAGAAGAAAGCGACCGGTAAAGCCAACGCAGAGCAAATCGGAGCCGAAGACGATGCCTACTACATCAACAAGGACGGCAAATATCCATTCGCCATCATGCTGCCGGCCACAACCGGCACGGAAGGCCCCATCCGGTTCACTCCGGCAAAGGAAACCGTACGCATCGACCTGGAGTATCCCGATTTCGCCAAATGGGTAGAGTCCAATGGTGCCACCAATAATGACTGGTATCTCTACTACCAGTCGTCCAAAGAGTGAAATCCTACGACATTGCTTAAAGAAGAGCCGCGCAATAGTTGCATTTGCGCGGCTTTTTCATGCATGACCATTACCGTTATGAAATTATTTTTTCTACATTTGCATCCGCTAAAAGGAAACAAAACCGCATCAGGCTGAAAAAAACATGAGGAATACATCACCCGCCGCACCTACCATCCGCTTCCGCCGCTGGAGCAGAAAAGCCTACGCTGCATTTGCCAGCATAGGACGGTGTGTCACCATCGGTTGCCTGCGCAAAAGCGTGGCAGACAGCTCTCTGTCCAAACAGAAGACTGCGGGAACCGCCGGACATGCCGGATGCGGGGAAGAGAGTACCTGGAAAGGAGAAACGGAAGGAAGGGAAACCGACACCGGCATTCCGCTGGGTAGCAGCAGCGTCCTGACAAGTATCCTCACGGAGCCGGGAACGAACCGGCACATTCTTTTTGAAACACAATTCATCCGCCCCTGCGGGAATACGGGCGGACAAGACACATATAGCCTGAAACAAAAGAGAACAAGAGGTACGGATTACCGGAAGCCATGCAGCAGAATGACGAGCTGCACCGCCCCGGCAATCCGTACCTCTGTCTTTATCCATGAACATAACCCAAGAAAGATATGACCCTACAGAAATTAAAGGAACAAGTGCTGCGCGGCAGCCACATCAGTAAGGAAGAAGCCGAATGGCTGGCTGTGCAACCCGACAAGGAAGCGCTATACGAAGCTGCCCACGAGATAACCCGGGCCCGAGCCTCGGAGGAGTTCGACATGTGCTCCATCATTAATGCCAAGTCCGGACGATGCCCGGAAAACTGCAAGTGGTGTGCACAGTCGTCGCACTACAAAACCCAGGCAGACGTGTACGACCTGGTGGACAAAGAAGAATGCCTGCGGCATGCCCTGCATAATGAAGCCCAGGGCGTGGCACGTTTCTCGCTGGTGACCAGTGGACGGAAGCCCTCCTCCAGAAACATGGAGAAACTGTGCGAAGCCGCCCGGCACATGCGCCGGCACTCGTCCATCCAGTTGTGCGCATCACTGGGACTGCTCAACGAAGACGAAATGCGGGCACTGCACGACGCAGGCATCACCCGCTATCACTGCAACCTGGAGACAGCCCCCTCCTACTTTCCCCAACTGTGCAGCACGCACACGCAGGAAGAGAAGCTGCGCACCCTGCAAGCCGCCCGCAATGTAGGCATGGACATCTGCAGCGGCGGCATCATCGGCATGGGCGAGAGCATGGAGCAACGCATCGAATTCGCCTTCACACTGCGCGAGCTGGAAGTACAGTCCATCCCCATCAACCTCCTGAGCCCCATCCCCGGCACACCGCTGGAACGGCAGGCACCACTCAGCGAGGAGGAAATACTGACCACCATCGCCCTCTTCCGCTTCATCAACCCGACAGCTTTCCTCCGCTTTGCCGGAGGACGCTCGCAACTGAGCAAGGAGGCCGTAAAGCAAGCGCTACACATCGGCATCAACTCCGCCATCGTGGGCGACCTGCTGACAACGCTCGGCTCGAAAGTGTCAGAAGACAAGGTACTGATAGAAGATGCCGGATACCGGTTCTGCGGCTCGCAGTTCGACAGAGAGCACCTATGGCACCCCTATACCTCCACCACCAACCCGCTACCGGTGTATAAGGTGAAGCATGCCGAAGGCGCCACCATCACCCTGGAAAGCGGAGAAACACTCGTAGAGGGAATGTCGTCGTGGTGGTGCGCCGTCCACGGGTACAACCACCCTACACTGAACCGGGCGGCAGAGAAACAGCTGGGCAAGATGTCGCATGTGATGTTCGGAGGGCTGACACACGACCCTGCCATTGAACTGGGCCAGTTGCTGCTACCGCTTGTCCCGCCGTCCATGCAGAAGATATTCTATGCCGACTCGGGCTCGGTGGCAGTAGAGGTGGCCTTGAAAATGGCCGTGCAGTACTGGTATGGCAAGGGAAAGGCGAAGAAGAACAATTTTGTGACTATCCGTTCGGGCTATCACGGGGATACATGGAATGCCATGTCTGTCTGCGACCCGGTGACGGGCATGCATTCGCTGTTCGGGGCATCATTGCCGGTGCGCTATTTCGTGCCGCAGCCGCGCTCGCGCTTCCACGGCGAATGGGATGAACGGGATACGGTGGAACTGCGGAAACTGGTAGAGGAGCATCACGAGGAACTGGCAGCGCTTATCCTCGAACCTGTGGTGCAGGGCGCTGGCGGCATGTGGTTCTACCACCCCCAGTACCTGCGCGAAGCGGCACAGATATGCAAGGAACATGGCCTGCTGCTGATATTCGATGAGATAGCCACGGGCTTCGGACGGACGGGAAAACTCTTTGCCTGGGAGCACGCGGGTGTAGAACCGGACATCATGTGCATAGGAAAGGCCATAACGGGCGGATACATGACGCTGTCTGCCGTACTGACGACGAATGAAGTGGCGGATACCATCTCCAACCATACACCGGAGGTGTTTATGCACGGACCCACCTTTATGGGGAATCCACTGGCATGCGCCGTAGCGTGCGCTTCGGTGAAGCTGCTGACCTCGCCCGAATACGACTGGCAAGGCAAGGTGACTCGCATCAGCCGGCAACTGCAAGAAGAGCTTGAACCGGCACGCCGATTACCGCAAGTGACGGATGTACGTGTGCTGGGAGCCATCGGGGTGATTGAGACAAAAGAACCCGTAGACATGGCGTGGATGCAAAAACGCTTCGTTGAGGAGGGAATCTGGGTACGCCCGTTCGGAAGATTGGTATACCTGATGCCTCCGTTCATTATAGAGCCGGAACAGCTGAGGAAGCTGACGGGAGGGTTGATGAAAATTATACAGGAAATGAATTGAGAGGATAAAGGGAAAATTATTATATCAAGAATTTATGAACGTAACTAACTATATGCAGCAAGAGCTGCAAACATTGAAAGAACACAGCAACCTGCGCCGCCTGCCGCAACTGACACACGAGGGACGCACGGTTGTAGCCGATGGCCGGCATATGCTGAACCTTTCGTCCAACGACTATCTGGGTCTGGCTGCCGACCGCCAGCTGAAGGAAGAATTCCTGCAGACACTGACACCGGACACCTTCCTGCCGACTTCCTCCTCCTCCCGCCTGCTGACGGGGAACTTCGGGATTTACGAAGAGCTGGAGACGGAACTCGCTACACTTTTCGGCACAGAGACAGCACTGGTGCTCAATAGCGGCTATCATGCCAATATGGGGATTCTACCCGCCGTGAGCGATGCACAAACCCTGATATTGGCAGACAAGCTGGTGCATGCCAGCATCATCGACGGCATCCGCCTATCCACCGCACGCTGCATCCGCTTCCGCCACAACGACCTGGTACAACTGGAACGCCTGCTGGAACAACACCATGCAACATTCCGGCAATTGATTATCGTCACAGAAAGCATCTTCAGCATGGACGGTGACCAAGCCGACCTCACGGCATTGGTGCGTTTGAAAAAAAGATACTCCAACGTACTGCTCTATGTGGACGAAGCCCATGCATTCGGCGTAAGGGGACCGCGCGGTCTGGGCTGCGCCGAAGAAACCGGATGCATCCGGGATATAGATTTCCTCGTGGGCACCTTCGGCAAGGCAGCGGCGTCTGCCGGCGCATACATCGCCTGCTGCCGGACGATACGCGAGTATCTCGTCAACCGGATGCGAACCCTCATCTTCACCACGGCATTGCCTCCGACAAGTATTGCCTGGACACTGTTTATCGTACGGAAACTTGCCGGAATGCAGGACCACCGCGAGCATCTGGCAAGAATCAGTCGGACACTGCGCGAAGCATTACAAGCCAAGGGGTACGGATGCCCCAGCGCAAGCCATATCGTCCCACTGATTATTGGCCCCAGTGCCGACACCGTGCTGTGCGCAGAGCTGCTGCAGAGGCATGGCTTTTATGCACTGCCGGTACGCCCGCCCACGGTGCCCGAAGGGACATCACGCATCCGCTTCTCGCTGACGGCAGACATACGGGAAGATGAGATTGGAGAACTTATACCCCTTATTCCCCTAAAGGAAGAGAGGAATACTAACGCTATACGATTCTAAAAACAGATGAAACAAAGTTACATTATACACGAGCATCATCCCCGGCTATTGCTGTTCTTTGCCGGCTGGGGAGCCGATGAGACGCCTTTCAAAATGTATCGTCCGGTAGCCAGCGACTTCATGGTGTGCTATGACTACCGCACACTGGATTTTGACGCCTCCGGACTGGAAGAATACCGCGAAATTAACCTCATCGGCTGGTCTATGGGGGTATGGGCGGCTTCGCAGACCGTGCCACAGCTCTCATCGCCAGGTACGTCCGGCGAAGGTATCCATATGGCAAACAGCATCGCCATCAACGGAACGCCCTACCCCATAGACCAGCATATGGGCATTCCACCCGCCATCTACCACGGGACATTGGACGGACTGACCGGGGCTTCACTGCACAAATTCCTCCGCCGCATGTGCGCCAACGGAGCAGCCTTCAAAGCTTTCCTGGAAATCACCCCCCGCCGTCCGCTGGAAGAGTTGAGAGATGAGTTGACGGAGATTGAGAAGATGTACCACACACTGCCTGCTGTCACCTTCCATTGGCAGCAGGCAGTAACGGGAGGCAACGACCGCATCATTCCACCAGCCAACCAGCTGCAAGCCTGGGAAATACTCGGCACCCCCGTACTGCAAACGGAGGATGCCCACTACCAGGAAGAGTTATTCAGACATTACCTGCAAGACCTATGGACAAGCCACTGAACCCGATGGACAAACAACTGATAGCCGCCCGCTTTGCCAAAGCCCGGAATACCTATACCCGGGAGGCCCGCGTGCAGCAACAAGTCGCCGAGAAGATGATGCAGCTCATAAAGGAACCATACACACGTTTCCGCCGTGTCGTAGAGTTTGGCTGCGGAACGGGAAGCTACTCACGTATCCTCCTCCACACCTTGCAACCGGAAGCTCTGCTGCTGAACGACTTGTGCCGGGAAATGGAGGAGTGCGTCAAGGAACTTTGCGACGGCACTACCGTGCAGTTCGTCCCCGGTGATGCCGAAGCCATCGACTTCCCCGGAGAAACCGACCTGATAACCTCGTGCTCCACCCTGCAATGGTTCAACGACCCAGGTGCTTTCTTCACCCGCTGCCACCAAGCACTGGTGGCAGACGGCCTGCTTGCCTTCAGCACCTTCGGCGCCACAAACATGCACGAAATACGCCAACTGACTGGGCACGGGCTGGACTATCTCTCCGTTGAGGAGCTGCAAGCCCTGCTGTCTCCCGGTTTCGATATTCTTCATGCCGAAGAAGAGGTGATATCCTTGCCCTTCCCCACTCCCCAGGCAGTGCTGAAGCATCTGAAGCAAACCGGAGTCACGGGTACGGAAAAAAGGATGTGGACGCGTAGTCGCCTGCAATCCTTCTGCAAAGAATACACAACCCGGTTCAGTGATGCCGCAGGCAACGTAAGCCTGACCTATCACCCTATTTATATCATCGCACGAAAAAAAACAAAATAATGGAAACAAAAAACATCTACTTCATCAGCGGCATTGATACAGATGCCGGAAAAAGCTATTGCACCGCCTGGTACGCCCGTGAGCTTATGCAACGCGGCCTGCGCGTCATCACCCAAAAATTCATCCAGACCGGCAACACCGGTCATTCCGAGGACATCGACCTGCACCGCCGCCTCACCGGAACCGGCTACCTGCCGGAAGACAAAGAGGGGCTGACCATGCCCGAGATATTCTCCTATCCCTGCTCTCCCCACCTCGCCGCCCGCATAGACAAGCGCCCGATAGACTTCGGAAAAATAGAGCGTGCCACCAGGGAACTTTCCCATCGCTATGATACCGTGCTCGTAGAAGGCGCCGGCGGTCTGATGGTTCCCCTTACCGAAGATTTCCTGACGATAGACTACATTGCGGAGAAGCAGTACCCGCTTATCTTTGTCACCTCCGGAAAGCTGGGCAGCATCAACCACACCCTGCTGAGCTTCGAAGCCATCAAGAACCGGGACATCGCGCTCGATACGGTACTCTACAACCTCTATCCCACGGTAGAGGACAAGACTATCCAGGAAGACACGATGAAATACATCAAGCAGTATTTGTCCAAGCACTTTCCCGGAACAAAGTTTGAGGTAGTGCCGGAAATTGTGTAAATTTGCAGCACATAAACGTCCTACTGCACATGGAAGCATTTACATTAGATTCAACTGAAATTATCGTACTCGCTACGGCGGGTGGTCTGTTCCTTATTCAAATTATCTACTACCTCTGTCTCTACAACCGTATTCATGCGCGCAGCCGTGCCGTGAAGCAGGGAGACACGCACTTCACCCAGGAACTGCCCCCCATATCCGTCATCATCTGCGCCCGCGAGGAATCCGAGAATCTGCGCCGCAACCTGGGCGCCGTGCTGGAGCAGGACTATCCCCAATTTGAAGTCATCGTCATTAACGACGGCAACACCGATGAGAGCGAGGATTACCTGACCATCCTCGAGGAGAAATATCCCCATCTCTACCACAGCTTCGTACCCGATTCCTCCCGTTACATCAGCCGCAAGAAGCTGGCCGTGACGCTTGGAATCAAGGCCAGCAAATATGAATGGCTGGTGTTTACCAATGCCAACTGCATGCCCCAAAGCAACCAATGGCTGCGACTGATGGCACGCAACTTCACATCACGTACCCAAGTGGTGCTGGGATACAGCGGCTACGAACGCGGCAAAGGCTGGCTGCACAAACGGGCGGCATTCGACAATCTGTTCACTTCCATGCGCTATCTGGGATTTGCCCTGGCAGGCAGCCCCTACATGGGCATCGGGCGTAACCTGGCCTACCGGAAGGAACTCTTCTACCAACAGAAAGGATTCTCCGCACACCTCAACCTGCAACGGGGAGACGACGATTTGTTCATCAACCACGTGGCTACCCCGGAGAACACGCGGGTAGAAACGGATGCCAATGCCATTGTGCGCATGCAGCCGCTTCTGCGTACCAAGGACTGGAAAGAAGAGAAAATAGGCTACGCCTCCACAGCACGGCTGTATCATGGAATGCAACGCTGGCTGGCCGGTTTTGAGACCCTGACCCGCCTGGCATTCCACGCATCCTGGATAGCCGCGATGGTCATCGGCATTCTGCACTTCCACTGGCTGGCAGCAGGCGTCGCTTTTCTTTTGTTCCTGTTCCGTTTCACCATGCAGGCAGTCATTGTCAACAAGACTGCCCACGACCTGGAAGAACAGCGCAGATATTACTTCACACTACCGGCTTTCGACCTATTGCAGCCGATACAGTCTTTACGTTGGAAATGGTACTGTCTGTTCCGCAAGAAAAGCGGTTTTCTGAGAAAGTGATTCTCTTATTCGTAACGGATGGAAGTTGCCGGATGGATGCGTGTAATCAGGAATGATGGGCCCAGCAACATCAGGACCGAAGCCAGCAATGTGCCGGCATTCAGCAGCAGGAACAGCCAGATATTGAAAGATACCGGAACAGTAGCCATGTAATAGGTTTCAGGGTCGAGCTTGAACAAGCCGGACCAGCGCTGCACGAAATAGAACGCAAGGCCGATTATGTTCCCCCAAAGCATGCCTTTCCCAATGAGGAAGACCAAAAACCAAAGGAAGACTTTACGGATGGTAAAGTTATTGGCTCCCAAAGACTTCAGCACGCCTATCATGGAGGTACGCTCTATGATGATAATCAGCAGGCCGGATACCATGGTGAACCCCGCCACTCCAATCATCAGAATGAGAATGACCCAGATGTTGACATCCAAGATGCCCAGCCAGGCAAAGATTTGGGGATTGAGCTGCTCTACATTGCGGACGCAATACTCGGCACCATAGCGGTCGGGATTCTCGTCCGTATCGACAGCTATCTCATAGGTGGTTTCTTCCAGCTTGTCATAATCGCGTATTTCCAGCTCCACACCGCTCACCTGGTCCGGCTCCCAGTTGTTCAGGCGATTCACCAAATAGAGGTCGGTAAGCAGGAATAGGTTGTCGTATTCGGAGAAGTTGGTTTGGTAGATACCTACAATCTTCAGGCGGCGAGCACGCACATCGTCCTGGATGAAGTAGGTGTCTATCTTGTCACCGAGTTTCAATTGCAGCTTGTTGGCAAGAGACTTTGAGATGACTACGCGGTTGGACGAAGCGGAATCGCTGAATTGCGGAAACTCCCCCTCCAGCAGATGGCGGTGGAAAAAGGTGCTGTCATACTCCTGCCCCACACCTTTCAGCACCATTCCCTGAAAGGCATCGGCGGTCTTTATCATCCCCGGCTTGGTGGAGTAGCGTTGTACATGCTTCACTTCGGGATAATCGGAAAGCGCAGCCATCATGCTGTCGCCCACCACCACCGGGCGCGTCTCATAAGAGCGTGCAGCATCCAGGTTGCCTATCTGGATATGGGCACCGAAACCCACGATTTTATCCCTTACCTCGCTCTTGAAGCCAACAATGACGGACACGGCAATAATCATCACCGCCAGTCCGAGAGCAATACCCACCATGGCAATAAGGACAGCCGGACGGGAAACTTGCTTGCCCGGCTCCGAGTTGCGATAAATGCGCAACGCTATAAAGCGAGATAAGTTCATGGGTCATTATTTTTTAGGCGCAGATTACACGGAAGATTTGAAACAAACGTCTTTATCTTAAGTTTTCCGTGTAATCCGCGTAATCCGCGCCTAATGAATTATTTCATTTTATTCGGTTCGTCCTGGATAGGCTTCCAATGCTTTTTGCAATACAAACAAGGCGCGGTTCAAGTCGTCTTTCTTCAGTACGTATGCGATACGCACTTCGTTGCGACCGGAACCCGGCGTAGTATAGAATCCGGACGCAGGCGCCATGAATACCGTCTGTCCCTCGTATTCGAACTCCGACAGACACCAGGCACAGAACTTGTCCGAATCATCTACCGGAAGCTTTGCCACCGTATAGAATGCTCCCATCGGGATGGGCGAATATACGCCCGGTATACGGTTCAATCCGTCAATCAAGCATTTACGGCGTTCTACATATTCATCGTATGTGTCGCGCAGATAATCCTCATCGGCATCCAGCGATGCTTCTGCGGCAATCTGGCCTATCAACGGAGGACTGAGACGCGCCTGGCAGAACTTCATGACAGCATCCCGGATTTCCTTGTTCTTCGTTATCAGGGCACCGATGCGGATGCCGCACTCCGAATAGCGCTTGGACACGGAATCAATCAGCACCACATTGTTCTCAATGCCCTCCAGATGGCAGGCAGAGATATAGGGAGAACCCGTATAAATAAATTCACGGTACACCTCGTCCGAGAAGAGGAACAAATCGTACTTCTTCACAAGGTCGCGAATCTGGTTCATTTCACGGCGTGTATAGAGGTAACCCGTAGGATTGTTGGGATTGCAAATCAAAATAGCACGCGTGCGCTCGTTAATCAACTCCTCGAACTTCTCTACCTTGGGCAACGAGAAACCCTCTTCGATGGTCGTGGCAATGGTGCGTATCTTGGCTCCGGCAGAGATGGCAAACGCCATATAATTGGCATAGGCCGGCTCGGGAACAATGATTTCATCCCCCGGATTGAGGCAAGCCAGGAAAGAGAACAACACCGCCTCCGAGCCGCCGGAAGTGATGATGATGTCGTCTGCAGTCAGATTGATATTGTACTTTGCATAGTAACCCACCAACTTCTCGCGGTAACTGCGATATCCCGCACTGGGACTGTATTCCAGAACTTTCCGGTCGATGTTCCGTATCGCTTCAATCGCGACTTCCGGAGTAGGCAGGTCGGGTTGACCGATGTTCAGGTGAAATACATGTATACCCCTCTGCTTGGCAGCATCTGCCAGAGGAGCCAGTTTTCTGATAGGAGATGCGGGCATCTCCATTCCGCGAATAGATATTGTTGGCATGAGGTTTATTTACTATTTGACGATTTATGATTTACTATTTAATAGAGTATTTATAGGTGATATTGCTATCACTTTATCATTAAAGTTGCAAATGTAGCGAATTATTTGAAACCAAAAGGAAGGCAAGACCATAAAAACTTTAAAAAACTTATCTATCGTAAAAACTCTATGATATGTAAACAGAAACTTGTATCTTTGAAAAAGCAAACGAGCCAAGTAGAATCAATTGTAAATAGTAAATAGTCAAATAGTAAATAACACCATGGTCATCAACCTTATAACTTTTGCTTCCATACTGCATAAACAAGCATCAGTCCGTAGCTCCCACGAAGTGATATTGACTGAATTGGAAAAATACTTTACCGTCAACTTCATTGATTACAAAGACATAGACAAGTTATCACCCGATGACTTCAGTATTATATTCATTGCCACCGGAGGTGTGGAACGGCTGGTAATCCAGCATTTCGAATCCCTTCCCCGCCCCGCCATCCTCTTGGCAGACGGCATGCAGAACTCACTGGCCGCCGCTCTCGAAATATCTTCCTGGCTGCGCGGCCGGGGAATGA
>OGNM01000185.1_pt1 | contig 46408 bp, 79 predicted proteins | sample 1573441 | NCBI WGS metagenome assembly OGNM01 (sample SAMEA2581915, study PRJEB24529) | metagenome | biome: Human gut stool | place: China | collected 2011
GACGGAAGATGCCGCCGATCAGCTTACCTTTGAACTGCTGCCCGAAGTTATCGCCCCACTTAACAGCAAAGCCCGGATTTGACTTTTCTACGCATGTAATAAATGTTTTAAGATTACGAACGCCATAGTCTACACTCTCATCAATAACCATATAGTTAGTGCCGGCATTCGGATATTTCTTGTCCGGACGAATGTCATTTTCAAACTGCTTCATAAAGTAGCCCGCCTGTTCGTCTCCTTCTGCGAAATCAAACAAGATAACAAGCATATCAAGTCCACCCTGGGATTTTTTCTCTGATACCTGCTTAATAACCATCTTGTGTCCGCCAAGAGCAATCGGTTCAAATTCTCCTGCTGCCTGTGTTGTGTCATAGCTATTTGGTTTCTGCATTATTGTTTTCTCCTTTTCCTAATTCGTAATAGTCTCTAATGATCTTGTCTACTTCTGCGAGATCATTATCAATAGTTAAACTGTCAAACATTCCGATCGGAGACTTACTTACTGCTCCCTGGCTGGACTGAGTGACAAATAAGTGTTTTCCGCTTTCTTCAATACAGCGAAGAACGATGGTAAAAAGACCTTCCAAACAAATTTTTTCATCAAGTAGCTTTCCTATGGTCTTTGGTTTCACATCTCCAGAATCATCCTTTTCTTCGTGCATCATCATATATACAATTTTGTCCTGCGGTACTTTCGTAACTATAAACTGGATAAGATTCCAGAAATAATCACCAATGTCATTGTAAAGTGAAAATACTGCATTGCCTTTTCCGGCAGAAGCGTGTCCTCTCATAAAGTGGTTGGTGATAAGATATCCAGCATCATCAATCACAATAGAATCCGCTTTTGATGCAATCAGGCATTTCATTACCTGCTGGTAATCATCTGTAAACCATCCGTCAATCTTTCCTTTGAACGGAAGCGGCTTATTTAATACTCTGATAAGGTTCCAATCGGAATTCTGACAGTTTCTAAGACTAGTACTTTTGCCGGATCCAGATTTTCCAATAATTAATACGGGTGTTGCCATTGCTATTCCTCCTTGTCATAAACTACATGCTTGCTGCCCTCAACGATCAGCAAACTTGCGATATCTTTCATTGATATTGTTGATTCGTTATAAATCTCAACCAGTGCGTTGTACGCTTCCGGCGAAACTTTCACGACAGGGTTATCCTTATCGGTTGCCGGCTGCTTCTTCCTTGCCGGAATACGGATTTCAAATTCACTCACCAATACTTTCCTCCTCATATGATTTCTGAGCCATTAAAAGCCCATTTAAGGCTTGTACGTAGCTTGCCAACGTTCTTGCCTTGTATGATTCCTCTATCGGATTATCCGGCACAATAGCAAGTTGAGTGTCAATCAATCTAACAATTTCGTTAATGCGCTCTTCCATGTCTACACCGCCTCAAAAAAGCAATACACATTGTCTGAGCCATCCCCTCTCACCGGATTTTTTTTGCCATTCGAAAATGCTCCGCCGGCACAGTGATATTCGAGATGGTTCAGATACATGTCCGGATTTTCCCAATCAAGAATGTACGCTTTACGCCTGTTCAGCTCCCCCAGAAGCTCGTTCGCCGTTGTTATCAGTTCCATTGTCGGCAGGAGCTTCAACTCCATCTGATTCAACATTTAGCGGACACCTCCCATCTATTAAGAGTCTAAGAAGATGTGCTTTTGCAAGCTTGCACTGCTCGGCTGATTCCTCTTTAAGCAATTCATTATCAAAATAGATTGTATAAATGCCATCCATTTCCTTTCTAGGCTCCCACTTTGAATTCATAATGCAGATAATGCAAGCATGTACATGCGAAGTGATGTCAAACGAAACAAAATAATCTGTTTCGTTCGAAACTCTCCACGCTAATTCGAAAAGCTCTTTGATTTCTTTTTCAAACATTTCCGCTCTCCTTTCTCAAAGCAGTGCTAAATACGTAAACAGTGCAAATACAATACCTGCCAGGATCTGCTGCAAGCTCTTCTCCCACATCCACACCGGAAGAAAAGTAAGCAGGATCCCGATAATCACACTGACTACGATATCCTTTCTGTTTTGTCTGGGTGATTTCATTCTTTTTCCCTCCAAAAAAGAAAAAAGATTACAGACTGTAAGCAATATACCAAAAGATATTAGTAAGGATTAACAGCGCGGCAGTCAAAAGCCATGCACTGAACCACTTCTTAGTCTCCCTCTTTGCTTTTTTCACGATTTCGGTAGCCAGCATTGTTTCCAAATCGTTCCATGTAATCTTTTCGTTGTTTGTTACGTTTTTTTTGTTTTCCATATTATTTTCCTCTCGCTTAATATTGACTTTTTAGCGGATAGAGGATTATAATTTACCTGTATCCACTAAGGTTGGTTTAGTGGCTTACTGCTCCGGGGTGGAGGTTGCGACTCCCTCCGGGGCGCTTATGCCAAATTTGCTTCTTTTCTTCTGTAGTAGTCCAAGATAATTCTCGAACATTCATCGACAATCCTTTGATTGTCTTCCGGTGTATTATCCTTGCAGTAATCATCATGTATTCTGATTACCCCAGACCCCATTTTGATTGTTTTGATTACTGCCATTACAATTTCTCCTTTCTACGATAGACTATGATATTTGGCTTCAAGATCAGAGACTCTTTCTTCCAGTGATTTAGGCTCATTGTTAAGAACACCCACAACCTTGTCCCAGAGGCCTGTTTCGAGTAATCTGTTCCAGTCTTTTGTTGTTGTGTTTATCACAACTTTCATTTCCCCGAGAATGTTTTTGTACTCTATAGAATCAAACATCATTTACTCCTTTATGAACTTTCTTTCTGTGCCTTATCAGAATCATCTGGCTTATTCTCGGAAAAACTTTCCGTCTTACCAAGAATGTATCCCTTGTCAAATTCTGACATATTAGGAATCGCATCTTTCAGCTTTTCAACGATTCTTTTTTCTTTTTCTGACATGTACTCACTCCTTTCTTGTGGTATACTCTCCTATGAAAGGAGAGATGTTATGGAAATTTCTGGTTCACAAATCAAATTGTTAAAACGTCTTTATAAAACTGATATACCGTTGTCTGATTTTTCCGATTCGGAAAAAGGAGAAATAGAATATCTTGGGAAACGCGGGTTCATTAAATACAGTAAAGAAGATACCGATTCAAGAATCACACCAACCATTGTCTGCATTCAGTCAGCCGGAAAAGCTTTTTATGATTCTTATGTAAGAGACCGCAGACGGTGGTATATACCTGTTGTCCTGTCCATTATTGCCATCGTAATCAGCTTATTTGCACTGTACAAATCTGGACAGGTAATCAATGTTTACATTGACGAAAACAAAATGAATACGGTCACAGCTGAGAATCCTCCAGCAAATGCAGATAACAAATAGGGGAAATTCGGATATCTGTAAATGATTGGTAATCCGTCACCATACTTGCGCAACGCTCTGTGTGCTTGTCTAGCCATTTTCCCATGTGAATAATGAGGGTCACTGTTTATGGAATCCAGAATTTCCCATTTTGTCATGTTGTCATATTTTGACGGTGTTCTGTGAAACATTTGTTTTCACCTCCATCTGCCCTGCTATCATCAGCACCGGTGGGGCGGTTCCGGTGGACGGTCATTGCTGACTTTTTTATTATTTCATCTGTCAAATTTTCGTGTTATACTCTCCTTTGGAAAGGAGGTGTAATAATGACGGATAATGAAAAACGCGCACATGATTTAGCCATTGCAGTTTGCACTGATGTTTGCCATTTAAAACGTCAATCTCAAGTTGATGCTGGCAAAACTCATGTAACTGTCGATTATTTCGAAGAATACATAAATGCTTACGAATCCGCATTAGAAGCATTCAACGAAAAATATCCATCTGGCAAATAGGTTTTTTATTAATCAAACATGTTAAGGAAATAGGTTTCTTTGATGTTCGCACCATCTTAGAAGCCTTTTTCTTTTTCTTCTTTTTGCTCATAAACTTTGCTCCTTTCTAGTTAAGAACTTTGTAGATGGTTCCAATCTGTCTACTTACTTTCTGGAATCTTCGGTTCAAGAAACTTATGAGCTTTCTTTCTGTGCCCTATAAGAATCCGCAATCTCCTTATCTCTCAATGCAGAAAGATAAACGATTGCCATATTCTTGTTTTCCTCTGATAAAGTTGTAAAGATATCAACAATACGTTTTCCATCTTCAATATCAGTTCTTTCTAATATAGTCATGCACTCACTCCTTTCTTGTGGTATACTCCCAGTAGAGGGAGGTGTTGATGTGATTACCAAATTTCAGTGTAAAATATTGAAAAAGGCTCTACGGAATAAAGGCTTTAGCACTGATGGACCGCGTGAAGCAGACGCCGCAAGATATCTTTTCGAGAAAAAATATCTAAGGCGTTCAAGAGATGAAAAACACGAATATGAAATCACCCAAGAGGGGGAAGTTGCTATAAAAGTGTATTTCCAAGATATTTCTCGATTCTGGATAACAACTGTTCTGTCCATCATTGCGCTGATTACTGGGCTTTTCTCAATCTCTATACAATCAGAGCCACTATTGAAATTATTAGAGCAATTATTGAAATAACTGCTAAAACGTGTGTGTCGGTAGATAGCGAATCTACATAATGTGTATACATTTGTAATAATTCCTTTACCGAAAATTCAACATCTACCTGCTCACACGGCTCTTTTGGAAAGATACAGTCCACATCTACCGTTCCGCCAAAAGGAATCGGCTCACCAGGTTCTAACTCTCTTTTCTCTGGCATTTTCAAATCGCCTTTTTCTCCTGTCAGAACAGCTTCCTTTATTTTGTTGGTCTGGTCCTGTAAATCCCAGAAACGCTCACTGAGTCTTCTTATGGCTTCATCGGTTTCTTTTTTATATCTGCTCAACTGTTTTCACCTCCTTGTTTTAACTTGGTTTAATCTTACTACAACTCAGTTTAATTGTCAAGCATGTTTTTAAACTCAGTTTAAATTATTATTGACTTTTTTTACTTATAGGTGTACTATCATATTGGGAGGTGAGGAAATGACAGATGTTCTTGCTAGAATCCGAGAAGTATTGTTAGAAAGTCAAAAATCCCAAACGGAAATAGGAAAGGCAATCGCCAAAACTCCACAATATGTATGGAAACTTTTGAATGATAACAATGCTAATCCTAGTGACAGTGCTATAAAAGATATTTGTCGCGCATTTGAGATTAACGAAAATTGGATTCGTAAAGGAGAACTACCCAAAGAACTTAAGGCAGATAAAGATTTTTCTTCTATATGTGCTAACATAGCAGCAGATGATATTAAGGCCAGAGAAGCTATTACGAAATATTATCAATTATCAGCAGAAGATAAAGAATTATTCTGGAAGTTCATTGAAAGATTTACCAAATAGAAAAAGCAGGGATTAATTTCCCTGCTTCTTTTCTTTCTCAAAAAGAGTATGCGCAAAACTATAAATCATTGCCAAGAACCTTATACTTTCCATTTTTTCTATCATCTCAATAATTTCCTTTTTGTAATCCATATATCCGTCCCTCCAATATCGCACAATAAGAACATTTGTTCTCTTTTATTTCATTATACCCTCTTCTCAGCGATATAGAACGGACTGGATCATACTTCTCGCCCTCTGCTTGAACAGTGCGCCCTCCCTTTGCCTTGAACGATTGAAAAAGAAATGGCATTTGCATTCCGCAGAAGTATTGTTGCTTTTATTTACAACAAATGGCTGCTGCTCTGCTTCAGATACAACCGCCTGTGTATAATTATGTATTACGTATTGATTATTGGCACTTGTCTTAATAATTACTTCGGAATCTGTTAGATCAATGCTCTCGCATAGCGGCGCACGTACAGAAAATGTGAGCATTATCCCAAACAGAAAAAATATAACCAGCTTTTTTATTCCTTTCATAAAATTCCTCCCAAATTAGTTTATATTATACTCTCAATATAACAATTATACAATATCTCAATCTTGCACAAATTTTCGTACATTAATTCTGTATTTGACGAAAATCGAGAAAATTCTACTTTTTTCGTTCAGTCGTCCCAGATTGAGTGCTGTCCGTTTATCATATAGATTTCATCCTGGAGATACAGAGGTGCGTCATATCGTGCGATCACGTTCAAAGCAGAGTCACACTGGTTTCGCTTGATTGACTTGTAGGAGCGCACATGGAAGTTCGCTTTTAAGTCTGCATAGATGTTACTGTATACTCTTTGTCTCAATGACCTGTCTTGGTAAGCGTTTGAGCCTTTTCCACCCAGGATGTCCACTCCGCGCTTGCGTACTGCCTCTGTGATCCTGTCGGCTTCAATTGGAAGGATTGGTAAGTCCAGTTCAAAACGCTCAATTTTCTTATCAAGAGCTTCAACCTTTTCATTTACCTGTAAGATTGCCTGTGCCTGTAATTGCAACTGTTCAAGCGGCGTCATGGGTGCAATGCTCTGTTTTACGGCTTCTTTCAGCTTGGTTTCGACTTTAAGGAAATACTGGCGCGCAATCTTCCCTTTGGCAGAATGGCTTTCCATTGAAAGGTGCTTTGCAAAGTCTGTGGTGAGACGGTAATCTTTGCATTCATTACCGTTCTTCATTGTGAAGAACCCCCACCAGTCAACATTTTCTTCAAAATATTCGTTTTCTTCAATATTCTTTTTAGCCCATCTAGCAAAATTTTGTTTTGGCATATCAAGAAAATCATACAACGCCCTTGCTGTGGTGTATCCATTCTCATCAATGCCAAGTGCGATTTCAATAGGCGTTTTATCTGTTTCATCAATTGTTTTATTCAAAATAGTATCTAACATATTTAGCCCTCCGTTTTTCATGTTTGTGGTTGCCAAATAAAGATACTCAGTGCTATAATTTGAATATCTCCATTTGGAGGTAGGAGCAACCATTTCACTTTGCCGGTGCGGTTGCTCCATTTCTTTTTTTACTCGCCGATTTCTTTTTCCACTAATCCAATACCTTTCATTATGGTATCAGTTCTGGAAATTCCAAGGACTTCTGCGCATTTATCAATGCGGTCTTTTTCTTTTTTTGTCAGTCTTATATTAAGTTTTTCAGTCCTGGATACATCGTTAATCGGTGGTCTTCCAGTTCTAGGGGACATTTTATTCACCTCCAATTTTTGTCCTCGCATAAATAATATATTATGTACGCCCAAAAGTCAAGCATTATTTTTCTTTCAATTTATGTCGAATTATTCCAAGTTATTGTATTTTGTTGCGTTTTGTTGTAAAATCAGATAAAAATAAACCATATGAGGAGGGTTTTCTATGAAAAAGACAAAAAAATGCAAGTATTGCAAGACAGAGATTCCGGCGGACGCTAAAGTATGCCCGCAGTGCCGAAAGAAATTAAAGGGTGGAAAGTTTAAGTGGATTCTACTTGCCCTTATCGTCCTTTGTGTTATAGGCGCGGCGACAGGCGGAAGTAATAGTAATTCCAGTACAAAATCCACAGATTCCACATTAAGTAAGAAAGAGGATGCGCCAAAAGAATACACTTCTGCATCAGTTAATGATATGATGGCAGATCTTGATAACAATGCCATGGGAGCATCTGATAAATACAAAGATAAATATCTTGAGATTACTGGAAAACTTACAAACATTGACGCTTCTGGAAAGTATATTGACTTGATGGCTGATGGAGACTTTGAGATTATCGGAGTCCAATGCTACATAAAAAATGATGAACAAAAAACAAAAGTAGCTTCCATGACCAAAGGAGAGACAGTTACTTTAAAAGGAAAATGTACAGATGTTGGAGAAGTCCTTGGATATTCTCTTGATATTGATGAAATAGAATAAATAATAAAAAAGCCGGCTCTCGCTACCAACGGGAACCGGTTTTAATAAATAAGATAATCCGGAGAAAAATCTTACCTACACCATAATTATATCATCTCCTGGATTATCGCACAAGTAAAAAAAAAGGAGAATGATAAAATGAATGAATCAGTATGCATCTATCTAAGGAAATCCAGAGCAGATCGGGAAGCTGAAGCGCACGGAGAGGGTGAAACTCTTGCCAGACATGAACGGATCCTGTTAGATCTTGCAAAGAAAAAAGAGTACATTGTGGGTGCAATTTACCGCGAAGTGGTATCTGGAGAAACTATCGCCGACCGTCCTGTCATGCAGCAACTTCTTCACGAGGTAGAATCCGGCATGTGGGACGGTGTTTTAGTTGTCGAAGTAGAGCGTCTTGCCAGAGGTGACACAATCGACCAAGGCATTGTATCAAGGGCTTTCCAGTATTCTGACACGAAGATTATTACCCCTACAAAAATATATGACCCAAACAACGAATTCGATGAAGAGTATTTTGAGTTTGGACTATTTATGAGCCGAAGAGAATATAAAACCATCAAGCGCCGACTGAACGCCGGAAGAATCTCATCGGTAAAAGAGGGTAAGTATTGCGGCAACAAACCACCTTACGGATACGAAAGAGTTAAGCTCGAAAAAGAAAAAGGCTATACTCTCCGACCTGTTCCGACTCAAGCCGAGGTTGTAAAAATGATCTACACCTGGTATGCCGGTGATGGCTGCGAGCAAATCGGAGTTGCAAAGATTGCACGGAAATTAAATGAAATGGGAATAGAATCTGCACTGGGCGGTGACTGGACTCCTGCCAGTATACAGGGAATTCTGACAAATCCGGTATACATCGGAAAAATACGATGGAATGGGAGAAAAACAGTGAAGACTATACAGAATGGTCAAGTAATTAAGACACGCCCTCGATCAAAAGATACTCTTATCTGCGAGGGATTGCATCCAGCTATTATATCGGAGGACCTGTTTAACTCCGTACAGGAAATTCGAAAAAAGAACCCACCTCGCCCAGTTAGTATAGCAAACTCGATTCGTAATCCACTTGCCGGAATTGTCTATTGCAGCAAATGTGGTCGCTCCATGGTTCGCCGCCCTTATCAAAAGCGTGGGCAGGAAGATACCCTCATGTGTCCATATACGTCTTGCCCCACAGTAAGTAGCAAGTTGTCTCTGGTTGAAAAATCTGTAATTGATGGAATTAGAGAGATTGTGGAAGAATATAAGTTAAACAATGATATTAATATATCTTCAAAGGCTATTGATTGCGGAATAACTTCTAAGCAGAATCTCATACACGAAAAAGAAAATGAGCTGGAAAGCTTAAACGCCCAAAAAGCAAAACAATATGACCTACTCGAACAGGGTATCTATACCACTGAGGTTTTCCTTGAACGTGCCAAAACAATATCCGCATCTATCCAGTCATGTTCCAACACTATAGAAAAATTAAAAGAAGAAATCAAACATGACGAGAACATTATAAAACAACAATCAGATTTTATCCCGCGTTGTGAAGAGCTACTTGATAACTATTGGAGCCTTGACACAGAATCGAAGAATAAAATGCTTAAGAGTTTGATTGAAAAGGTTGCCTACTCAAAAGATAATAAAAATGCTTACGGGAAAGGCAACGAGATTGGTTTCCAGCTAGACATTTTCCCAAAAATTCAAGAAAAATGATTAATGATATCTTCTATGAGCTGACGAACTGGCTCATTGATGTTATCAGTAATTATAAAAAGAAAGTCCCGGGGAATTAACCCCGGGATATTTTTTACTGTTTCTTAATATATTTTGCAGATACAAAGCCATAATACTTTCCAGCAATACGGATATAATACCACTTACTACCGTTTTTATCTTTCTGGGTAAAATTCATTACTTCCACTTCATTTCCCTGGTTAAGAGTTGGATATTTTTTAATGTTCGGGTACTCAGTTCCAGACCAGGTACGCACATTAAGCACAGTGGCGGTTACATTCCCCTTGAAAAGCACCTGTGTCTTATCCTGTTTTCCTGTAATAGTAGCGGATGCGGGGCCACCCTCCTTTGCCAGATATCCAGTCCAAATCCAACCAATACCAATTCCAGAAACTTTAACATGCGTCCATTTTCCACTTACTTTTCCATCAATATCAACAACAGTATCTTTATCAATAGAACCCATTACATATCCATTCGGTGTCTCACGGACGTATAAATCGTTCACAGTCGCTATTCTAGTTCCTGTCTTTTTCCATGTGGCAGTATCTTCATAGGATTCCCAATCAATCCAAACATATCCGTCGATTGCTGGATCGTTGATGGAATAGGACTTATTGCGAACCGCTCCGCCATTTGCCACCACGCCAGCTACACTAGAAGTATTTCCCTCGTTGGTATTAATTTTGGAGCTGGTTAAGCTCTGTACATCTCCAATGTGGGAGCCATTTCGGAAAATCGGAAGCGCACCAAGTTTCGGAGCGGTATGCCATGTGCCCTGTTTTTTTGACCAGTTTTTTACGCTCTGACAGTTATAAAAACCACCGCCCATAATTTTGAGTGCATTTGTGATTCCAATTACTTTTACCAACTTCCAGAACTGAAATTCCGCGCACCACGCTTGTCCCTGGCATCCCGGCTGCCCCCAGCTGTCAACATCGCGGGCGAATTTGGTGTAATTGTTATATCCGGCATTCTTTTTAAAATCATCCAGATAGGCATTACTTTTCTTTTCAAGGTACCCACCGTTGGATGCGTAATAATCACCAAGGTTTAAAAATTCTTGTAATTTGCTCATTGTATCATTCCTTTCATGTTGATAAGTACATAATACAGCGAGCAATTGTGAATTTCAGCCCCACATTTTGTACAATATACCTACCATGATTAAATTCTCTGTCATAACGACATCACCTCCTTACCACAAGTATAATCGGTATCATGGTAAGGAAGCTACTTTTTCCTATAATCTCCAGCAAACAAAATAGTGACTCACAAATGAAAAAAAATTTTATAAATCCAGAATCAACTGATGATATCATTTATGGCACTACAGCTACGATTGGTTTTTATAAAACAGGACGGACTGCAAGCATTTATTTTAATATAGAAGCGAAACAAATGTTAGCGAGTAATTCTTTTGTTACGATAGCCAATGTTCCAGATAGTTATCTTCCTGAACAGAATATAATACTTAATTACATCACGCAAAAAGGGACACCTATGCTTGTGAATATTAACAAAACAAAGAAAATCATATCACTTTTTAATAATAACACTGAGATAAAAAATGACTGGGTAATTCGTCAAGTTATAACATATCTGTCTGCTTCATAATTAAGGTTAAATACTATTGGAGTTAATAATCCAGCCAAATAATTCCCTCGTTGTTCGATATGAAAAAAAGATTTGTACAAAGATCATGTAATTTTATGACTTTCATCATTCTAACCTAACAGGTTTATTTTCAATTATTCCAGTGAGGCTAACCCCAATAACAACAAAATTGTTGGCTTCTTGTAGATATGTTGCTTGAAAAGCAATAAAATACCCACTTCCAAAAGAAAAAGGATTGTCGGATGGTTCATGAAAGAATCCAAAAATAGCTTTGTGTGATTTTCCTTTTAATTCCGAAGAAAATGTATTTTTACCAGAAATCACTTTACAAAGACTTATTGAGCTTTCACTATTTAGTTGGTTGAGCGCACCCACAATTGTTTTATTGCTAGTCTGCAATTCCGAAATGGTAGCCTCGTTTAATTTCTTAGCTACCCACTTCCAGAAAGTGCCAAAAAGAAGTCTTTTGTTTTTTCCGTCTGTGGAATCACGAACCATTACTTCATCTGCATCTACTGGTGTTGCTGTTTTTTCTGTGTAGTTGTTCCATATGTTATTTGCCATAGTCTTATACCTCCATTGAAATATGTTGTTTGATAAGTTGCTTTAATTCATTCAATTCCGCTCTCACGGAATCAAGCTCGGATTGTAGATTTTTAACTTTTTCATGCTCATTTTTTAGCATTGCGAACATGCATGGAATCATAATACGATAGTTCCAGTTTTCAGCGCGCCCCTTTTCGTCATGATCGACAGCGATTGGAAATCTGCGGTCAATATCCTCTGCAATAAACATTGGCATTTCTTTACCGCACCGTTCGTCTTGCTCCATAAGATATCCGTCTTTGTACTTCGCCCAGATTACTTTGATTTTATAGAGGTCTTCCAGTTCGTCTTCCTTTACGGTTTTCCCAAGAATTTTATAATGCATAGAGGATGATGCAATTGTTCCGACATCTCCATTGTTATTTTTTCCTAAGTTACTACCAGTTATAAGCTTAGGCATTTCCGGCACATTGAGAGTTAGAGAACTGCTTCCAGTCGTCTCCACTTTCATCCTAGATACGGTTTTTAAAAGAAGACCAGCTTGTTTGCTCTCCAAAACAGTCCAATATCCATCAGAGTATTGCGCGGATAAATCGAGAAGCCCATGAACAAGGGATGAATCGTAACCAGCCGTAGCTACGGATTCGTTTATCTGGAACCACTCTTTTCCCTTGAAGTTTTTAAATCCAACCGAGTTATCTATTTGAGTTATTATATTTCCATTCGCGTCGTACACCTCAAAGGTGCCATATCCATTATTTGGACCGCCAAGCTTTAACGTTCCGCCCTTCGCATAAGTGAACGAAATATATAACTGGTTGCCCTCTTTATAAATTCCTTTCATGGAACCATTATTTGTAAGAAGATTAAATATCTCTTCATGGGTAAGTGCGTCCACATCTATCACCACAGGGACAGATTGCATATCCAGCTGATTTGTAGTTCCATCTGCTGCATACAGGATAAATCTAACAGACACAATGCTTCTATCCAGTGAGCTAACAGTATAACTTTTACTCGGCTCATTTACAGTTGAAACCAATACGTTTGTAAATGTAGAGCCATCCGTAGAAGTCTGCACATACCATCTACCGGAATACGCTGTTCTTGCAGCGCTGTCACCATCTCGATAATAAGCTTTTGCCGTAATTGTACTTGGTACAACCTTGTCATTCTGACCTCGTTTTAGGATATTAGATGAAAGCTCGATAAAATATGTCCTGCCAGGTACACCTTGTTCTCCTTTATCGCCCTGTTCACCTTTTATCTTCGTCCAGCTATATTTTGTCGGGTCAATGGAATCATCCGGCGTGTCGTAATCAGTATATTGGCCAATATACTGCTTTCCGGCACTGACAACTACATCAAAGCCAGTTTTTCCGTCCGCACTATTCGCATAAGCTATGTGGAAATATGGCGTCTTTCCGTCCGCACCTGCTTTTCCAGGGATACCTTGTGCGCCATTCGCGCCTTTTACAAGTGTCCACGCGTAATCATCTGGATTAGTACTATCTTGCTCGGTAAAATCCGCATACATACCGATATACTCACGATTACTGTCCGACACAGAGAAATCTGTTTTTCCATCAGCACTGTTTGCATAGGCTAAGTGTGTTCGCTGGGATAATCCATTAGAACCTTGGTATCTGCTCCAAGTGTAATCTGATGGGTTATTACTTCCCACTTCTGCTCCAGATTTTAAAAATCCAATATAGGGAATTTCTTCAAGTGAAATGCAAATAGCGTTCCCATCTGTATCACAAATAACATTCCCATCGGAATCAAGCCAAAGTACATATTGAGGATTATCCGTCATGTCCTCGCCATTCGGCATAGAAGAGTATCGTATTGATGGGGATACGCCTGGAATACCCTGATCTCCTTTTGGTCCCTGGAGGCCGTCAACGCCATCTTTGCCGGCGTAAATTTTAGCCAGCGAAAATCTCTTAACTACTGATAGAACGCTGATATATGTTGCTTTAATATCTACCCATCCATCGTCAGCGGATAATGCTGTTACCGTGTATGTCTTAGTTGAATTGTCCCAGGATCCTGTTACGCTATCTGATTTGATAATTGTAAACTTACAATCAGATGTAATATCCTGTGTTCCGTACATTACGACCGCCTGTGTACTCACGTTACTAGGAAACGTTCCATAATTTCCATCAGAATCAACAGAAACGCCTTGGTATTCGTTGCTCAACTGCAATGTCATATTCTTTGCAAGAGCAGCTGCTTCCTGCGCGGATTTAGCTGCCGCTAAAGCATCCTCGGAATCCTGTAATGCTTTTGTTACGTCCGTGTCTTTTAATCTTTCCCAGTAATACCCTTTTCCATCATTGCGGAATCTGTAAGCATGGCTGTCTCCATCATAATACAGATCACCTACATGCTTACTCATTTCTGTATCAGTTAGCCACTCGTTTGCCGGGTAATTGCTAAGTGTAGGTGCAGGAGTCCCGGTCCAGGTATTGATATTTCCGTCAATCTGACCTTGCATACTGTTTAACAGTCCGTCCAAAGGTGATGCACCGATTCGCACGGATGCGCCGTCAATTACAATCTGGTTATTATCAATATCGGCTGAAAAGATAATCTTTCCGTTTGTGTCACGCACGACTAACGCGCCGGCATTAATATAACTTGCATTGATTCCCTCTGCATACAGAAGCCTTGCAATAAGTTCTCCATTAATATTTAATCCATAAGGATATGTCTTTCCTCCATCCATGGAAATGCCGATTGCTTCTGCCGTAAACTTCCATACAATATCAGATTCTTCCAGTGTAGGCTTATTGTGCGCATAATAGATATTGCTACCATCATCCTGTGGCTCTACAGTCATGTATAAACCACCAGAAGTTTTAAGCGTATTATTAAGCCTTTCAACGGCTTTTTCGCGCTCTGTGCGTTCATCCTTAACAAGTTGTCTTGCTTCTACCAGTGCTTTTGTAGCTGCTGACATATATGTACTGCTATTTCGGACAGGATCATCTGCCTGAGTTTTTACAGTGGTAATGCCATTTAACGGAGATGATACATCAGTGATTGGCGTAAGATATTTATTGCCATTTCGATCAAAACTGTACGCCATGTCACCAAACTCTAACAGAGGATTATAAATCAGATCCCCTTGCAGATTTCGGAATTTAGCCCCGACCAAATTACCGCCAATCCATGCCGCTACAGTTCCGAGGTCACTGTCAGACAGAAGATTGTTTTCTAACTCCAACACATATCCAGCAGTTCCAAACAGGGATTCCGATTCTTTGTTTTTTACTCTGATACCAGTAATTACAATATCATCACTGGAAAGTGTAGGACTACTCACGTAATCCTCTAATTTAAACGGAACTAAGGAACCGTTTTCGACAGCTCCAAAATTCCATTTTATAAACTGCAAATAACCTCTGTTGTCAATTCTGGCGTTTGCTGTCTCTAGCATTGCCGCCAATCCGATCAATTGGCGGAATGTCATATTATCTGGGAGCGCTGTGACAATTACATTTCCATGTGCCATAGAGGAAAACCCCATAGGGATATTCAAACTCTCGCAAGCGTCTCTTACCAGCGCCATAATCGGCTGTGGAAGCGTCAGAGCACTATAATATTTAGCATTGGTTTTATACATGTCATCCAGCGCCGTAAAGCTCAATATTTCGCCGTATTGCTCTGGAGTGGTAATTGTATAGATACCCTTATCAATCGTCTCGTATCGGTCTTCTGAGGCGGCTCTGGAAAGGACTATGCTGTTTCCATCAGTATCGAGAATTGGCTCATAAAAATCATTCATCCAAATTGATTCACTAGCTGATTCTACAACAGAAGTCTGAAGCTTCAAATAGGCATGCACTTTAGCTTGATAGAAATTATAATTTTTCCACTGATCCTCTGTGTTATCAAGTTCAAGTCTCATCGTTTTGCAGACTGTAGCGCCGACCGGGAAGCTGCTACTCTCCGCACAATCGGAAAAGTCATTGTTGCCGATCATAATCTCGTTTTCAAGTGTCTTTGTTGTTCCGTCAGCAAAGGTGATCTCCACGATTTCAATTACTTGCTCACCATCCTGCAATTTTTCTTTGAAAGTATTTGATGCATTAATCAAGTGGATTCACCCCCTGCATATTAAATGATATTTCGGAATAGTATTCCCCAACTTGTTTTATGTTGTAATTCATTTTTCCCACGTAAAACTTTTCTGAACGCCATTCATTTTTGTGTGCTAACCAGTGATGTAAAATGAACGGCTTTCCTTTAATAATTGCATTTACCAGATTAGTTGATTTCTCATCAACCGGCACATTAGTGGCTTTATAGCTATATTGCATAACTGTAAAAAGCGGAGTTATTAGTGCAACTCCTTTTTGAGTTCGATTACTTCCCTCTGAATATGTGGTCTCAAAGTTACACTGCATGTCCTCATCTGGCTGAGGGATGAGAAGTCCATTTATCTTGTATCTATCAGTTATTGATTTACTTATTGAAAATGCCACATTCTCACCCCCTATGCCAATTCAAACGGATTTGTGCCGCTTGCGTCACGTCTTAACTTTGCTTCTTCTATAACTTCATCAAATATTGTTCTGCGGTTCAACTGCGCTATAAATCTGTAATTTCCTCCACTGCTCTGATTTCCGCCAGTTTCCTCTCTCACGATCTGTCTTAACAGGTCTTCTGGTGCTTCTAGGTTCCGTCCATTCTTCTGGTCTCCAAGCACTGCAAGGAACTCTGATCTTGGCGGGATAACGGCACCTTTTGCAAGATATGGAATTGTAGGAACTCTTGGGAAATTAGCCGTAAATCCAATTGTCCTTGATCCAAACGGAGTTGGAACCTTCCACGGTCCAAATGTAAATGCTGATTCAATGCCGCCGATTGCGCTGTTTACAGTTCCAATAGCGCTGTTTGCAATTCCAATCACCTTGTTTAATATATCTTTGATAGTATCGCGTATACCTTCAAAAGCTCTTACAACTGTATCTCTGGCACTTGTAAATTTATCAACGATTGCATCATGAATAGCACTTACTTTTCCGTCAACAAATGTTGTTATACTTTCCCATATAGATGACGTTTTTTCTGATACAGAATCCCAAATTCTTGTAATTTTAGACTTTATTCCATCAAATACTGTCGAGACTGTAGTTTTTATTGCTTCCCACGTATTAGACAGCCATGTTTTTATAGCATTCCATATTGTAACAGTAACTGTTTTTATTGCGTTCCAAGAAAGAGAAATGATACTTTTTATTATTGTTAATGCGGTTTCCACTATTCCCTTAATAGCTTCCCAGGCTCCAGATATAATATCTTTTATAAGGTTCCATACACCTCTTGCAATTTCTTTGATTCCGTTCCATGCCAGTTCCCAATCTCCTGTAAAAACTCCTTTCAAAAAATCAATAACTCCGCTCAGAACATCTAATACATCTCCAATAATTTTAATAACGGATTTTATTGCTTCTATAACAGTGCTACCAATTACATTTGCCACGTCTGCTATTACTGGAATTGCGTTCGATATAATCCAGCTAATTATTGGGACTAAAATATTTTCCCAAAGCTCTTTTAAGATATCTATTAATTTGCCAAGAAACGTTTGGACCTTTACAAACATTTCTCCCAATTCCCCATCCATAAGCTCTTTTATTTTAGAAGCCAAACCTTGCAGAACCGGTAGAATATATGTGTTATATCCATCTATTAAAGTTCCAAAAATGGTTGAAAGTCCATTAGCTATTGAATCGAAAAAAGGTTTTAAATGTTCATCGTATAATGCGGTCACCAAATCAGAAAGATTTTGAATAACTGTCGATAATCCATCGGTTATTGTTTCGATAACCCCAAGTGTTCCTTCGACTGCGCTTTTTAATATATCCTTATTATCAATGAACGGCTGTGCGATCATATTCAGCATATCTCTTCCAAGTCTTGCACATAATCCCATAGCAGTCATTGAGATATTTGAGAATATCCCTATGATATTGGCTGTTATCTGCTGCGCAATTTCTCCACCAAATGCAGAAAATACCTCTGCTAGAGCGGATGAAAAATTTCCTTCAATTTGAGCAACCTCAGATCCAATATCAAACATATCAATTAAATATGTTTTTATTCTACTGGTGTTTTGCTTTAGAAATTTTTCTATTCCTCCAATAAGATTTTGAGCAATTATTATTCCAATCCTCGAAAAAGATCCAGATACTCTTCCAATGGAATAGGCAAATGTATCTAAAAAATCACTTGCCGCTCCAATTACTTCTTGATCAGTAAATATATTCTGCAAGGATTTCCCAATAGAGTTAATATTTTCCTTAATATCATCAAAAATCGGTTTGTAATCGCCTAGTCCATCCCAGAATCCTTTTGATAGCAATTTGGCTAATTTTTTAAACTTCTTTATTATGGCGTCAAGCGGCTTGGACATTTTTTCAATAGTCGTTTCGCCTTCTGCAAGTTTTCCGTAATCCACATTGCTTACTGCACCAGATAATCCTCCAGACGCTCCACCACTCCCACCAGATGAAGATGGTATGGAAGAGCTACTATCTGTAGAAGCAGCTTTGTATATTTCGTCTAATGAAGAAAGATAATTTTTTGTTTCTTTATTTGCCTTTTTCGTAGCCTTAGCATTGTCATTTGTGGCATCTGCCAGTTTTTCTGCATTATCCGCTGCCTGTCCATACTGATCTGATGTATCTGCAATCACTCCTGTTCCGGCAAGCCCTGCTCCGCTTCCGCTTGTCCGACCTGATGATTTCTTGCCAGTAATAAGCTCCGTAAATGACTTGAAGGCATTCGCCAGAGTTGCCAATTTGCCAAGCAAGATATTAATTACTTTCAGAACAGGTGTAAAAATATTAATCAGTCCCTGTCCGACTGTTGCCTTGAGAGACTGCAACTGTAGCTGCATCACTCGCACTTGGTTCGCCCAGCTGTCAGAAGTACGGATGAAGTCACCAGATGCGGCTGATAACTGCTTCTGCACAAAAGCCAGACGGAGAGCTACTTTCTCCTGCTCGGTCATGGCGGATGTGGTCTTACCGTAGCCATTTGCAAGTGCATATTGGTCAAGTGCCGACTGGGTCATTACCACGCCCAAATCTTTTAATGTTTCCGTTTCACCCGTAAACACTGATTTCAGCTTGATATAAGCCAAGTCCTGGCTAATGTTGTAGAACGATGCCACATCACCAGTTAGCTGTGTCAGAGCCGTTGACATATCATAAGCCTGTGCTTCTGAGAATCCGAACGACTTTGACATTGCCCCGAATGTACCAACATACCGCTTTGCCATAGTCTCCGATAGTCCGGCGCTGGTCATAGCATTCTTTGCAAATTCGTTTACCTTGTCAGACATGGTTGTAAATGTAACATCAACCACGTTCTGCACTTCTGCGAGATCTGAGCCAAGGGCAACGCATTCTTTTCCAAACTGCACTAACTTGCCAACTGCAAAAGCCCCACCAATCAGCAGACCAATTTTTTTTACAGCACTTCCAAGGCCGTTAAATGACTGTTTTATAGCTGATACGCCGTTCTGCACACCAGACGTGTCCATTCTGGTATCAATAATGACTGAGCCATCAGCAGCCATGTGTCCACCTCCTAACTATTTGAGGTTCAACATCTCATTCAGCTTATCTTTATAAGCTTGCTCTTCTTCGCTGAGACGTGTTTTTATATCAATAATGTTCTTATTTTCTTGATAGAATTTCTTTTCCCATTTATCCAGACGTTCGCCTTTTACTTTTTTTGACCGGATTCCAACAACTGTGTTAAACAGGCACTCACCAGATTCCATAAAGTATCCGAAAAACGTCCACCAGTGCATATATGGTATAGATCTGATTTCTTTTCCGGCAACCTTGTTTACAGCCGGTACAATCATATCTCCGTCCTGTTCCCAGTCCATTAAACGGGGCTTCGGGTGGTTTGAATTATCGTCCAACTGTCCGCAGTCGATGAACTCCGATGCTTTCTGGCAAGCTTCGTCCAAGCACTCAGCCGGTATGCTCTGCCAGTCCTCAAACAGAATCTGTAACATAACAACTGCTTTCGCCTGCTCGTCCAGTTCTGGATCATTCATAGCTATGAGAATATCAATAATCGCGCGAAAATCCGTTCTGATAGAAAAATCCACCCCACTTATGTTCAGTGAGGTGGGTAGCTCATAGGCGGTCATTTTGTATATTTCTCCACGTACTTATTGACTGCCGTCTGCATTTTCTTCTTTCTCTTTTCAATTTCCGGTGCGATTGCTTCTGCGATCTTATCCAAAACAATATAAGCAAACACCTGACCATTACCGAATACAGTTGTTGCGGTAATTGGTTCTTTAAACAGGTCCTTGGATGCTTCATATCCAAGGAGATAATTGATTTTATCCTCAATCTGTTTATTCAGTTCCGCCATTTCTTTACCAAATGTAACTTTCTGGACGGAAGCCTTGAACTGTTCAAAGCACTCCTCCAGTTCTTCTGCGCGTGCTGCTACATTGATATCCGTCGGGTTCAGTTTGAAAGAAGAAAAAACTTCGTCTTCATTGTTTGTGAATGTAAAAATGAGAATTCCATCATCAATTTTGGTATTAATTACTTTTGCCATTTAGCATATCCTCCTTGTGTATGTGCTTATTCACTGTCAGCTGTGAATGTACCGGAACTGATATCGAATTTTCCTTTTACACGTTCACCAACGTAGTTCACAGTAAACGGAATCTGATAGCCGGATGTATCACCGCCATAGGAAGTCGGTACAACGTAGCAGTCCTGCTGGTATGCTTCATACTTGCCTGCCGTGGCTTCTGTCCAAAGGTGGACCTCAACTGCTTTTGTTTTGAGGTTATCGTCTTTGAGACGTCCGTCTACAATCTTCTGCAATGCTGCAAACAGATCAGAAGTAGTGTCTGCATAAAACGGATCAGCGTCGGAAGAAACTTCGTAGCCGTTATGCTTGAATGTGGATTCTCCAAGAATGTTTTTAGATGTTTCAGTATCTGGATTGAGTTCTACGTTGTACTCTTCCAGATCTTTTCCAAGACGCTCATACTTCGGTGTCAGTCCCCCGCAGAGGGAACCTGCATCAATGTAATGAGCCATATATTTACGGTCAATCTTGCCTGTAACTGCCATAGAAATGTCCTTTCTGCCTATAACTTTTAAAAGGCTGTGTAGGTTAGCGACTATCTCCAACTGATAGCCGGTTGTTACTCGTTATATTACTTCATAAGTGTTTTCGTATCTCACTGATAATGGCAATAGCCAATCCTGTACGCCACTCTCCTGTGGCTCTAAACCATAGGAATTATCACGGGTGATACGTTTTATTACTCTTCCTTGCGAAAGCTTAGGAAACGCATTTAAGCGTGTCTCAGAGCCATTTATAATAACTGGTTCTCGACATATCCATTTACCGAGATTGTCCAGAAACTTCTGAACAGATAACTTCTGCCGTTCTTTGTCGGATGCTGTTCGGTACACTACATAAAATGGGTACTGACAAATTTGGTGCATTATTCCGCAAACATCTTCTTTTTCTGAATAGACCAACGCCCCGTTGTCTGCCGAGAATGCAATTCCTGATTCCTTGCCGAGTTCCTCAAATTTGATTGTTTCATTATCGTACAGTCCCGGATACTGGTTCAGAAGTGCTTTCATGGCATCTGTCAGAATCTCATATCCGGTTGCATCCTTACCGATAGGCTTATCTGCCATGTCGTCCACCTCCTGCCTGTGCTTTTACTTTGCGAATCCACGTACTGCCGTATTGTCGTTTAGCGGCATCGAACCATTTTGCCTGTGCCCGTGGGTGCGCCTGTTTGGTATATTCAAGATTTTCCTTTGCGGCTGTCTGACCAGAAAACTGACTAACAAGTACTTTTTTTGCTCCACGTCTTGCGTAGGGACTTCCGGTTGCTTCGTCAACCATTCCTTTTCCCTCATACAGAAAACGCCCGTATGGAGCCGCCGCCGCACATACTTTTCCACTGCCTTGTAAAGATGTACTTTCTGCTCTTGTACGGTTAATAAAGTTTGATGCAATCATTGGCATAAATGGAATCATGCTGTCCATTACCATTCCGTCAAGGAGATACTGAGCTTCTTGGTACTGCCTTGAAAAACGACTCATATTCAGATTAACTTTCATGTCTCCATCAACGATAGAAAAACCTTTAAAATGCTTTGTTCTGCTCATGCTATTTACCAAGAATTTCAAAGTGTGGAATCAGGCTGTACGGTCCACCCACGCTTGTGATTTTGAATACATTGTCTTTATTTTGATTCATGTACTGGTAGAATCCATTTCGATAATCACTGTCAGTTATCGTTCCACCAGTCCACTCACCCTCCCAGAAAAACGATTCATCTGAGAATGTAATCGTATCCTCCAGAGCGTTGTTAATCTGCTGCTTCCACTCTTTAGGCGGCAACCATGGAAGAATCTTTCCGTCTTTATCAGTAATGGTTATATCACCGTTCTGGACGGTATATCGAATGTGTAACTGTGCGTTGTCAGTTGCGTCTGGTCCGTACTTCTTGAGTATTGCTCCCTTGTCTGTAATGAGGTCGACGCCGGATAAAACATGAGGATACCAGTACGCATCTCCAGTTGTGGCTGATTCGTAATAATTAAAAATCGTCACCGTTTTTTCGTACATGATACCCTCTCCTTAATCATTTATTTTTCAGCTTATCCACGTCAACCTTGGACGTTCGTTTCCACAATTCCGTAATCTTTTCCCATCCGAACATGGAAATAAATGCCACAATAAACCCAGCCATGATAGCTGCTAAAATCATATACCACAAGATTGTCATGTGTATATACTGCATATACGCTACAAAAGCGGCTACAGTAATTCCAATAGACAGTACAAGTACCAGTGCATCTGTCGGAATCTTAGACAAGAATCCAACGTTTTTAATCACCTGTGTAATCACAGACACGCAAAATGCCAGAACACTGATTACTGCCAGAATCAGAGTTACATTTGTAAATAATGCTTCCATTACTCTGATACCTCCTTAAATTCTTCTTCAAATTCATCTTTTGTCATTGTATTGAAATACCATTCTTCATCACGCAAGACATAGTCTCCAGGTTTTATGACTACCAAATCGACTCTTTCGCAATCTCTAAATAGAACAGAATATGTAGAAATCTCAATGTATGGTGGTTTAAGGTTGTTATTAATTTCTACCGAATCGCCAACAAACTTTTCGATTTGAGCTATACTATCTGGAGTGGTAAAACATTGAATAGCTTCAACTATAGTCGGTTTTTTTCGCACATATTTCATGCTTTCACCCCGCATGAGCCTAATGTTGAAATGTCCATATAATCACTCCTTTATGCTCCAAAATTCAGAGAAAAAGGCTCTCGTAAAGCCTTATATATTTCTCTTTCGATATCATCTTTATATGCCGTTGTGAGGACACCACCGACATTTATAGTCTTTGTTTCTCTCATAAGTGGTTGTGATACTTCTTCTGTAATGCTTGCATCTAAATAGGCTACTCCAACATTTTTACCATTCCAACACTGTTCTTTGTCTGGACAGTTTTCACAGTCTTTTCGCATATCTGAATAAGCCTTTTTATTGCAAATCATACTCACACCCCCGCATATAATACTGGTATTCCATCATCCGTCCTTACTCCCATCAACAGCGGTAAAGCTGTCTTAAGAAGTAAGTCGTTCGTTTTCTGTACGTCCCCGGCGGCGGCATATACTGCACTCCATTCCTTTGCACTCGCTCCAATCTGCTGAGGCGTGGCGTAGGAGATGGATTCACTGCCAGAGGATACAGAGGTTACAACGCCTGTCGTGCTACCACCGGACCCGATTGTGGTTGATGTACCACTAACAGCGGCATTGGTAGCATTCTTCTCAGCAAGCTCAATCTGATACATTAATTCAGCCAATGAACAGACCGCCTTTTTGATACGCTTCTGAGAGCGTTCGTTTGTCGGCAGTCCGTCCACCAACCTGTCAAATGTCATTGTGTCCACAAAGCCACTGGCTCTTTCTGCTAATCGTGGAAAGTCGGTTTCTGGCACAACTGAACCGAAATATGAAGTTGTGTAAAATTCATAATCTGCATAAGCCATGCCAGTTACCTCCTGCAATCATCATTTTGCTGTTACAGTCGCATGCCCGGCACTTAACGCCTTATATGTGCTGTCGCATTCAACCACTGTGATTACCTGCCCTGTTGCTGCGGTAATGTCAGCTTCTCCATCCCACGCAGTCCAGTTCTTCACATTCTGGCCATAATCTACAGTAGTCTCGGAAGATGCAACTTTGTACTTATATGCATTTCCTGCGCTTGCTTTTGTCGGAGTGACAGTCACTTTTGTATCTCCACTCTTACTTCCTGCCGCAGAGTTTACAGTCAGAGTTCCAAGCGTCTGAGTTGCGTTGATAGTTCCGACAGCAATAGCGTCAATGTACTCCGCAAAGAGAGTAAGTCCCATGATTGCGAACGCTTCGGACACTGCTGTGTGGTAGTTGCCCTGTGTATGGAATCCGATCAAGTTTGTTTCGCCGGAAACGGTGTATACCAGACCAGCTCTCGCAAAGTCAGATTCATTCGGATCTACGTAGTAAAGAACGATGTTTTCTACAGGTGTAGCGATTACTGTTCCTCTCGGAATCTCACTTTCAGATAACAGGAAGATTGTGTTGAATCCCAGGAAGTCTTTCATATACTGGAAACCGAACTGGTTCTGAATAGTGATATCAGCTGCGCCGATATATTCGTACACATCCAGAATGTTGACAAATCCAACAACGCCAGTCACATTTCTGTGCATTTGTTTGAATTTGTTTTCTACACGACCCTTAGCCATTGCCAGAGCCATCTGGAAAGTGGTTTCCGTGAATGAGAGAGTACCTGTTTTTAGATAATCATAAAATCTTTCAGTAACATTGGTCTGAAGTTGGAAAAGGAATTCATCATCGGTCATCTGAACGGCGTTCTCATAACCGTGATCCTTGATCGCTTCGATAGATACAGCCTTTGCGTACTTCTCAATACTCATTTCTGCATAAGGCTTTTCTTTTACAGTGAATTTGCTGTAAGGGATTTCTTCACCCTCACCAACATTTCCATCCTGTAATGTACCTTCTGCATATTTTGATTTAAGAAGCGCTCCGGGTGTCTTTTTGATTGGACGCATGATACCAAGGATTTCACGTAAGTATTCCCAGTTTCTTTCGAATCTGGTAACAAAGTCAATCTCACGTGCTGTGACCTGGATATCATTGCTCATAATAAGATTAGCTTTTGCTGCCATATAAAAATCCTTTCTACCCATAATTGTTAAGGTATTGGGTTAGCAACTATACTCTGGTGTATAGTCGGTGTAAAAAAATCACTGGAATAACTGGATATTCTGGGCGATTGCGGCCTGTCTCTCGGACGGGTCTTTGATTGCTTCGATATCTTTCTTTGTCATGTTTCCCGGTGTCTGCTGCTGTCCAACATGAGTAGTAAACCTTGCCTGGTTCTGCTGAGCCTGCTGCTGAGATTCATCCACAAAAGCGGATGCGTCAGACTGCTTCATCTGCTCAATCAAATCATTCAGTCCAAGGATTTTACCGTCTTTCAGCTTCAATCCTGCTTCCTTGATGTCTGCCATAACAGACTTCTTTGCAGCCTCACTGGAAAATTTAACATCATCAAGTGCTGTTTTAAGTGCGTCTGAGAAATCGCGGTCATAGATTTTCGCATTGAATTCCTTCTCTGCGTCCTCAGCCTTCTTCTTCCATCCAGCAAGCTCTGTCTGAATGTTCGCCGGGTCGATACCGTCAAAACCTTTTAAGGTTTCTTCTGCTGTCTCAGCACGTTCTTTCCAGTTATCACGTTCTCCCTCGACTTTCGACAGGGTTTTTGCAACTTCCTTAGCATTCTTATAATGCTCAGAGAGTGCCTTTTTAACATCTGCCTGCTTATCCTCCGGGATTTCAATTCCAAATGATTTTAATGTGTCAATAAGTTTCTGCATAATATCCTCCTGGTCGTGTTTATTGACCTGCCGCCGCAGGTAAATGGATTAAGCCAGTTAGACCACTGGCAAGGTAATTGGAAAGGCAGGACTCGAACCTGCGGTGTCAAGGACTATGCGTCCTCCGCTCTTCCAACTGAGCTACATTCCATTAACCCGGATTCCCGGGTTAGCAAGGTATTTATCGTGTTATGCCTGCCACTATCCGACTTTCACGGAAATGTTGATTCATTTATAAGGAGGTGTTACCATTCAGTCAAGCCGACTAATGAATATGCCGGAAATTGCATCCGCTTTTCAACCTCCAGATTCCGCTCAAATCTGTTTCTATTAAGGACATATTCACAAAGAAAGGAGGACATGAAACGAAAAAGAAAGCAAAAACTTCTAATCAGCAAGCCCTACAAGGTTCACCATGCCTTGCAAGATTATAGTATCACATTTTTTTTAAAAAGTTGTCCCCACATTTGCAAGAGTCAAAGCATACTTCTCAGTTTTTCAACGTATCTTTTAACAAGATCACGCTCTTCCCGGCACTCTGCGTCCTTGGACATATCGCTCATTTCTGTAGTAAGTTCGTCAAGATGTTCTTCCAGAGCGGCAAGCATCTTCCTCTTGCAGTCCTCAGACTTTCCAGAACGATAATTCTGTTTCTGTGTCATATAGTCACTGTAAGTGTCTCGTCCATCAGATCGGCTATAATTTCCTCTTCCGGTTCCGTAGTCGCGACTTTCATCACCGTAAGAGGTGCCACGATCATAATCTGGGTACATCATTCTTCCATCACTGCGGCTGTATCTCCCCATGCCGCCACGTTTTCTTCCGCGCTCGCTGTAATCGTCATTGTATCCGCTACGCATTTCATCAAGGACGGCGTTGTAATACTCCACCTTTTTGTCCCAGTACTGCGTATTTTTTATATCTTTGTACATATCAATCAACTTGTATGTCATTTCCAAGTTTCCAGTGGTCAGCCCACTATCTGCGATTTTGGACAGTTCGTCTTCAATTCTTGCACATAAGTCTTTAATGTCTCTCATAATCACACCTCCTATGCTTCTCTGGTCACGACAATATTTGCGTTCGCAACAGAAATTGCCTGATCGCTTGTATTCTCTACTGCGATATTAACGCAACATCCGCGAGGTACATCAATATAGATGCCAGAGGACACATTGTTATACTGGTCTACTGCTGCCGGTGTGGAAATCATCTGAGAAGAAAGAACCGGTTCGCCAGAGATTGCAATAGCCAGAGAAATAGCTTCAACAGTACCGCCTGTTGGAATTGCGATATTACCAGAAAAATCCACAAAGAATCTCGCTTTGCACTGATTAGTCAGTCCTCTTAGAGTTATAATTCCACTTCCCTCTCTGTGCTGAATACAGTTAGAACCTTTGACTGCTGTGTTTGAAAATACTACGTTTCCATTTGCTGCTACAGTCTGAGCAGCTACATTTGTAAATTCTGCCATAATTTTTACCCCTTTCATATCACAAAAGGACAGGTCTCAGCCTGCCCTCTGTGTAATACGGCATAAGCCGACATCCGAATCAATCGAAAGATACTCTCGATATGAAGTTATCAGCAATTACATCCAGTGTTGCATCCGCATCCGTAAAATGTGTTCGGATTAGGAACCTGATATGCCGGAATCGGTGCCGGATTAATCGCATTAATGAGCTGCTGTGTCTGTGAAGCCATTGCAGTTGTGAGAAGTGCACTCTGGCGATCCTGAGAAGCAGCACGTCTGAGGTCGTTATTTTCAGCCTGCAGGTTAGAAATCTTTTCATTGCAAAGATAGTCGAGAATGGCTCTTGTCCCAGCGTTCTGGCTGTCAATGATATCTCTTGTGTTGCTGTTCATGGTGTTCTGTAATGCACAGGTGTTCTGCGCCATATTGTAGTTTACGCCCTGAATTGCTTCTCTGGTTTCACAGCAGCAGTTTGCAAGCTGTGCCTGGAGTGCATTGGTATTCTGCATATTAGCTACAGTGTCAGCATTAATAGCCTGCTGAATACCGAAACCAGTCTGCATGATGTTTGTGTTGATTCCGTTAAATCCGGTAAGCATACCGTTATTCATGGCATAGAAGCCATCACACAGACCGCTATTGATTCCGTCAAGCTTACTGATCACAGCGGAATTGTCGAATCCTCTCTGAATATCCGCCTGAGTAGCTGCTGTGGCTACGTATCCGCCACCGTTTCCATTATTGCCCCAGCCGTTGTTTCCCCATCCGAAGAAAGCAAAAATGAATAAAACAATAATCCACCAGCTGCCATCTCCACCAAACATGCCGTCATTATTTCTACCGTTTCCAGTAGCAGCAGCAATATCTGCTAAGCTATAATTTCCATCCATAATATAATCTCCTTTTTGTGTATTTACATCAATCTGGCCAGATTGTAATGTACTATCTCATATTCTTCAGCAGGTTTTGAAACTGACCTGCCATCTGCTGGACCTGATTAAGCTGCTGTTGGGAAATCTTTCCAGACTGTAACATCTTTTCAACTTCTGCTTTCGGATTTCCCTTAAAATTCTGCTTAAACTGCATAAACTGCTGTATCATCTGCATTGGTCCGTTTCCCTGTGGCATCCCACCGCCAAGTGTGTTAAATAATGGATTACTCATCTGCATTTCCTCCCTTGTTTGCTGATTCCTGCACGGTATTAGCCCTAACAGGTTCAGAAAAAGAATTTAATCGGTTTATGATAGCTTCGTATTTGCCCTTTAAATCGTCGTATTCCTGTCTGGTGACGTATTTACTGTCCATGTTCTGAACAGTCTGTTTAGGCGGCATCTGAGAGCCTACCTCGTTGTATTCAAACGTTCGCAGTGGCTGCGGCATGCCGGATACGTCTGTGGATTTTATATAAAATTTCTCTGATTCTGAATCCATCAGTAAAACACTTGTCCCGGGTGCTACCAGATAGGATTTTGCGCCGACTTCACCGGAGACCCACAAGATACCATTATTATTTTGCTGGGGTTGCTGCACTGGTTGAGCTGGAATCTGGACAGGCTGTTGCTGAAATTGGTTCATCTGTCCCGGAACGCCAAAACTATATTGATAAGGATTGTTATATAATGCCATCTTACACACCGCCTTTCTTATTATATTTTTGCATAGATATATCAATCTAAAAAGTTCAAAAAAGTGTCAAAAAAGTATTGACGCATCACCCATTGAGTGATATTATAATATCAGAAACAAGAAAGACGTAAAATTAAGAAGGAGTAAAAAGATGTATAAGGATTATCGTTATATTAACGCCGGACAGAATGAGATTTACAGATATGGTCATAAGGCTGTAGAAAAAGTTCAAGCTTGTCTAACACCTAACGACCAGGGATGGTTGAGTATTCCTGTTGATGGTGGCAAATATTGGACTATTGGAACCAGTGAAGGGAAATGTGGAGAATTTGCCAAAGTAAAAGATACGATTTTTTCCGTAAACAGTGCGGGCTACATGTACGCAAAAGTGGACAGCCCAAAAGGTGAAAAGTTTGTGGAAGCAATCAAATTTATGATTGCTGAAATGAATCGAATAAACCAGGGAAGATTGGACGCGTTAAAAGATGGCGAAGAGGAGGAAGAAGAATGAAGTTTAAAGAAATTCGTTCATTTTCCGGATTAAGCCAACAGGCTTTTTCCGATAAATACAAAATTCCCAAAAGGACAATTGAAAACTGGGAGGGTGGTAAAAGAAATCCACCAGAATATGTAATTTTATTGCTTGAAAGAGCTGTAAAAGAAGATTTATGTAAAAAAGGAGAGGTAAAAATGAAATATAATGTGATTAGTAAGGAGATAAAAATAAACCCGGTAACAGGTCAGGAAATTCCGGTGGAAGTGTTCTACGGCCCATACGTGATCGTTGGACATGATGAGGAACGCTTTTACGTGCAGCACGGGAGCGAAGGCAACTTTTTCCCGGAGGGCGTCGAGGGATGCACTGATGTAGCACCTCAGATAACAGGGTTTGAAAAAGCCTTGTACAAAGTAACTGAATATTAAAAAAAAAATAAACCCCTGGGAGATAATCCCGGGGGTTTTGCTGTCTTAACATACTTTAATTATTTTATTATTTACCCTCCGGCTTAACCGCTTTGCTGTAGATATACTCACGTTCATCTGTTCAGCGCAGTATTCAAGAGTGCGCTCCTGACATCTCAGCCGGAACAGTCTTTCTTCGTCCGGTGTAAAATTACACTCTATCAAGAATCTGTCTATATCTTTCTTAGTGAACACATATAATTTCATGAGCATACCCCTTATTAATGCTAACGTTGATTCTGCGCAAGATAATTTGTAAGCTTCTGTTTTGTTTTTTTTAATTCCTCGACGTTATTTCCACTAATCTGACTATCCAGCATGGTTGATAGCACTTCCAAAATCAATGAATCACGTTCCGCAATCCTCTGAAGACTCTCGTAATCTCGCTTATCATGTTCTTCCAGTGTTTCAACTCGCTTGTTGAGTCGAAATGCCGGAGTAATCCATTTAAAAACAACAGCTGCTGCCCCTCCAATAATTGATACTCCTCCACAGATTGAAAGAAAAAACTGAATAAATTCCTGTATGCTCATTTAGCTACTCCTTTTCCCAGTAATATACCGGGACTTCATTGCCACTATCCCATGTATCGTAATATTTACCCTCTTGTACTGTCACCACATGACCATCTATGCAGAGGATGTACGTGCCTGTCTGATGATCTGCGCAAAAATCATTGACTGTATAGATATACCGTTCTGATTGCTCAATCAGTTTGCGTCTGTACCCATGTTTGTAGAGGTACGCTCCCCAAACGTAATTAGCTGACGGCATATCTGACAGAGTGCATGCCTGTATCATTAATCCGGTAAAAACCGTTTCCCAGTCGAAGCCGGTTGCTTTGCATATTGCTCGGACAACGCAATCTCCGACTCGATTCCCAGCAGGATTCGGATTATAATATTCCCATCTATCCATCAGTCAATCCCCTTTGCTGTTTTATATCTCTTCGCCGCCCCTCTGGCTTTTGCGGCGTTCTGGCGGTTCCACTTAGCGATCATGAGCCGGTCTTTCAGTTCCCTCAGGTCGTTCTGCTTGCAGTAAGCCTTGTATGCAGCATTTTGTTTCTGCAAAAGATAAGACTTCCGGTCAAGGTCTTGTTGGAGCGCGAACCTTGCCTTTTCGTTCGGCGCGTTGTCGACTCCTGCTTGTAGTCCAAGAACCTCTCTCTTCGTCTTACGGATTCTCCGCTCGTAAGTACGTTGTCGCTGTTCTTTTTCGTACTGTTTTCCCTTGTCGGCTTTATCCTGTGCCGATAGTTCTGCATAGGGATTTGGCATTCCTTCCACCCAAACTGAAAAATGATGCCTGCAATTTACTCCGCATATTCCATCAGCTTCGCCATAATGACAATTTTCAATAAAATCCGGATAGTGGCTTGCTTTTCGCTCCAGCATTCTACGATATTCTGGTGTATCTCGTTCCCGAAAGAACTCCGGCTTGATTTCTTTTAATTTTTCCCAATCTATAGAAAATACCTGCCCTTGCCATACTTCATGACTTGGGCGACTTCCTATGTGCGCCGATGTCAATACTAAACCGTATCCCATTTCTTTCATTCTTGTCAACTGAATATCAGCACACGCCTGTGCCACGCCGGTTCTGACAGAACGTGCTACTGCTGTTTCGATTGTATCTTTTCTGCCAGATGGATATGTGACAGTAACACCATCACTCACAACGTTATTAACTGCCTCTTTGATGGCTTGCGTATATCCAACTGCCCCAGTCATCACATGATTATATGCAAGGTCACATTGCTCGATATAGAGTCTCTGAGCAGCATTCGCGGTTGTTCTTGTGAAGTTCTTCCACTCTCCCATAGTCGCAAGCATATTTCGCTCCATGAGTCTTATCATAGCTGGCGACTGTTCGAGCGGTACAGGGCTTAATCCTGCCGCCTTATATACCTTATCATCATAGTTCATTGCAGTGATTCCGGCATCTTCAAACGCTTCAAGAAGTTCCTGCTGTTCGCGTTTGGTGTATCTTGATAATTCTGCCAGAATGTCCTCTAGCAACTCACCGGATTCTTGCAAGGTTTTGATTCTCCATGCATCAGCATTGGTCAGAATATAGTCCTCGCCTCTGCCGATTCTTGCCATCATTCGTGATACGATCTCAGAGATGATATACTGGTGCAATTCTTCAGCAATTTGTTCACTGCCCTCTGTAATTTGTCGTAAATATTCAGGACTAAGTATAATATATCACCTCTTTCGATAAATGTTGTGGTACATGTTTTAAAAATATGCTACAATCAACCTATTAAGGAGGTGTCGCAAAATGTTTTTAAAACTGAAAATTTATTGCACTTGTAATTGCAACTATTACGTAAACGAGCAAATTAACACGGAAAAGGTAATTTGCCCAAACTGTGGTAAAGAACATCCGTCTTCATCACAAATTATATCTATGCTTCACATGGCTAAGTGCATTGATGATGGCAATGTCCCTGGCGTAAATACAGTAAGGACATTTGCTGTATCCAAGCGAGAAGATTCTGGCTGTTAATAATGTTATTGCAAAGTGGAGAGGAGTTTTAATCCTCTCCGCTTTTTTTACTTAATTCACTAAAACTCTCTTGTAATTGGCTTTGGAATTTCGCCTGTCAGATATGCGAGGTATTTTTTTCCCTTGTTACCGGCTTGTCTGCCATCTTTTTACTCCTCTCCGAATAGTGTTGGTTCCTTTGGCTCGGCTTCTTTGACCATTGCTTTCGCTTCTTCCTCAGTCATTCCTTCAAACTTTACAAAATACAACCATGCCGGAACCTTGCCAGTAGTTACATACTGCCACCACCTTGCACGGTCGTTTTCTCTAACATAGAGGATGTCTCCGAAATCATAATTGACTTCATAAGCTCCGACAGGTGCAAGTCCGTACAGGTCAGCGTAAACGTTCAGCGCGTAAATTACTTCGTCCAGACAGGATTCCAGTTTGTCCCTCACGTCTTTGATAAACTGGACTGTCCTCTGCTGTTCTGCTTCTACTCCAGTAGCCGTCTGAATTCCGCTAGATTCGTTAAAAACAAAGTATCCGTTAGAGAACCCAATCTTGTACCCTAACTGGCTTAAAAGAGCATTTATGCCGCTTATACGGGTATCAGTGTTTAGAATCGGGTTGATTTCTTGGTAAAACTCTTTCTCATCCTGTCCGAATACATTTTTCACATAATCCGGCAAGCTCATTTCTTTGCATCTGTGCTCCATGGCCTGCGGTGTCATGGCGGATACTGGTGATCCGCTCGGCATCAGCAGTCGGTCATCTACCAGAGCGGTTCTCTTAGAATCAAGGATTTCTTTTGCATTACGGCTGTATGCAATGTCCAGATCTTTCAACTCTTCAATTGCTTCTGCAAATATCGGTAAGCCAAATGGTGTACTGATATCTACATTGTTCGCCTGTGGAGTCCGCAGAACTCCGTACAGAGGTCCGTCCAGCTTCTCGCCATTTGCTTTGAGAATCGGCGGCGTATCTGCCATGAGGTCAGCCCATTTGGTCTGTTTAAGGTCGATTTTATCGCCGATTGACTGAGGGGATTTCGACACATAAGCTCTGTTAGAAACGTAGTACGGATAGGTTGTCACGCCATCTATTGTAGTCTCGACAAAACGATGATATTCAAGCCGTGTGTAGTATTTCCGTCCAACGGTATAATAGTCCTTGAATATAATCCCCTTTATTTCCTGATTGTCATAATCTACAATCATCACATCTGCCGGAGTGAATACGTCAAGGCTCTCGCCGTTTGGCTTGATAAATACCGTTCCATAAGCACATCCATATTCTACCCAGTGCCGTATCTGGAAATATACCTTGTCAATCTGTTCCTGAAGCCATGTAGCCCTTGCAGAACCGTCTATCTGAACGCCGATCGCCAGTGTTACAAGCCTAGCTGTCTCTGAGCAGACGGATTTCGCGAAATTAATCGTCTTGATATTATTCTTATCATCTAGCCATTCCGGTACTCCCCTGTAAATGTTCGCGCACCGGTTAATCAGTGATTCCATTTCCGGGAATTCTGCCGCCTGGATGTTAAAGTCCTCTTCGGCTTGCTTTTTGAATATCATGTTAAACCACCTTTTTAGCGTTGTTATAAGTCCCATTTAGTCACCATTTTTCTTTTAGCTGATTTATTGGTGTTCCGGCAACTCCGGCACTCTCTCCGCTATCTGTCGCTTTGAAAAATGCATTCGGAATCTGTGGATACATAAATTCAAACATGAGATAATTTGCTGCATCGCAAAGATATTCTGTGTTTCCAGTTTCTTTATATTTTTTAATGCACATATCATGTGATTCAAGTGCATCTACTAATTTCATTCCAAAGTTGTCTGCTGCTGTGCCATATTTGTAAAAGCTGACTTCTACTCGATTCTGGCGTAATTTGTCAAATCTGTCCGAATACTCTTTCGGTAGTTCTATTCCTATTTTACTCATTATGCACTATGCCCCCTTCTCATCGACAATGGACTGGTTGCGTATCTGAGAGAATCTATCCAGTGATCGTTGCCATCTGGATAATCTGCAATCACTTCTCCATTGCTATCTACTTCATGCTCATAATTGATAATTTCCTTGTATGCTCTAGGCGTTCGTGCCGGATCAATGACTAATGTTCGGCACTGTAACCACTCAAAAGTATATTTGCGGCTTCCCGGTGTAACAATGGCCCTACGTGCTGGAAGCCCTGCATCTCGGAAGTCAATAATGCTTTCTTCTTCATCAACTCCGCAAGATATTGAATAATCATCATATCCTTTTTTCTTTATCTGGTTAGCCATTTCCTTGTTTCTTATCTTGGAGCCTCCAAGTTCGTCTAATAAAAAAACTTTTTCCTGATTAGGAACATAAGCTACACGGAGAAATGCTTTAGGATCTGGATACCACCCCCAGTCCTGTCCCTGGTAGATACTTTGAAAGCTCTGAATCTCTTCATCTGTAATTTTTCGAATTTCTAACAGTTCGAAAATATTTGTTCCAAGTCCAACAGGAAGACCGAGATATTCATGGTCGTAAGCTCTCTGATTTGTTTTCTTCAGATGCTCTGCATCATCAATAAATTGCTGACCAAGCCATTCAACAGGAACTGATCTATAATCGCTCTTGTGTCTGTAGCTGTCAACTCTCGGTTCCTCCACATACACGTTCGCCCAGTTGCTCCGGCTGATCGGTGGATTAAATGTCTTAAATACTTCAAATTTGCTTCCACCACGAAGTACAGACTGTTGAACTGTACGGATTTCTTCAATTCCGGCAAACTCATCAAGCTCCTCAAACCAAAGGTACTTGAAATATCCTTTTTTTACTTTTATGGACTTTGTTTTCTTAGCTTTATCCAGTCCTCTGAATATGATCTTTTGTCCTGTTGGCTTATACACATATTGCATAGGACTTAAACTGTCAGCCCATAAATCACTTGCTCCAAGCGCATCAATTCCCCATGCGATCTGTTCATACACAGATTCTCTGAGCGTATTACCGACTTTCCGAAAGATTACAGCATTTGACATTAAGCCATTCTCTGCATCCTGCATCATCTGAAACGGAATCATGCCGCCTACAAAAGATGATTTTGTGGATCCACGTCCACCGTACAGATCATAGTAAGTGTGTTTACCATCTAAAATATCCCAAAACACATTGTAAAATGCTGGTGCCACAATCTCATTCAATTTGATAGCGTTACTTTCCATCCTGTTTCTCCGGTCTTGGAATATTGTTCACAATCGTAATCTTTCCGTCTCCGAAATCATCATTTTTCTTGTCAGCGTCCCAACCCTTGAAGTTGTTTCTAAGACTAAACTGAGCACCATTGGAACCATCACGATCAAACAGTCGTTCTTCTGCATACTGTTCTACTCTTGCTTTCGCGCGCGTAATCGTGTCAACAAACTCTGGTTTTGCTTGATAGTTTAAAAGAGCCTGTCTGCTTGTAAATCCAAGGGCCAGAGCAAGTCCTGTAACGGTCGGAGGGTGAACGTCTACAAAAACGGGAGACCCGAATTTATTAAACATTTGTTTGCCTTTGCTATCAGTTAAAGGATATCCTTTACAATACTCAAAATATTTTTCGATTTTTTTTTCAATTTCATCCACCGTTTTATACATGGGTGGTTTTCCCATTGGCATTCCCACGTTCTCACCTCCAAACAAAAAACTGCCACATATGGCATATAGTCATAGATATATACTATATTACCATACATGGCAGAAAAATTTGTCCCCACATTTTAATATTAATTGTAGTATTATATTTCTCTTAGTTTTCTTAGAGTATCATAAAACATAGCCATTGCCTTGCGCTTGTATGCGTAGAAATCGTCTCGCTTTGCCGGTATGTATTTCGTTTTCATGATACGGTCATAGGATTTGTTTGTTACAATAGATTCATACACCAAAAGTTCAATCCCCGGCGGGCAAGAGCTTATGCAGCAATGTAAAATATCGTGTCTCTGCTCTGGTGTAGCTTTCTGGCATATATCCTTTAAACGGTTAATGTCTTCCGGGTATACGCCAAAATCAACAAGTGACTTTTGCCTGGTTCGCATATCATCACCGCCTTTTTATTGCTATTTACGCTTGCCACCAAAATGTGCAACCAAGAAAATAGTGCCAAATGATCCGAATATTATTCCAAATGTAAATGCTATTAAACTATCAATCATTCTTCTTCATCTCCTCCAACTTCTTTTTAGCTTCTTCACGAGAAAAATAAACCTTTGCTTCTTGCTTCTTTTCTAAAACTCCGTTAATAATTTGTAAATGAAAGCCTTTTTTATCAATATGAAAAGCATCCACTTTGTGTTCTACGATTCTAAGAGGTTTTCCTACAATATCATACATTGTATCTCCAACCTTACACGGCAATCTTACAAGCAAGCCCTGTTCTTCTAAGTCTTCAAGTTCTGCCAATCTATTAATCATTTTTTTCATTGTATTGCAATCTCCTGTCCCTTTTGAGCAATTATCGCAATATGAACTGCACATAATGCTTCGGCGTTCGTTATATGTGATTCTTGAAAAATCTCTTTTTGTTAATCTCTCCATCTACTTCACCTCTTTTACTTCTTGATATATAATTGCCATATTGAAATCACTTCTAATAAACTTTAATGTCAGTTTATGATTTACAGCATTTCCAAGTTGATCGTAAATCCAGTACATATCCTCTTGGCCAAAGTTTGTACCCAGATATCTGTTAAGGCTTGATATCAGTTGTTCTCTCCATTCATTATTTCTTTTGTGCGAACTGTACGGCTCTCCTTTTGCCATTGGCCTTGAACACCATTCAAGTAGCTTGCAGATAATATCTTCTTTATCGGTACAATTCTTTGCTGTGAAATATACGTTTCCTTTTTCGGAAAGAATTATTTCCCCAAATCTGTTTATGTAGCTCCCGGGGAAGCATTCCATAAGACCGAAAATTTCATCAGTCATCTACTTCACCTCTTCCATCTGACTTTCTACGGTATCTGCAAGTAGCTTCAAGGACTTAATAAATGAGTCCGTCAAAGTTGTTCTATCTGGGTATTTAGCGAACGTTCTGACAAGTTTTACTGCATCCTTGATTTTTTTTTCATCTTCGACGATTTCGGATGCTTCGTACAATGTCTTTTCAAAATCTCTGCAAGTAACGTTCTTGCCGTCGTAAAAATTTAATATGTTTGGAAATGGAATTTTGATAGGTCTTAAATTGTTTCCTCTCACCCATGTAAATCCCTGAAACTTTGCTATTTTCAGAACACTCAAATATTCTTCCTGTGTCTTTACGAACACACTTTTTCCTGTTAAATCAAGCATCAGAATCCCCTCCTCCTGTAATCTCATCGACGCAATCGTTCCAACCAATCTTGTAACTAGGCATCTTCCCATTGCTTTGAAAATACTCTCTTCCGTACACTCCTGTTAATTTCATTTTATCTGGCAACGGCTTCAGTGGACACCAATTAGGGATTACATCATTGTTTGGAACTCTCCTACCATTCATTGCTCTGCACCAAAATTCGCTTATAAATTTGCATTTTCCACAGTTTTCTGGCGTATCAATCACTAATACTGATTTACTCATTCAACTCCACCGCCTTTCACAATCTCCACAGCATCATTCAAAATTACGATTTCATAAGATTTTGTCCATCCCACAGGTTTTGCTAATGTACTCCGTTTTTCCAACTGCTCCACAACCTTATCCACATCAAAAACTGTCGGCTGTTCGTCAATTTTTTCAAGAATCTCTAAATCATCAGAATATGCACAATGTATTACATGTTTCAACTTATCTGCATCAATCAGTCTCATATTCTTCACACTCCTCCCACACTCCCAACAACCGCATCCTCTCATACAGTACAGCGACGGTCTTGCGCCTGTATCCGTAGAAGTCTTTCGGATTCATCGGGATATATCTTTCTTTACTAATTTTCCTGTAACTTTTCCGGTGTAGGATGTTTTCAATAACCATATCCGCTATCACCGTGTTCTTCGGGCAAGCTGACAAGGCAGCACTGGAAAGCAGGTATCCGTACTCTGCCGGGAAGTCTTTCAGCATCGTATTCAGTTTTTCAATGTCTTCAGCCGGAATACCGTAGTCTTTCAGCTTTTTGTTCCTTGTCAGCATACCGTTCTCCTTTCTAATCGTCTGGGTGGTGCTTGTCGTACATGATCGCCACACATACAAGACCGACCACTCCGACTATGATTCCAAGTGTAAGTCCTAACAAGAATGTAATCATGGCTCATCCTCCTCAACATAATCTTCGCAATCTTCTGCATATTCATAACTGTCCATATCATCACATCTGCACTGGCAAGAATCCTGCTTAGTACAGCAGATGCAGCATTCTGTTTCACCATCCGGGCAATCCAATTTACATCTTCCCATTAATCCAGTCGCCCTCCTTTTCTAAATAAATGTATCTGCTGTTTTTCTTGACCGGCTTTGATGTATCAATGCCATACTTTATCAGCAGACCTTTCCAAGATTTAAACTCTTTTAGCGTGACCTTGAATCTGGTGTAGGTCTTCCCGTCCTTTTTGAAAATTGATATTTCCATGTTCAGTCTTTCTCCTCTTTCCTCATAATTTCTTTTATGCATTTCTCGCAATAGCAGCCTTCCTGCCCCTCTATCTTGTATAAGAAGCATGTCCAGTGCCTGTTCCAGATGCCTTTATCGTTGCATCCCTTGCAGCTACCTTGCCCATCTCTTTCGCATCGTATTATTTTTAACATTTATTCAGTCCTCCTTATATGGTTCTGGAAGCGGCATCCAAGCGATAACTTTATACATCCTTGTTCCGCCGTGTCCGTCCGAATGTTTGTCCCATTCAAGATACCTATATTTCTTTTCGTTCCAGTATCCAGCGTCACCAAATTTTAAATAATTCGCAATTCCATAAAGCTTTTCAGGTGTTCCATAGACTTTTTCAAGAGTTACAAGACACTCTTTTTCGTCTTCCGGCAATCTCTCACTGACCGGAATCCATCCATTTTCTTTCTCATCATCCATATTTTCGATATAATCCATGATTTTAAGTCCCAACTCGTAAGCCGTTCCTTCAAAAGGTTTCCCGTATGGATTTATTGTTCTTTTTATGTAATCGTAAATTTTACTTTTATCGCTCATACTTCCACCTCTACAAAATACTTTTCTAAAGTTTCTTTTGATATCTCAATCCATCTATTAGCATTTACTCCGTCAAGATGGATATCTCCGCCGATAATTTTTTCATTTCTATCCTCACTTTCCCCATGTAAGCAACTACATGGTCAATCAACAAAACTCCATCTGTCCATCATCAATAAACTTCTTTTTCTTCCGGCTTAATGTATCACCCTGCTGTTTCAATCTATCCACACGGGCCTTCTGGTCAAAGTTCGCCATATAATTATCGTCAACTTCTGGCGGTACTTTTAGAAAATATTCTTCTGGAAGTGGAAGATTATACTCCTTGCAACAATTTGCAATCTCATTTCTGTATGAAAGAATATGATTTCTGGTTAGATTCATATTGCATCCGTCCGTCCAGAATGGATCATTGCAGCCGTTTTCGTTGATGCGCTCCCAGATAGCACGCTCATGTAATAGGTTTTTTCTTAACAACTCTAATTCCTGTTCCGGTGTTTTCTGCTTCATTCTCATTCTCCTTTTGCCAATATAAGCAACTGGCACGCTATTGTGCAGTTGGCACATGATTAATCGGTCTCTACCTTTGAATAACTTAATCTATACGCCCTCTGCTCTGTCGGATCCTCACTAACAAGCAATCCGTTGTCTAAGAGCAAATTAAAGTGTTTTCTGGCAGTAGCCATTGAAACGTCTAATCCATCTGCAATATTTCTTGTGGACGGCATATAGTGGTGTTTACGGTAATATTTCAAGATAAAGTGATATACCGCTTTATACATCTCCTGTCCTTCTTTGTGTTTGCGCTCTGTATTGTATTTTCCCATCAATAACACCTCGCTTAATCGTTAATTCGGAATCTCAAATCAAGATTCAGTTTCTCTTTGATTGATCTTCTATAATCTTCCCAGGTTGCCATATCATCCATCAGATAATCAACCCCCCTGTCCATGCCGTCCATAAACTTCTGGCAGCGTTTCTGTCCAAATCCGAAATCATCATGCAAAACAGCAATTCCAAGGATTGTAAATGTATCAAGTGTCATTTCTTTGATTTTCTGTGCAGCTTTATCCAGGTCTTTACTGGCCAAAGAGGTATGTACTCCTGTAATGCCTCTAAATTTTATTTCCCTCTCGAGTGCTTCTATACCGCCATCTCTAACAATTCTGAGTGCCAGGTCAAGACCATCCTCTCTGCCTCGCTCATACTCTTTCATTTTGTTCATTGGTTTTCTCCTTGTTCAGATTTTTAGCTTTCTTATGCATCTTGTCTAGATAATCCGCATAGGCTGTAAGCATGTGATCCACAAAGCCGTTTTTATTATATTTGTCTGATACAACGTGTATCTGCTCAACTACCTGCTGCCAGTATTCGTCCTTTTCTTCTATTCCGGCGGTCTGAAGGACTAGTGCCGGAAAGTCGATTTGTAAAAACTTTATGGTGTTCGGTATCTGCTCATGCGTCACTCTCATACTTATACACCTTCTTCTACCTCAAAACTCTGTTCAAGAAGTCGCTCGTTATCTTTGCTAAACGCCTTTATATAGCTCTGTTTTATCGGTCTGATAAAATGTATGCCATTAGCGGATTTCGCCCGGGAAACAGCTACATAGAACTGTCCAGGATCCCAACAACAAGGATCAATATTAATCTTTTCAAATGTCTGACCCTGTGATTTATGAATACTGATAGCCCAGGCGAGCTTTACCGGAAACTGAGAGAAAGAACCAGCTTTCTTACGGACTATCTTTTCTTTTACGATCTTCTGTCCATCTTTTTCCTGTTCAGTTTCCTCAATGACCTGTTTTTCAATGTCTTTACTGTATCTGTACAAGTTAACTGTTTTGCCCTTATCAGTCTTGATAACCAGATAGGATTCTTCAAATTCTCCGTTATCCACAATTTTCTGGATAATACCGATTGTTCCGTTTACGTAATTTCCGGACAGATCATTGACTGTAATCATCACTTTTGCACCGATGTTAAGAATTAAGTCCTCTCTGGCAAATGCAATGTTCTTGATATCAGCAGATGTCAGATCCCCGTCAACTGCTGCATGGAACACTTTTTCGGTCTTTTTATCCAATTTCCCGAGGAAAGTATTATTAATCCGATCAGCTTCAGCATTTGTTCCAACCAGGAATGGTGCTTCTGGTATAACCTTGTCTGATTCGTTATTCTCCAGATATGCAATGGATTTTCTAATATTGTTGCCATATTTAATATCATTCAGCACATACTTAAATCCCTCATCATTCTGCCTGCATACCTCATCAAGTTTGATATATTCAAACCCCATTTCTTTCCAGTATTCAGACATGAAAGCATATCCGTGTTCGTACTTTCCACCCTTTCCATAATCAGATCCATACATCCGGCAGAGGATTTTACGATCATCTGTCGTGATAACTGGTGGAAGCTGGTAGAAATCCCCGATTACGATCAGTTGAACGTCTTCTTTATCCTCTCCGCTCAAAAGCCTGTCAACCGCTCTCTCTTCATTTTCTGTGATGATCGTCTTCGCAATCATATTGAACAGATCAAACCGGCACATACTGATTTCGTCAATAATAAGGATATCCGCTTCCTCCAACAGTTCAGCTCTGGATTTCACTTTTTTCTTGTAGTCCTCAAATTTGATTGAGATATTCAATGCACGATGCACGGTAGTCGCTCCGTATCCGATATTGTCCGCAGCTATTCCGGTAGCAGCAGATACCAGAACACTTTTACCAGCTTTTTCCGCCTCATCAATAAACGTTTGGATAACCGTTGTTTTACCTGTTCCTGCATCTCCTGTAAGGAAAACATTACTGCCAGACAACATTGTGTCCAATGCGTACCGCTGTTTTTTATTAAGCTTCTCTTTTTCCATTTTTGTAACCACTCCTTATGCCTTAGTAACCAATTGTAACAATCTGAATTTTCATGCAATTTAATTTTATTTTTTTAATTTGTGTAATCATTTTATTTTTGTAACCAATGTGTAACCAACTTTTCAACCACCTTGGTTACACCGCAAACCCTTATTTTATGCGGGTTTCAGAGTTGTGTAACCGTGTAACCAATGTAACCAAGGCTTTCCTATAGGAGATTGCAATGTATATATGATTTTTTTATATATTTTTTTATTCCCTATACACATGCTTTTCCGCGGGTTACATGGTTACATGGTTACAAATCACGAAAACGGAACACTTGTTCCAGTATTGGCAGGTATAAAATCAGCTTCAACATGCTCATTTTCCTGTTCGTCTTCAAGATCTTTTATATCAATAATCTTTACAGCAACAAGTCTCATTACACTTCCCCCATCTCTTTTTATTACCGTATCCCTTTTTCCTGTATGCTTAATTAATTCTCGATTAATCGCCCATGCTGAAAAGGCCTTTCTGGAGAATCCGTTGTTCTTTAGGAGATTTTCAAGAGGTTTCGGATAAAAGTATACATATACGTCTCCATACTCATCTGGAGTTTCCCTGAATCCCCATTGATCACAGCTGAATTGTGCATCAAAGTGTTGCCCGTACACGGAAAGACTTTCAAGAATGAATTCATAGCATCTCTGACCTTCTGATACATCTTTCTTGCGTGTAGGAATATCTACGACGTCCTCGACTGTCAGCTCACGTCCATCCTTAAATATGAAATCTGTAGCTAATTTGTCAGCCAGTAGGAGCGTAGATATAGCCATTACCTGTTTTGCCGGAAAATTATATCCATCAAAGCCCTTTTCAATCTCAGATTTCATTTCTTTCAGCTCATCTGGTGTAAATTTTTTTAGATTTCCAACAAATACTCTTCCAGCAAAGCCATAATTTTTCATTACAGTGCTGTTAATCTCTGCCGGATTCTCGTAAATATCCTCGCAACACTCAATTTCAATAATTCTGTTGATTGCTCCACCGGAATCCGCAAATTCTGAAATAGGATTCTCGCCGTTGCAAATGGTTACATTACTCCATGTATTCTCCTTAGCTGCTCCGAGGTCCTTATTTGATCTTCCTTTCCCTTTACCGGAACAGAGATTGTAAATCAATGTTTCGTAGTTGTCCCGAATATATTGAGAAGCGTTCTTAGAGTCATCGAGGATCATCGGAAAGTTATTAAGCATGTCTGCCCTTGTCTCCAATGACGTATCTGTTGACCGGAAATTCCCAACGTAGGATCCTGGCGACGGGTTTCCCCAGATAGATGCAGCTATGTTGATCGTTACTGTCTTGCCGCCGCCTGTCTGTCCGTAGAAATCCACAATGAATGGCAGCGCGTCAAGTGGTTGCACAAGCACACTTGCAAAAGATGCTGCCAGTGCTATTCGTGGTTCTAATCGTCCGCACGATCGTAACTGTTTAGCCAGAGTCACCCACTTGAAGTAGTCTCCACTTTCCTGTATACTCTGGAATAGTGTTTTAAAGCGGTATTCGCCGTCAAAGACGATTGAAAGGTCGTAAGGTACAAATACATTGCCATGCCACCCTAACTTGCTCGTAGAGTGCTGTATGTCGATCATATCGGCATTGTACATTTCAACGTCCGCCAGATACTTCACAAGAAGCCTTGCATTCTCCGAGTTGACCTGCACACCGAACCTTGCAAGATTAGTTATCGCCCTGGAAGTCACAATGTCGATTTTTGGAACAGTTATTTCTGTCCAGTATCCATCTCTTTTAAAAGCCACTGTGATCTGTTCTTCGCCTGTTTCAATATTTTTCAGTCGACGTATCGGCATGATTGGATGGTGGCATACAAGTTCTCTCGCCTTGGATGTTTCAGAAGAAAATATTCCGTTTTCTGTAGCTATCCAGCTGCCACAAGCCATGTTGGGATATTCTTTTCCAATATCATCCTCATAAAAGTTTGTGATATTTTCAACTAACTGCATGGAACGATTTACTTTTTCTTCTTTTTCCTTGTCCTGTTCTGCTTTCTGGAATTCTTTTATGAATTCCTCGGCTATGCTTTTTGCTCTTACACTCTTCGCCCTGTCCATTAACTTAAATTTAGCTTCCGAACGGTCGATTTTACTTTTTATTGAAAAAAGTTCTTCATACAGTTGCTTCTGCATAAAATCATTTGCTTGCAAATTTTCAATATTTTCAAGAATGCTTCTCACCTCCTGCCTTAGCTGACAATATTTCATATCTGCTTCTTTCTTTTTCAAGGTTGAACTGGCACATATACCACTCTTCTGAACCAGGAGGGAAGGTTTTTAGCGCTGTTTCGTACATAAGTATGTTCTTTTCTACCTGCTCAAGCTCATTAGGATCCTGAGCGGGATTACATTTTTTTAATTTGATATCTCGCACTTCATGTCTGATCTGGTTACGACTTTTACCTTTTTTAGAGATATAAGTACCACCCAGCTCGATAAATGCAGTGCTAAAAGGGACGGATTCGTATTGCATCACGAAATCAAACACATCGCCACCGGTTCCGCAGCCGAAGCAGTAAAAGGAATCATCGTAGATTTTACAGGATGCTGACTTTTCCTTGTGAAAAGGGCAACATATAAATCCTGCTCTGTTCGGTTTTAGTCCATACCTGGAAAGTATCTCCGACATTTTCACTGATTGCTTGATTTCATCTTTTGTCATGACAGCAACTCCATGATTCGCCGTCCAGTCTCTTCTTTTGTACAGAATTCAAACCGAACTCCATATTTATCCCTGATCGTGCAAAGAGACTTGTACAATTGGCAACCATCAATAGCTTTTTCAGATATTACGGTTTTGACTTTCTTTCCGTTTACTGTCCGCCAGATGGTTTTGTGCTTTCTGGGATTTTCCCAGAAATACACATCACCAATTGACTTTATGTCGTCTCCATGTTCACATAGAATGACAAGCTGAATACCTGCTTCACGTGCCCTAATCAGCTCCGCTTTGAATCTTTCATGCTGCTGGCAGACATTATTTACAAGCTCTTGTAAATCCTTTTTGCGGTCAATACAGAGCTTTGCATTGTCCAAAGACTGATAATCTCCACAGTATAACTTTGATCGGAAATATTGTACTTCAAGGCTGTCAAACTGATTCTGAATCCGTTCCCATTCGTTTTTATGTTCACGTGTATCACATTGTATGACCAATCAGATCACATCCTTCTTGTATTTGTATTTTCCAAAGAATTCACTATACTGTTTTATAATCTCCCAACGATTTTCGTAACGATTCCACTTACTATTCTCTCCTACTCCTATTTGCGTTTTTCCGATGGTTGAACAGGAAGGAATTATTAATACCTTCCGATATGTTTCATCATCATTCAAACAATATAAAAGGAAGATGTCGCAAGTCGGATTTTTCTTTTCGAGGTTGAATGTAAATGCCTTTGAATTACAATTGTTTGTAAATTCCTTAGATACTTTTACGTCTATTTTTACACTGTTATCAGTAAGCAAATCATAAGGATGCCTTGAGCTTGTTTGAACACTATTCAATCCGACATTCTCGTAAATATCTGAAATTGCTTTTATTTCATATTTGTTTCCAAAAGTTGTATCAGAATATTTAAGAGGCAGTCCAAGTTTTTCAGCCCAATATACAGTCCCTTTATGCTTTGCAATCTTGCAAGCAAGGCTTTTGTTTCCAAAAACTTCTATCATTTCGGAATGAGTTGGAAAATGATCTAAATTCAATTTCTCAACAACTATCATGATATTTTCTTTGATAAGATCGTCGTTCCATGGTATTCCATGTGTATATCCCATTAACTCACCTCTATATTAATTGAACGGAAGGACATCATCTGCTACGCTATCTGGAATATTCATAAAGTCAGTACCTGCCGGATTCGCTCCCATGATAGCTTCTTCCTTCAGATGATCGTCATAGGCTTTTGTGGTGCGCTCTTCTGGGATGTCCGCATCCTTAATTCCTTCAATACTGCGGAACCATGCTAACTTGTGACGTTTTACCTCTTTGTTTTCGTACCAGTCTTTCTCCAGACGGAAGATGCCGCCGATCAGCTTACCTTTGAACTGCTGCCCGAAGTTATCGCC
>OGNM01000199.1_pt1 | contig 44278 bp, 59 predicted proteins | sample 1573441 | NCBI WGS metagenome assembly OGNM01 (sample SAMEA2581915, study PRJEB24529) | metagenome | biome: Human gut stool | place: China | collected 2011
GCCAGTCGTTGTGCTGTGTGCGTTGAACCCGTCCCCGGTACTCGAACCGCTAAACGCCCGTGCCGCTTCGCATCGTATCAATTCCACACCAATTGCCGCTTCCCACGACCACGCACCGCCGCCAAATGCGTATTTTGCTGCGCAATCAATCGCCCGTCCGCCGTGGCAAAACCTTAACGAAATTGAACCGTACCAACATTCAATATTAACCATTTCAAAAGCAACGGAACCGTCATTGCCGGAAATACCGGAACCGCCCGGAATGTAAACCGGGTTGGCGGCTAACGTTGTACCCTCTTTGATTTTGACGTACAACATTTGTGCGTCTGTATCATAAAAGAACGTGTAACCCTCGGACGTTTTCACGGCATCCAACGACGTAACACGGGTTATCTTTGTGCTATCACAACGGTACGTTTTCCCACGTTGTAACGGGTGGCGTTCGTTGTCCGGTATCAACGTACTTTCGTCGAATACCTCATGTTGGAACAATTGGAAATGGTCGGCGGCTGGAAAGGACGACAACGGGGTTTGGTAAACGTTCGTTGTACCCGCAACTAATGTTCCGCTATCAATTTTTGTTCCGCAAATGATACGGTTAACTAATCCACGTTTACCGATAAGACGGACGGAACGTTGGTTTGACTTGGTTTTGATATTCAAACGTTCGGTCGTGTCCCCTATCAATATAATTGTTGTATCAACGCCTGTTTTGGAAAATGCGGCGGCAAACGTCGCTAATGCGGCACTTTCCGTCGTGCCGGGGTTCGTGTCGTTTCCGTTGACCGCATCCACGTAAACAACGGCGGCGGTTGTGTTTACAGTTGTCCCGCGCTTTATGCTTTGGCGTTCCCATTCGCTCAATTTGTTTATTTCGCCTTTTGTCAAATAGTTGTCGCCAACCGATATTGCCGCACCAACGCCACTAATTTGGAAACGTATCAATATACGGGTTGTATTCTCCGGAATTGTGCCGGAATGAGTACAAAAACCGCCTGCACTTAATTGTAACGCTAACCGGGAAATCTCGACTGAATCATTGTAAAATATGCAATACATTGCGGCGGTTGTTGCACTACTTACAACCACATTATCCGCACCGTAACCGATAACGTCGCCAATCTCAAACGGGCTATCCGCCAAATTGAAATCATATCCAATAAATGCAGTAGTTCCGGCATCGTTCACCGTATAAGATAACGTTGTGCGTGTTCTTACAACATTCATTGCTGAACCCTGTAAATTAAATTCGTTGTAATACGGGGCGTAATTAATTGTTTTAATGGGAATATCTTTTACCTTTTTCCATGCGTTCCACGCCTGTTTTGCGAACATACCGAACGGGGTTACATCTTGACCCGTCCACATCATACAACGGTAAATCGTTAACGGCTGTGTACCTTTTCGGTTGTCGAATGCTACATGGCAACGGTTGGATAACGTCGAACATCCGGTTACATTGTAAAAAGATACCCAACCGTCAAATTGCGGGTCGGTCGTTAATCGAACGGCTGAACTAAAGGCACCCGACGTTATAGGGTCAAATGCCACATTTAACAAATGACCTGTACCCGGCGCACTAATTTTCATTAATGCGTTAAGATAATCCGTTGTTGGATTATATGGTAATTGCGACAAATCCAATAAAACCCCTAAAAACGAACCCACGGGCAAAACAATACGGTCGGCGTAATATTCCGGCGTTCCTACAACGATAACATTTTGTACGCCCTCCAATTCATTAATATGCGAACCCGCCTCAATAAACGGGTCGGGGTAAAAGTTGGTTGCGTCCCCCATACCGTCCGGCAAACCCATTCCCCCGGTTGTCGGAGTTTCAAACAATACATTTACAGACGTGGCGGTTGTTTGGGAACCGTAAAAAATCGTAAACCCGTAATAATTTTCGGTTGGCGTTACGGTTTTCGTTGTCCCGTCGGGCGTTAACGTCATTGAGCCAATAATGTCAAATGTTCCGTCGGCTTTAATACCCTGTATATTTACCGGGGCGTTGCCTCCAACGGGCGTTAATGTAAATTGGTATGGTTGACCCGCAACCAAAAATGTACACACCTTTTGGGAACCCGCATTTGACCCCCTTACAATACCCGTATCCGTGTACGCATAACGTCCGGTTGCGTTGATTTGGTTTGTTGTGTTCGCAAGCGCAATAACGCCGTCCGAACTCATGCCGATAACAAATTTACCCCAATTGGTCGTCTCGTTGTATAATATTGCCAATTCGCCGGGTTTTACGGTCAAATAACCCGCCCGGAATTGGAAATTTACATAATTCCCCGCCGTATAAGCGATATAAAAAACGTTACCGTCCGGCGTGCCGGGATTGGTATTTTTATTTGCTATGCCAACAAAGGTTCTGTTAGCTCCCACGGTTGAAACAATCGTGTTCAACACGTTTTGCATTATTGCCCCGGTAATCTCGTTATTTCCGTTTGCTTTGATAACGGCGGCAATTGATGCTTTTAATTGTTCATAATTTCCCATAATTTGATAATTTAATTGTTTTTGAAATCATTATTGAAATCTTCGTTAAAATCTCCTTTGTTTGCTATTATATATCCACGTCCTATTTTCTTCACGACGGTATTTGTTTTAAACTCAATTTCCACGCTCGCCAAATCCCCCTGCGTTTGCCATTTCGGGGTAATTAAAAACGTGTCGCAATCGTATTCCCTGCCGTATTTGTCAGTTATATGTAAGTAATCAGCCATACGAATAAAACGCATAACGTCGCAAAGGAACTCCGGTGCCAATATCGTACATTTAAACGTTTTGACTGATATTTGTTTTTCCGGGAAAAAATACCCGCCCCGTTCTTCGCCGTCCTCTTCAAATTCATAATCCGGTTTTCCCAACTCTGTACAAAGGTACAACGTATTTTTGAAATCCGGGTTTTTATATACTATTTGCCCGGCGTCAAATACCAAATTATCAATGTCCCACCATTGTATTTTTAAGTAACCGGAAACATCTTGTACGACCGTGAACATTTCGGAATACCACGTTTGCACGCCATCCGATAACGTCATATAATATATTCCGTCCAACTGATTTAATGGCATGGGTAAAATTGACGGGTACAATATAACATCATAACCCAACGTTTGAAACCGGACAATCTGCAATCCGGTTTCTTTCATGTACGTTGTTATGTTTGCAACTTGCTTTCCGGTCTTTTCATACAATACAACTGACGTAACATTGTTTGACCGTGTGTTTCTTATTATCTGAAACGGCAACAATCTATCAGCCGGGGCAAACAACGGGTAAATTGCGCCGTATGCGTAACTTTTTCTGTGGTTCTGTTCATTTATTGACGTGTACCACGGTAAAACACTTATGTTGTTATTCTGTATCATATTTCAACGTTGCTTTAATATTTCGACTACACAAATTTACCGAAAGTTTATCAACTTGACCGTTACCGATATATGTTTTAACTAAATGCATCGGGTTTGGGTCTGTGGTTCCTGCCGGGAAATTCAATGTTTGTTTCTTTTTACGTTCCAATCCTCCCAAAGCATAATATTGGGAATTATTTATTTTGAAATTCCGTGCGGGCATATCATAAACCCAATATGTCGGTTGTATATTGATAAACGCTAAATATCCATTTTGCAAAAAATATTCTACGCCATCAACGGTTTGTCTTGTAAACGGCAATTCCAATTGTCCACCTCCGGACGGCATAACCGCCGCAAACAATGCGAATCCATCCAAACTAATTGCACCGGGGTTTAACAACATCAAATCAATATCGGACGTAAAATTGGAAATATTTATTTCTTCTATCTTTCCGGCTGTTACATATTTGGACGTAATTTCTATTGGTAAACCCTCAAATGGTGTTGTTACATCATCCATCCACTCAAAGTGATAACGTTCCGGCATTTCTACTTTGTCAAATGAATATTCAGACGTTGCAAAAGCTAATTTTTTGCCGTTCCTAACGTTTTCTAATTGTGTTAAATCATAATCAATAATCGGGTTATATCCATACGAACCGCCATTTCTAAACCAACTTACCTGTTCAATTTTAAATTTTCCGTCCTCAATATACCAATAACATTTGTAAATATCCCGTAACATCGTCATAATCTGTTGTAATGTAATCGGGGCTTTTTGCGCCGGGGTTTTATATTCGCCATTCATGATATTACTTTTCTGACTTATTAGCAACTTAAATGACTTCCCGGAAATAGGATTGTTTGTGTTATAAAGAAATTGGCTGTATTCCGGCGTCGCTTCATGCGTTATTCCGGGCGCAAATTCTTTTAATAGCACATTGATACATGACGACAATGTAAACGCATCACGCAAAGTATATGCTTTTCGGGCTTTTTCCTCTAATATCCAATCCATCAGATAAAACCCAAACCATAACGACGCATAACGCCACGTTGACCGGGCGATTGGATAAAACGTTTGTCCATATATGGAATAAGGCGGCTCAAAATACTTTCCACTGTCGGCTAATCCCCACTCGGTCGGCGTATCTGAAAAATTATTAGATATAAATGCCACGTCGATTGCGTAACCAATTGCCCGGCGGTAATTTCTATTATTATCTACAATATCATCGGACGACAACGGGTATGTATCTAAATCGCCTATTTTATCAACATCAACCAAATACCGGGCGTATATATTATAACTTTTCATATCGGCGTGCATCGTACCCGTTGCTCCGGAACCCTCAACGGCGGTTAAATCAAATTCCAACGTATCAAAAGGTTCTTGCGTCATCTTTGTATACCGGAACATTGCCACATCATCAGAACGGCGGCGTATCTCAACACCTGCTAGCCCAATAGGTAGCCCACCCGCAACTCGTTTTTGTGCAATATGGATATAATAATTTACATTTAATTCCGGGTATAAATCTCCCATAAATTCATCAGGACTTACACCCGTCGTCATCCGCCCACTATAAAGCCCGGATATTACCGCCGGGGAACCTTGCGACGTAATTTGTATTTCTTTCAAAATATTACATAGTGCAAAATGATAGGTTTGTATTAATGCGTTTTGGTCAGTCGTGGCGTTTGCGTCTTGTTCCCAATTCGTGCCGCCCAAAAAGCACGAAACAATACTATCTCCGGGAACGTATATTTGTATCAATGGGCGTTTTCTTATTGTAAGAAATTCGATTTGTGGGGCCAACTCAATTAAATTGTATTCCTTTTCCAATCCTGCCAAAACGTCGTTGTATTGGTCTATTGTTTCCGGCTGTACCGTAACCAATTTATCATCATCATTAAACGTACAATCCGTTTTCATAAACTTTGCTTTATAGTATTGATTGTATGTTTGTCCCCAATCATCGCTTTTTTCGATATATAGGAAAAATTCAGAATCAAACGGGGCGTTATTGATAATATCGTAATCAGCACGGACAAAGTTTATTTTACCGGACAATTTAGCCCGGTAAAACCTTTGATTTGTTTCCAACTCATAATCCAACGTTAAATCATCCTTATAATTGGGGCAGACGGTTTGTTTGGTTCCGTCCTCCCCTATCTGCAAAAAGAATCTATATTTTGGTGTCATAGTCTTTTTATTTTACGTTTCAAATTCTTGTAACTTTCAATCGTATTTCCGTCGCCATCCACGTAAACCCGTCGTCGGTTCTGTTCCTTAATTTCCCTTACATCATCCGACAAATTGCGTAAATCCGGGCTTTGTCCGGTAACGTTTAACGTCAAACCGTCGCCGTCTGAATAGGATTTTAAATACTTATGTGCAAACGTACCATTGTTTAGCGAATTGATAACGTCCGGTATTATCTTTCTGAAACGGCGTGAACTTCGTTTATTTATCACGGCGAAAAATTCGCCTCCCTCGGCACGTCGGCGGGTTCCGTCCGGTTTCGTTCCTAAATCAATATCATTTCCGCTTTGGTGCGAACCGCCCTCCAAAAGTTCAACGGTACCGTCGCCGTATGTTTCCGTTCCTCCGGTTCCTCCGGTCTGTTTTGCCAATTGCGCCGCCTTGATTTTAGACGCTGCAAAACTCGCCCACATTACGGCAATTGCAGGTATTGCAAACGGGAAACCTAATTGCGACCATATCAGCGCCGTTGCTGTTACCATGTTTCCGATTTGCTGCAATGTTTGTATTGCTGCCTGCTGTTTTTGCGCTTTCTGTTGTTCTTTCAACGCTTTTTCTTGGTTTTTCTTTGCCAAATCCAACTCCTTTTGCGCTTGTACAACATTATTGGCGTACCCGTTTGCCCTTGCTTCCAATTCTGCATCCAACGCCGATTGTGCGGCGGAAACCTCTTTATCCGCTTGCTCAACGGCTGCATCTGCTGCGGCAACACGTGCCGCCGTGAATGTATTTAACGCATCCAATGCGTATTGCATAGACGTATTAATTGCCTCTTTTTGGTCGTCGTCCAAATTAAGCCCAAACAAACCGTAAATGTCTGTTCCTCGTTCCTCCCCTTTGGATTGCTCAATTTCTTGGTCTATTTTTTTAATAGTGTTTTGAATTGTTTGTACCTCAACATCAGACAATTTATTGGCGGCTTGCTGATTTAATTCTAAAACCTTTTGCAAACGTTCCTTTTCTGCTTGCAAACGGAATTGAGTTTTCCGGGCTTCTGAATTTCTCAACAAATCAAACTCCGATTGTGCCAACGCTTGTTGTTGGTCGAATATCTGTAATTGCGCTTGCAAATATTCGTCCGCAATTCCGGCTCCCTTTGCGTCAAAACTTGCATTAATCGCCCCGGCGTCTTGCTGTTGCCCGGTCGGTTTCTGTTGGTTCTGTAATAATGCGGTTTGTCTTTCGTTTTCCAACAACTGCATCCGCAATTGTCTTTCCTGCTCGCTTCCCTTTTTGACTGCTTGCAAACGTAATTCAATGCTTTCTTTCTGCAACGCCAATTCCTGCAATTGTCGGTCTTGTTCGATTTTCAATAATGCCTCGGTTTGTTGCTGTTCCAACGCCGTAATTGTGGCGTTTATCGCTTGGCGTCCGGTTTCGTTCAAATCCTTTTCGGTCTGCAATTGGTGTTGTAAATCCTCAATTTGGCGGGAATACTGATATTGCGTTTGTTGGCGACGCTTTGCCCATTCGTCGGTTTCCAACTGCAATTGTGCATCCTGCAATTTTCGGGTTGCTTCCAAATTCTTTTTATATGCCGCCTCAATTTGTTTTGCTTGCTGTTCTGCTGCCTTTTCCGCATCGCTTTTACCCATCGGCGTTACGGTTGGGGCCTGTGTTGTTACGGGTTTGTTCCCGGCCGGTTCTTTTGGCGTATCTCCTACGGAAACGGGGATTGTTATCGGCTTTATTTTCTTTTGCATATCATCCAACCCCTCTTTGAAATTTTGGGTAATGTCCTTTACTTGTGCTTTTACCAAATTTCCGTATGCGGCTGCATAATCTGACAACCCTTTTTTAACGTCGTCAAAATCCAACGTAAACGCTCCCTTTAATGCGGTTCCGGTTGCTTTGACAATATCAATAAAGAATCCAAACAAATTTCCCAACGTGTCAAATGTGGTTTTAAATCCGGCAACTATACCGTTCCAAATGGCACGTATCAAAACACTTTCATTGTACAACTCAATAAAGTAATTGACAACATCAATAACCCCTTTTATTATCGCCGTCAATCCTTGGTTAACAAAAACTTTTGCCTGCGTTGTCAACGTTTCAAAATTCCCTCCGGTTGCGTCAAACAACCCGGATAATGCGTTTTGCAACTCAATTTGGCTTTGCAATTGTTCCTCCTGCAATTGCGCCAAAACTCCGGCTTTCCCTTTTACTTCATCCATGTTTGTTGAAATATCTTTCAACGTGCGCAAATACTGCAATCCGGCGTCCTCTCCGGGCCCCCCGAATATATCTGCAATTGCAGCCCCGACCGTTGCCGCATTATCCGGCAATTCTGCCAATTTTGCGGAAACGTCTTGTATAACATCGAACGTTGTTTTGGTTCCGGTCTGCAAATCTTTTTGAACTTGTTCCGACGAAATACCGATACCGTCCAAAGCCGCCGCCGTCGCCGTCGTCATTTCACGCAAACGCAAATTTGCCTCCTTAATTGCGTCAACGCCTTTGTCCGAAAAGATTCCCATTTTGTTTGTTTGGGCTACAATCGCAACAAATTGGTCTGCTGATATTCCAGCCTCTTTGAAATATGCCGGGTATTCTTTCAACGTGTCTAAAAATTCCCCGTTCGCATCGGCTCCGGACAAAAACCCATCCTTAACCAACTGCAATGCCTCATTTGCAGAAATACCAAATTGTTTTGATAATGCGTTTGTTGCAATCAATGTTTCCCGGAAATCTGCGTTGAATGAATCGGCTACGGCTTGCACCTCATTTCTAAACGCTTTCAAATCATCGCCACTTTTCCCGGTAAATTGTTGCGTCAATCTCGTTGCCTCTACTAACCCGGCGTTATAATCGTACCACCATTTGAACGCCGCACCCGCCGCCGCAATTCCGGAAATCGCCAAAAAAACCGGGTTTGAAAGTAATCCCAACAAAGTTTTTCCCAATGCTTTTGCCCCGTCGCCAATAGCTGTAAAAACGGCTTTACTTTCAGCCCCGCCACGTCCTAACGCCAAAAGACTTTCGCCAAATGCGCTATTTAAACCTAACGTTTCTTTTAATTTGTCGCCATACGCAATAATTGCGTCGGACGCCTCCGTATAATTTCCGACGTTCAATTGAAATTTCCCGGTTGCTTCCTGCAAACGTTTCATTTCTTCGTATATTTCTTTTGTTTGTGCAACCAATTTTCGCCCCTCCTCGGTGTTTTCCCGTTCGGCTTTAGTCATGTTGTTTAAATAAATCTTATTCAATGAATATTGCGCCGATAAACGGTTATAGCTACCCTCGGCGGATTGATTTATTTTCACAATCAGTTTATTAATTTGGTTCGCTTCCTGCTGTGCCAATTTTAACTCGGCCAACTTTTTGGCGTTCTCGCTTTCTGCAAACGCCAAATCACGTTGCGCACGTGCCAAACGTTCCGCATCGTCTGCGGCTTTTTTGGTTGTCTTTCGCCCGTCCTCCGTTGCGCCGGAAACCTTTTTCAGAATCTCCGCCAATTGTATTGCTTCGGCTTTGATATTTTTCAGCGCATTTGTATATGTGTCCGAAAGTTCATCCAATTGTTTTATCAAATCTGTAATCGAATTATCCGGGCTTATTAAATCCGAATATTTGATTGGGTTGTTATTATCTGCCATACGCCGATTGTTAAGTTATTTACGGGAAATTCCCCGTCTGTTGCATTTTCTTTTCTCAAACGTGTAATTTATCGCCTAAAAATAAAAACGCCGGAAATCGCCTTATTTTACCTTTTTTTGCTTGTTTGCTTTTTTGGCTTGTTCCTTGATATACTCAAATGCGTTGTAATATTCCAAAACGGTAAATTTCTTTGGGTCAACATGCAAATTTTGGGACAATATCAAACACATATTTTCAAATTGTCTGTCATGCCTAATTTCCACGCTTTCCGACCCGGTAAACGTCTGCGGGTTGAAATAGGTTATCAAGTCCGCCGTAATGTCGTCAATCTCTTTTGCGTCCGCCTCGGTTGCCCGACCGTCTATTATTGTGCGTAATACAACAATCGTTCTTTGTTTCAATTTATCGTAATACTCTTTCAATGTCGCATCATCGAACAACCGGGGAAAATACAAACGCAATTCATCGTCTATTTTTTTTTTAACCGCTTCCAAATGGGCGGTTATCTCTGAATTTGCAACGTCTTTAAAAAGACTCATTGTTTGTTGCAATCCATCATCTGACAAATCATTTCGGGGTTTACCATTTATTGATTTAACCAACACGGCAAAAGCCAAATGCCGGGGGGAAACCTCGGATTGAATGAAATATATGTTTTGGCGCATATTTTCCAACTCAACGGTTGCCATGTTTGGCGTTGGGCTGTTCAAATAACGTATTACCTTTTCAATATGTCGGTCAAAATCCGACAAATCGGAACCAACCCCGGCGTCAACCAAAAGCATTTTGTTATACTTGTGGAAACGCATAATTGGCAATTCGTCTATACTATCATACAACTCAACGTTCATTCCTTTTATTTGTACATTCTTCATAATAAAACACGTGTTATCATTGTACTACAAAAGGGAACGCCCAAAAATGCGGGGTTCCCGGTAAATATCAACGCAAAGAAACAAATCAGAACGCACGTCCACCACGACAAACAGAAATCGCAATTAAACATCTTTGAAAAGAAATCGTTCCCGTGAATCTGTACCCATTCAATGACGCCCCATTTGCGTAATAACGTCAGCACAAAAGCCGCTATTAATGCGACAACAATAATGTTATAAATAAAATGTTCCATATACTACAATTTACATGTTTCTCCAATACTCAATTCGCCCTCAAACCGGAATCCGCCGAACGGGTGCATTAAAAATTGGTTTTCTATTTCATCCAACGAAAAGCCCCTGTAAATGTTTTCCGCCAATTCGTACACTTTGTTTATTCTGTAACTTCCATTTCGCACCAAAAAACCGCCGTTCAAAACGTCTAATATTTGCCGCTTCAAATCCTCTTTGTTGCGTGTGCTTGCATCGTTGTATATCTTTCTGTAATCAAACCAAAAGATAATCGAAAACGCCGTTTTTATGCCAATATCAACTCCGGGTTCCCAACTGATATTTTGCGGGTCGTCAACCCAAAAGAAACAGAAATTACCAATACCCGCATCGGGGCAAACTTCCATATATTCGTTTTTCCCGGAATACACGTTTGGCGTATAATAGCGTTTTTGGTTTGCGTTCATTTTAACAAGTCTTTCCGCCCTGCCAAACGCATAATCCAACCACGGCAAATTATCAACCAATCCGTTTTGAATGTTCCCAATAATCCGGTCTAACAATTCCGGGTTGTCAACAACCGGGGCTTTTACCTTATTTGCCATAAATTTGTTTTTTTGCTTCGTCCATTAAATCCGGATATATATATTGCCATATCAGTATTGCAATATTTTCGTCCGTCAATCCTAATATCTGACGCCCGTATTTCTTTATTAAATCCTCTGTCTTAAAATCGGACGCCTTAATTTCAAATTGCTTGTCGCCAACTTCCAAAAAAAAGCTACTTTCAAAATCTCCCTCATCCCTTAACGTAACCCGGTTTGTCGGCTGTCCCTTTGCCTCTTTAATTGCGATTGTTACGGGGCTGTATGGTGCATAATCCGAAATTTCGACGCCCAAACGGTTAATACCTTGTTCAAACAATTGTTCCTCGGCGTTCAAATCAACTATATATGCCTCATTGTCCCATATAATGTTTTGTATTATCCGCCCGGACGTCAAAGCCTCGTTGAAATCCGCAACCCTTTTTCGCAAATCGGTTATCCTTTTCATAAATACAACTTTTACATGAAATTATATACAACTTTCCCTTTGAATTATATAATTACACGGTTCTGTATCTTACCCCACGGTTATTGCAGGCTAAACAGATACGGTCTAATCCTTGCGTATCTAACCGCAAAGCCTCATACGCTTTTTTAAGGTCATAACCCAACCCGCCGGGACGAACCCCGGACGTATTGCCGTCCAACTCATACAGAATATCGGTGCGGCTTGCATTTGACTGATTGCGGTTAACCCTAACGTTGGGATTCATTGCTAACGTTCGCAAACCTATTGCCGCAACCTGCCTTTGAATAACGGTTTGGAACATCTGCCGTTGCGAAATAATAAAGTCGGTCAAATCGCAACCAACCGTTATTTCGCAATTTAGCCCGTAATTGTGGGTATTTGTGTACATAGTATAAGCCACGTCCCATAATTCCGGGTATTGCTCGAATGTTTCCGGGGCGTCAACTTTAAACGGGGAAACCTGCAAATACTTTGTCATTTCTCGCCATGTTTCGACGGAACCAATGTTGCACGTTCCGCACGGCTCCCGGCTCCAATCCTTAGATACGTTTATTGCTTCCATCCCGGCGGGCAATTCGTCTTGATTATAGCAAAGGAACCATGAACCCCCGGCGTTGTTTGCATCGCTTATATACGGCAAATAACAATCGGTCAACGGGAACCATTGAAAGCCACCATTTGTAATGGTAAAATCCAAATCGAATGTTTTTACCGGGTCAATCTGCGACGAATGAAATAAATACATTCTTACCTTTCCGGTCGCTCCGGTCATTTGTAGCCCGATTTTCTCAATTTTGGTTGTTACCCCCATACTACGAACCGGAACAATTTCAAATCCTACTAATTTATGGGTATTTTGAATTGTAGCCCGGATCCTGCCGGAACCATCAAAAAACGTTTTTCTTTCTAATAAATTGCGGGTTTCCTTTTCCAACTGCTTAATCTGTGTAAACGTCTGAACAACGGTTGCAATTCCGTTTAATGTCAGTCTTTCCAAAAAAACGGAAAATATGTTGTATGGTCGCCAATACGGATTCCCGTAATCATCCCGGCTAAAATCTCCGTTAAAATCGCTCGCCGTCGGTTCCTGCCCGGTATTATCTATTTTTGCAATCCAAAATATATTGTTATGCTTTACCTTTTGCCCGGCTTTATATGGCAAAATCAAATTCCATTCCGGGTATTGTAGCCCCCAATCGTCCGGCATTATTGCCTGCATATTATCCAATGTCAAAAGCGGGTGCACACCTTGAAAGTACAACCCGCTTTCGGTCTGTGTCAAATGTTCATCAATGAATGTTTTCGGGTTGTATGATTGTTCCCAACCTACGACGTTCAATAATGCTGCTTGTATGTCTTTTATTCGATACATAATGCAAATAAAAAAAGGGACGGGGAAAACCCCGCCCCCGGTTATACAATCCTTTTACCTTATGTTATGCGCCGGGAAATGCTGCGGCGTTAGTAACATATACAGGCATACCCAACGGTTCGTTCTGCGCACGCTCTGCAATCTGTGCTTTGATAATTGGATTTGCAATTGTACTTGGGTCGCTATTATAAGCCACCAAAAAAGCAACGTCAACGCTAAATCCGAAATACTCCTTAACGGCGCACGTCAAATCTTCTGTTGCTGCTCCTACGGTTCCGCTTTGGTCGCCTACGGATGTATAATAATGCGAACCAACGGGCAAATCAATCATCGGCAAACGTACAACGTCCCATTCATGGAAATTGGCACGTGTACGGCGCAATGCTTCACGGTCAACACGGGTTAACACGCCAATATTTCCATCCTCAACGGCAAAGAATGTTCCGTTCTGTCCGCTTTCGTTAGTTACGTTATTGGTGTAATGGAATTTCATTCCGGCGTATTCCAACTGTTTGTTTACGTCGTTTGTCGCTCCATGCTGCGCCAACTTGCGAACCAAACTTTCGATTCCGGCGTTGCAAACGATATGCGGCATACGTGGGTAACAATTGGCTCTCATAATTGGGTTAATGTCGCCCAAAATTTCGGTTGCCATTTCCTTTTTAACCTTGATAACGTTACCGGAAAAGTCATAATTCAATTTGTCTTTCAATACCTGCGCTTTCTGTGCTTCCAACGCTGCAATTGCGCCTTTGTCTAACGCATCAGCCAACGCACGTATATATTTTCCTATTTTACGGTAAAAGTCGTGTTCATACGAAATTTCATTGTTCGTATAAGCCGCCGGAACCATAGTAAAACCGATTGTGTATGTTGCCCACACAACGGTATAAAGTGCGGACGTATTTTCGTCGTCCTCAATTACACATGAACGGACGTTGCCAACGGTAACATCGCCATCGTAATTGATAACCGGGATTTGCACGGTATTACCCATTGAGGCAAACGCCCTTTCCCTCAACTTTGGGTTAATAATGGAATTTGCGGCGTTGGTTTGCTCAATAAAGAAATCCAATGCGCCATACTCACACGGGCGGGTCATATTGCGGTCAAATTCCGTGTTCTGAACTCGCCAATTCTGTAATCTTGTTGCAATTAAACTCATAATGTTTTATTTTAAATTGTTATTAATGCGGGTTTACCCTTTACCCGTGGTTGTTTTATCTCTCCGGCAATGCTGCAATATTGTTGTCTTTCCATGCTTGCGCCATTGCATCCTCAAACTCTTTGGAACCTGCGGTCATTCCCTGCGCCATCAGATTGTTACTAATTGCGTCGTATGCTTCAACACGTGTTTTGCATCCTGCAACGTCAATTACTACGCTACCGCCTGCGCCTCTACCTCCCGGCGGGATTGTTCCGCCTCCCGGCTGTTGGCGTCCTTTGTCAATTATTCCCATTGCGTCCAATTCACGGGTTAACAACTCGCCCGGCGTAAATGGGTTTAACTGATTGTTCGGGTTTCTCATAATCGCCCCGGTTTCGTCCTTAAACGCCAAAATTTTGCCGCCTTTGCCATCGTCGATATATTCCGGGTTCATTCCCTTGATTTTATCGTTAGCCTGCTGCAAAATAACCTTTGTTACACTTTCCGGCAAACCTGCCTTAAATTTAAGCCCTGCGGACGCTGTTTGCAATTCGTTGTCTATCTTAATACCGAACAACTCTTTGGCGTGGTTTTCTTTTTCTGCCTCAAACTTTTTGTTCAACTCTGTATATTGAGTTGTAACGTTTGCCAAATCTGCTTTTGCCTGCTTTAATTGCTTTGCGGTTTCTGCATCTGCTCCACCGTCGGCAATTACTTTTTCCAAACGGGTTTTCTCTTTTGTCAATGTTGCAATCTGTGATTCCAACCCGGTAACGCTTTCCGCTTTTGTCTTAAAATCTCCCAACACACGTTTTGCGTAATCGTATGTTTTTTCAGTTTCGTTTTTCTCAACTCCGGACGCTGCCAAAATATCCACATCCAAATTGCCGTAAATTTCCCCGGTTTTCTTTGCTATTACACTATTTTCGTCATTCTGTGATAACGTTGTAATTGCGTTAATCTGTTCGTCAGTCAAACCGGACAAAGCCGCATTCGCTACCAAAATTTCTCTTGTTAATGCCATAATATTACCCTTTTATTATTAACTCAAACTAAATACACTCAACGCTCCGGTATTGCAATCTACCAACGCAACCTTATATGTTGGTGCCTGCGGTGTTGTTACGTCTTTCGACCATGCCAATACCTTTGATTTGTTTGTTACTTTTGCCGTTTCCGGTGTTACTACAATAACATCGTTAATCGTTCCGGCTTCAATACATTCTTTCAATTTCTTTTTTTGCGGCTTCGTCTATCGTCGCAATTGGTTTCGTACTTGTAACAATCAAATTGTCCTGCTGTGCAATCTGTGCCATATCTTTATAATTTTTTGGTTTAACTTATTCGTTTGTTTCCGGCGCATCCTGCTTTGCCTCCGGTGTTTCCTTTGATTTTCTTCCCAACTTTGCCGCCGTTGCTAACAATCCCTCGGCTTTCAGTTCTGCAAGAATTTCGGCTTTCATAGCTTCTTTCATTGCTTTTTTCTCTGCCTCTGTTGCCTCTGCTTTGGCTTTTGCACCGGCTTCGGCTTTCTTCTGTTTTTCTGCCTCCAATTTAGCCTCGTTTTCCTGCAACCATTTGTTCGGGTCGTGCATTACATCAACGGTAAAACCCTGCTTTCTCAAATTGTGCAACCCAAAAGATTCAAAGAACTTTTTGCCGAAAACCTGCATACGTGGTTTTGAAATTCTTTCGCCCGTGTCTTGGTTGAATTTCTTAACCTCAATTCGGCAATGATAACAATCTTCCTCGCCCTTTGGTACAATAAAATTTTCCGGGGTAACGTCTAAAATATTGACGTCTTTAATTTGCCCCTCCTCTGTTCTCACTTGCATACTCGTAAAATTTATTAGTTATTACTTTTATTTTCTCGGAAAATGGTATTTGCGTTCCAAATTCCAAAATATTTGTATTTTCTCGCTCGAATCTGCGAACAAAATTAGCAAAATTCAGTTTTACACGCAATTCCGGTTCGCTAATTATCTGTTGCCCATATAAATTTAATACCTCGGCACGGGTTAAATGTCGGTACGGCTCCAATTCTGCCAACACTAACATACGTTGTAATTGGGTCGAGTCGTTCCGGTACTCCGTTTCGATAATTTGGTTTTGCATTGCGTCCAATTCTGCCTCACTTGCTCCGGTTTCCTTTGCTAACTTGTAACGTTCCCGCAACTCCATTGCATCGTAAATATAAAATTCCGTGCCTAAATTGATTTTTGCAGAAACAAACAAATTGCCGTACCTCAATCGGCAAACCGTTTCATCAACGAATTGTTGCGCCGCCTCAAATCCTTTCTTTACCCGGTTTAAAATTGTGCTTTGGCTCTCAAAATTTGCTTTTATCTGTTGTTCATTCAATGCGTCCCGTGTTGTTATTTCCTCATTCGTTCCGACAATAGACGTGATAATATTGTTGCGCAATCGCTCTTCCTCGGCAACATTATAATCCAAACTATTACGGTCAACGGTCAACATCTGAACCGGGTTGCGCAAATCCGGTTGTTTGTCGCCATCGGGAACGGGTATTTCAACAAAAGAACCAACCCCGGCAATTCGTTTGTCGCCACATTTCGGGCAACGCTCTAATATCCCGGCTTGGTCTAACTTGTAACGTCCTTGTTTGTCTTTCAAAAACCCGCCGTCGCAATAATCGCCATTTTCTGCGTTGCTGAAATCGCAACTTTGTTCATAGCCGGAATAAATAGGATATGAACCGTACATATCCAAATGCCGTTTTGATATATGATAAAACAGATACCAATCCATGCTTTCCAACTGCTCGGTCAATGGCGACGCCTTAACATCGGGTTCCCTCAAACTTATTGCCTCATTCCAAAAGAAACGGGCGGGGGTATAACCTAAATCGTGGGGGCTGTCAATCAGCAAATCGCCAATATTCCCGTCTTTCTCCGTAAATACCCGGTATCTCTCATCGTCAATTACTGCAATACGTTTGTCGTCCTGCTTGAAAATTATCCATCGCATAACGCCCGTTACCGGGTCTGCATCAAACGTTATTACCTGCTCAATTGGCAACCAATAGAAATACGGACGGGGGTATTTATCGGCGGCGTCTTGCTCCGTTGGCAAATCCACAATTAGAACGCTGTTAATTTCGGTTTTGAAATATTCCCACCCTTTAGAACTCCAAATTTCCGGCTCCCTTAAAACGTTCTGTCTATAATACTCCCAATCGTCCCTTTGTCCGCTCTCCATAAACTGATAATTGAACGCCGGGTTACGACCGTCAAAAATTCGGCTCAACTTATCAAAGCAAATTCCCGTTACCTCGTTGGTCTTAACGGGGTAACGGAAAAGAGTTTTGAAAATTTTAAACTTATCGTCGGGTATAAGGTTTGAAACGAAATTCAGAAAATCCGTTAACGGTTGACTGATATACGGCGCAACAAAGGTTTCGGCGTGAAACTTAATGCGCTGTTGGTGTACAATCGCACGGTTAATCGTCGCCCCTTTCTTTTGCTCCGTTATCTGTTTTTTTATGTCGTTTATACCTAATCCCATAATCTTTGCTAAATTCAAAATTTGAGTTTTCCGGCAACTGCCAACCGCCGTTATTTCCCATCATCAACAAACGTTCGGCGTGCGTTATCTCAAATTCTCGTTTCATATTGTGTTGGGGACAAACCAATAAAACTTTTGTTGTCTTTGTCATAGCCTCGTTCTTTTCTTTTGTTTTACCATAGACTTAACGTAATTTACTGAATACTCATTTGTTGAATGAATAACAACCGCAAAGTCATTTGAAAAATCAATTGAAAAATCCCCTAACGTTACTATGCTCCCGCCTTTAAATCAGTTAGCGGGTTGAAATCCTCCGGAACAATAATTGCCAAATCATCCGACCAATTCGGCAAAAATACCCATTGAATATTGTTGCTATCCGGTGCCTCATATCCGCCCAATGTTTTATCGCCGATAAACAAAGAACGTATTGGAATCGGATAATGGGTTGTTGCTGTTTTTGCGTCTTGAATTGCTCCAATTGCGCCGTTTTCGTCAAACAGATAAACGCCCAAATTGTCGCCCCAACTTTCGCACTGCAATTCTTTCAAAGCCTTGATAATTTTCTGTGGCAACTTTCGCATAACCCCGGTAAATGGCGTTGGCTCACGCCCCACAATTTCCTCAACGCCTCCCAATGTTTCGTTACCACCTCCAAACGTTCTTGCTGCGCCTGCTTCTGCTGTCGGGGCTTGAATGTATGGGGAAATAACAATCTTTGTATCATCGGCAGCCGACAACAACGGCGTCCACGACGCTTTTTTTTCAATACCTGCATCGGTTTTAAATGAATTTTTTTCTCCGGTGCTTTTGTACAATCTTTGAAATGCTACTTTCTGAATCTGCCCAAAACTTTCCGGGCAATTACTTACGGGAATATCGGGCAAAGCCGTACCCGCCGGACACTTACAAATCATAATCCTAAAATTTTAATATTTAAAACTCGTTTTACTATCTCCGGGGCTAACTCTTTACCCCATTTATCTTTTGCAAAGTTATAATATTTTTCCGTTAAACTCTTGCGTATATGGAATAAACTGTTAGTTACGACGTTTAACGCCCCTTGTTGCTTGGCTGTATGGTCGTGTATCGCCGTCCGCCAACTCTTTTTCGTATATTCCGGTCAATCCGTCCTCCGGGTCGTCATGGGTATTTGCAGGAAAATCACGCAAAAACCCGGTCAAATGTTCGTGTATCTTTGGAAAACGCTGTTCCCATCCAATCGGCATTATTATTTGTGCATTTACCATCGCTGAATTTGTTATAATTCGGCTTTCCTTGTTTGCCCCTTGATAAAATGGTTCTGTTACTGCTTTTATCTTTTTCCTTATAACCTTTTCAAATCCGGAACCGCCGTTGTTACTTTCAATCCATGCTTTTTGCGTTCCGCATCTGTTTATCATTTCCGGGACGGTAACGGCTGTTATTTCCGTGTTTTCCTGCGTAAATACCATGTCAGTAATTAGCGCATACAGAATCGGTTCAAACCGTTTCTTTTGCTCGTTCCATGCCTCATTACCGGATTTGTAAACGTCATAACATGCCGAAAATGTAAAGTCGTCGCCCTCGTCTGCAACGTCTGTGTAATTGCCACTACGTACATACGTCCCCCATTCGGATTTGTCAACGTATGTTCGGAACGGGTTCCGGTACAATTTACCCTCTGCGTTTCCGGGGTTGCCTTGATACAAACATTGAAATTGTACGGGGTCTAACGCTCTTTGTCCCTCCAATTTTGCCCGGCTGTGTCGTCTATCCCATAACGCCGCCCCCGGTTCCCGTGGGTCAATCTCTGTTGGCTCCCCGGTTTTCAATCCCTCAAAGTTAATGCGTACCCATGCGCCCGCCGGAATGTTCTTTACATCGTCCCAACTTTTAATCTCAATTACGGTTTCCCCGCTTTTTTCAATACGTCCAATCAAATCATCATCATGCCAACGGGTAAACACAATTAATTCTTGGGAATCATTATGCAAACGGGTACGTACAACGGTCGTGTACCATTTCCATGCTGCATTACGTACAATCGGGCTGTTGCCCTCGGCATAATCTTTATAAACGTCGTCCAAAATAGAAACATCAACCGTTTTTGAAGTCAACGAACCGCCACGGCCGACAACACGCAATGAACCCTTACGCCCAACCATTTCTATTACGTCGGAATTTCGTAAATACGTATTAGCCATTGTTACTACGTTGGAACCGTTCAAATATGTTTCCGGAAACAATTCCCGGTATCTTGGTGTGTCAATTACTCTTTGGACATCCCGGTTAAAATCTCTCGCAATGGTTGCCGCATACGAACCGATACAAATTTTTTTGTCCGGGTCTAAACCTAACATAAAAGCGGGTAATTTGCGGCTTGAACCCTCGCTTTTACCATGTTGTGGCGGAATCTGCACAATCATTTTTTTTATTTCCCCGTGGGCGAACTTATCCAATAACATGTAATAAACGACGTGAAACGGTTCCAAAGCCAAATCCGGTTGCATGTACCGGGCAAAGTTTATCAGCCTATGGCGTGCCGCCGCTTTTACTATCTCGCCGGGGTTGTTTTTCAATGCTGCATACATTTTAAGCAATTGTTCTTTATCCATTTTGTTTAATTCTTAAAAATAAACCATATATTTTTGTCTTACCCCCGTATTTTTTCTGACTTAAAAACCGGAAATCTTAAAAAATGACCAATTTATTGTTTCATTTTCCATTTGTCGCACGCTTTTTCCGAACGTATTATACTGCGATTTTCGACAAACGGGCATTTTAAACAAATCGGGTTCCCGTCCATATCCAAATTTGAATGTTCATAATAGAATTTACCCCAACCACATTCGCCGCACGTGTGTACGGGTTTCGGTTCGTCTTTTTTCTTGATATTATTCTTTGTTGTTCGTGCCATCGTCAATTACTCCTTTTTCTGCTAATTGTTTTTTATATTCTACTGTTTGCAATTTATCGGCGACCGCAAACAATAAATCCTCCGGGATTGCTGATACATCGTATTGCGGTGCATCGCCGTTTATGCTTTTTTCTATTCCCGGAATCTCAACTTTAATTGGTGCATCAAATCCCAACATCTTTGCCCGGCGTTGCTGCACATTCAAAAGCAAATCCAAAAACCGGGGGTTTCCGGCGGACGTTTCCGTTGTGGTTTCCTCATACCCGTAATATTCCGGGTTGTCGCCATCCTCCAACACTTTACGGGGCTTTGCGTTCTGTCTGTTTTTCTCTCGCAATTTCCCGGTCTTTGAACGTTCCCACGCCTCCCACAATTCAACCTCCATTTTATCCAACTTTCGCAATTCCTGCGTAACGTAATCGTCTATATTTTCCATACGTTCACGTTTCCACTCAATTAGCAATTGTTGCATATCCCAATATACCATTTGTTTTGTTATGGTATAACCGACGCCACGCCGGGCGTTTTCCTCATTCAGTCTTTCCGAAATCTCCCTATACGTGTAACCACGTAAAAACAGATTTGAACAAAAAGCCAAATCAAACTCCCTTTGGTCTTTTGTTCGTTTGCACATTTTCGGGCGTCCGCCCCTTTGTCTTTTACTCGCTTCCATTTTTCAAACCTTTTTATAACAGCAAAGCCATTTACTTTGCTTTCCTCTCAAACGTCGCTTTCCCTTTGCTTGTTATTTTCGGGGAATTTTCGTTTTAAGCGGGTTTTGTTTGTTACTTGATACTTTTATTGTATTTTGTATTTTCGTCGCCCTACGGGGCTAATTTTGGCTTTCTTTCGTTCCGGTACCTAAACGGCAAAGCCCCGGTTTAATTCCGGGGCGTTTTTTATTCTTTTTCCATTTTGTCGGTTTTCAACAATGGGTAAATACTTGTTACCCTAACTGACGGCGTACCGTCCTTTTTGTCAAACCTAACTTCATACGAAAAATTGCCGTTGTGTTCTGCCTTGATAACTTCTATCTTTCCGGGCTTTCCGTTGTATTTTATTCTATCGCCTTTTTTAAACGGACAATTTTCTGTTATGTAACTTTCTGCGGCTTTTTCTCTTTCCTTTCTGTTGTACTCCAAAGCCTTTTGTTTTATCTCGGCTAATTCTGCCATTCTTTTTACGTATGTTTCTTTATCCATAACTTTATTATTTTTCTGTTGGTAAATCTACGGTTAACAATACGGGTTGCAATGGTTGGTTAAACGTCAGCATTGACAAATGTATTGTTCCGGTTTCTTTTACTCTCTCCAATTCTTCCGGGGATAACTGCCATTTGGTAATTATAAGCCCCTGCGGGTCATTGGGGATTTTCATTGCAGGTAACGGCATGTATTCCGGTTGGTCTTTTGCAAATACTACATTCACGCCGGGAAATTCAACGGGTTTCATTGCCTTGCTCCTTTCTTGGTTTCTTTCTAAACTTACGTTTCTTTTCCGGTATCTCAATACGGTGTATCTCAACACGTGCGCCAAAAGCCTTTGCCAACTTTCCGGCAACTTCTTTTACTTCTTCCGGTATATCATTTTGAGGCTTTCCCGACGCATCGGCGTTTATCTGTTTTAGCAATCCGGCGATTGCTGTTTTTTCCTCTTTGTCCGTTGTCGTCTTGAAACGCTGAATCAGATTTGCAATTGATTGCGTTCTCATAAAGTCAGCACATTTAAAACGGTCTTTGCAAATATTGCAATCATCCGGGTAATTGTGTTTTGCATCCTGCGAACTCTTTTCGTCTGCCTTTCTGAAGTTGTACCATTCGTCACGGCGGGCGATTGCTTCCGAAAATACCGCCATTGCATCAATACAAACTTGTGCCAAAATATAATCCGGGGTATCTCTCATTTCCTTTTCTAAACTGTGCTTATTAATAAGTTCGGTTAGTTCTTGTTTAAAATCTTTTTTCATACGCTTAAACTTCTACATGTTCAATTTGTGGTAACTTCTTTATGTATTCCAACATCGCCGTTTTGCTTTCCTCGGTTTCGTCGGTTCTGTTTATTACCAACTGAATAACTTCCAAAAGATAATCGCTATCAATACACGCATTATCAACGTCGGTAATATTATACAATGGTTCCGTTATTTCCTTGACGGCTTTAAATGCTTCTTTTGTCAACTTTGCGGCTTTTTTGAATCTCATTTTTTCGCCCTTTTCAAAGCATTTGCCTAAATGGTTTAATTTATCATCAGCGTAAAAAACGCATGTATGTGCCATGTCCGCCAAAAGATACGCCGTATTTGTAAGGAACAACGCTTTTTTTCTTAATTCTTCTTTTTCTTCGTTTGTCATAGTATTTTGTTAAAACGGTTCTCAAAATGTTTGTATTGTTCGGCGGTTTCCTGCTGCATATTACCGCAAACCGGGCTTTCCGGTTTGTTGTGTGGGTGTTTGCGCATAAATTCCGGGTTTTTCTCACGTCCTGCAATTTTAGTATATGCCATTTCCTGCAATTCCTTTTGGCTATACCCTAATAATGCCGCAATATGGAATAAAACAACGTTTACGTCCGCCAATTCGTCGATAATATCATGCGTTCCGGGATTAATTTCGTTTATTTCTCTTTGCGTTTTTTCCCTGCTTAAATATCTTTCAAACGCTTCAAACAATTCGTTGTATTCCTCGGCTAATTTTCCCAATCTCTTTTCTATGTTCCTGCCGAAAAGTTTATTCATCTTTTCAAACAATCTCTTTTCGTCAAAGTTCAATCCGGCGGTATTGGCGTCTTTTTCTTCAAAATTAGCCATAAACGTTTGCATATCCATTTTGCCAAATTTTCCGTCCGGTGCCAATACAATAAAATTTCCCTCCGGTACGTCCAACATTACGCCGTTTTCGGTCGGGAATGAATAAACCGCCAAACCGCCTGGCGTTCTCGGAATCTGCATTGTTCCGCCTCCGGTAAAAATCTGCAATTTTTCCCAATTATCACGCTTTACGGGTAATGCACGAACTTCTAACAATCGGCGGCAATAAATATCCCCGGCGGTTTCGTCCGGCATACCTAAATTTGTGCGCAACTCATTTGGCAAATTTCCCGCCCCTTTTTCGTATTCAACAAAGAATATTGCACCACGCAAAAGGTTTTGTTCTTTAATCGTCCTTACGTCTTTTATTCTTTTTCCGTATCTGCCTTGAACTGCATATATTGCGGCTTCAATTATTCTTTCCTCTTTGTCCGGGGCGTACATTTTAAGTTCAAAGTAATTTTCTTTCTCTGTAACTTCCGGTTCTGTTCCCGTTACATCTTCAATCATCAAAAACGTTTCCGCATCAAACGGAATAAAACTTCTTTTTTCCATATCTAATTTGTTTTGAATTAAAGTACAAAGCATTTCACCTTGTAAAACAATCTACCTGGTGAACTCATGGCATAAACGTCTCCGTTGGCAAATTCAATTTTATTGCCTGTGCAGTTGATTATTCTATTATCTTCACTCTCCAATTTAAGAACCTCTTCTTTTGTCATATTTCATCCTCCTCTATTTCAAGTAAGACATTAAGTTCCACACTATCCATAATTTTATTCCTTTTTATATCAATTATTAGTTAATTGGCAGTTTCATAAAACATATCCACATAGTCTTTCCATGTCTTCCAGTAGTATGGCCGAAGAGTGGTTGCCGATTGATGGCACTCAATACTTCCCTAACTGTTATCTGCTCCTCATTCCATTTGAAAATCAGAACTCCGTAGTCATCCAGAACACGAAAGCATTCATCAATTCCCTTTTTTATCACCCTTGGCCAATCTTCAGGAAGTTTACCATACTTCTTGGCTAACCAACTATTTTTGCCAACCTTTAGCAAATGGGGTGGATCAAACACTACCAGTTTAAAGGATTTATCCAAAAACGGCATATCGGTAAAGTCCGATACGATGTCTGGGTGGACTTTCAGATTCCGCCCATCACAAAGAATGTATTCTTCGTCCCTAATGTCAGCAAACAAAGCCAAAGGGTTTTTTTTGTCAAACCAAAACATCCTACTGCCACAACAGGCATCTAATATTATTTTTGTTTCACTCATTTCCAATTAATAAACGGTTAATAATAAAACAATCAGTCCTCCGGAAATTGTGGCGTACAAATCTTTTTTATCAAATACGCCTCCGTGTTTTTTGTTGTAAACCTCACGCAATACCCCGGTTAAAATTACTGCTATCAATGCGATAATACGTGCAATCATTCCCGGAATCCCGATAAATGAAACCAAACGCAAAACCAACATTACAACAATCATTCCCGCTATAATATGCAATAATTTATCGTGCGGGATTGATACTATTAATTGAAATATCTTTTTCATCGCTTTTTTTCTGTTATGTTATACAATTTTCTGAAATATATTACTTTGTTATCGCTCCGGCTTGTTCTGTAACATTTAAGCCCAACCGCCGGACAATCGTCTTTATGGATAACGCAACATGCGCATCTACTCAAACATACAAATTTGCCAACCTTTTCAATCAGTTTATCAGACGGTTTAACCCATCTTTCCGCAATTATTACCATACCCCGGTAAACTGCACGTTCGCCGGGGTTATATTCACGCCCGGGTTCAAACGGATGTGGTTTCTTTATTCTCATTTTCTATCGAACTAACCAACAAATCCAAATTTTCCTCTGTTCCGGAAATTGAAATTCTTGCTTTCCCTGCTCCCATTACCGCCAATTCCGTAATTGTACAATCATATTTGCCTGCGGATTTTTGAAACTTTGCCGCCTCATTTAATGGCAATATTTTTGTTATCTCTTTCATCGCTCACGTTTTTAGTATTTTACATTACAAAGTTAATAATTTCTTTTGGTTTTTATCCATATCAGCCGGAAACCAACGGAAAAACAAAGCAATTTAATTTCAATATCTAAATAAACGTCATGTCCTTTTACGCCCTCAACCATAACTCCGGGCGTCAAATAAAATTGCTTATACTTCCACAAACTTTGCAGATACAAATAAAACCCGATACGTCCAATATGGAATCCGATTGTTTTCATTTCTCTATCTGTTTTTTTATCTGTTCCCAACTCTTTTTGTTAATTACCATTTTCCGGGGGTATTGTATTATTTCGCCCTTGGTATATACAATATTATAGATACCCAATTGCCCCTTAATTGGCATTTCAACAACACGTCTTGGGTTGCGCATCATCCATCCGAAACCCTTTGTTATTTTTGCCCTCTTTTCCTTTGGAATCCGGGTGTTTTCCCAATCCTCCGGCGTAAACTCTTTTATCGGCTTCACGTCGTACAACTCAACCAATCCCAAAGTAACGCCGCTTTCCATTCCGGGATAAACCGGTTTTGCCGACGAACAAATAAGAACGTCGCCACGGTATGACGTTTTTTTGCTTCTAACTTCAATTGATTTTCGCCCGTAAACAACGCCGTTTTCGTCTTTGTATGCCGCCGTTACCAAATCATTTGCGTATGGCTGTTTGACGGTCAACGCACGCCAACGGTCGTGTTTTTCGGGGTCATATTCTTTGCTATTAAACTGCATAACTTTATTTTTTATCTTTCCCGGCGGGTTCCTTGTAATGGGCAAAACTAATTGGTCGTATCGGTTCCGGCTCCGGAACGGCTGCGTCCTCCTTATTGTATTCAAAAGAAACAATAACCGTTCGCCCCTTTGTCCGTGTCCCAATCAGCCGGGAACCCTCCGGGATTTGAATTTTAATTTCGTTCCTCATTCTCAAAATGGCAAATCATCTTTGTCTTGGTCGGGAATTGGCGGCGGCGGTGTTGGTGCGCCTCCCTGCTGCGTTGTTTGTCCGTCTTTCTTTGGCGACAACATCTCCATATTAAACCCGTAAACTTCTGTAATGTATCTTTTGACGCCGTTGTTGTCCTCATAACTGCGGGTTCTTATTTTCCCCTCAATATAAAGTTTATCGCCCTTTTTTACATACTCTTTTGCAACCTTTGCCAATCCATTTCGCAAAACAATATTGTGCCATTCGGTGCGCTCCGGTACTTCTGTACCATTTTCCGTTTTAAATGCTCTGTCAGTTGTCGCCAACGTGAATTGCGCAATCGAACCGCCGTTGTCGAAATCTTTATACTCCGGGTCTTTTCCGACGTTACCCGTTAAAATAACTTTGTTTACACTCATAGAAATATAGCTTTAAAAATCCAACTTCCAATACTCCATAACGTCCAAATGTATGACGCAACCGTTAACGCCACGAACGTATAAAATACAATTTTATATCCGGTTTGTTTTTTGATTTTCATCTACTTAAATTTTACACCATCCAACAAATATTCTTTTTTCATATCCGACCATCCGGCGGCATGATTTATCGCTTTCCGGTCGTCGTCGTAAACAAATCCAACTATCCAACCGCCGACGTTTGATTGTTTTATTAGTCTTACCAATTTACCGACGAAAAAAGAACGGTATCGGTAATATGCTGAATTTTCACTAACAAACAAAACCCGTCTTTCTGCATTTATTTCGGGCGGATTTTCGATTTGCGGGCGTTTCTCCCTTTCCGGGTACCTTTGTACCCTTTTAAAATCATTTTGGATTGAACGGCGGGAAATTGCCCCGTAATCGGGTGTTCTTTTTTTCGTCCTCATATTTTCAAACTTCTGTATTCGTTTTTAAGCAATTCAATAATCCGGACGTTGCCCGGATATATTCGCATTTTCTCACGGTCGCCATTCTCCCAACATGAATGATGTTCAAAACATAGTATATTTATATTTCTTGCATCATGCGCCATTTCGGGAAACGCTCCACGGGTCAATATATGCGAAGAATAAACGGCGGAATAATTCCGTAACGGCTTTAAACATTCCTCGCATCTGTGCGGCTTATGCTCCCAAACCCACCGGAAAAACCGTTGGTTGGCAACGGGAATGTCGCCACGTCCTAAAACGCAATGCCCGAACAATTCCCGTTGTAACTCAACACGCAACCGTATATCTAACCGAAAATTACGAATATCCAATAACGGCTCGTAACCACGTGCAACACAATATTCATATTCGCAACGCTCGGTCAACAATATTGGCTCCATTACATATTGTCTGTATCGTCCGCCGGGGCTGCCATTTCCGGGAACATATCATTTTCATTTTCGTTGTCTGCATCATTTACATAAACCAAATCGTTTGCCTCTCCATCAGCCCCGAACAACTCCAATTGGGCTTTCTTTCCCTCAAACAGAAATTCGTAAACCTCGTTTTCAATATCGCAAACAATGTTTTCCAACTCTTCCTCAAAACCGAACGTTTCAACGTTATATTTCATTCGTGGGGTATTAATCGCCGTTTTCTGATTATTGGAAACCGTAAACAATCCGGTCAATACAACGCCAACGTTATCATCCTGCCCGGACAAAGAAACGCCCCTAACCTCTATATTGTCCAAACATTCTTCCGCGAATTCGGCTGCAATATCTGTTTGTTTCTTTGTTGCTTTAAACTCCGGCGTTGCCATCATGGTTTTAAATGACGTTATGTTGAATACACGTCCCATAATCGGGCGCAAATCATTAAACAAATGACGCAAATCCGGGTGTATGTCTTTTGCACTCAATACATGGTATTTGTTCGTGTAACTCTCATTTCCGACAACTTCCGTTACTTCATAATGTACGTCTAACCCGCCATCTTTCAATAACTTTACTTTCGATAATGAAAACTTTTCCTTTGTAGGAATCGGCATAACATTTTGTTTTTTTTCGCTCATAATTTTTAATCTTTATTGTTTCCCGGTTCATCCGGGTCTGTTTCTTCTTGGAAATACTCGCACGGTTCATCATCAGCACAACGACCGGACAAACAACATACCGGATAATCCACGCAATCAATGCACATTTTTTTTTCGTTCATAATTTAAAAGTCTGTTTCATTTAACAATTTTGCAACCTTTGGGGGCAACCCGGTTGTTTCACAATCGAACGTCAAAACATCTTTCATAATGTCGTTTATCTCATTTCCTTTGCTGTCTTTCAATGTTACTTTTTTCATAATCAAATTTCATTTGGGTCTGCTATATATATATAATATTCTTCACTTGCAAGTTGTTTTAAAAAATCGATATGTTCTATCAATTCCGCATTGCTCAACTCTGATATTTTACGCAACCGGGTTTCATATTCCCCGGTTTCAATATTCGGTATTTGCTCATACATTACCGGGGACAACTCACGCAATCGGCGTTCGGTTTGTTCCTCTGTCAGACGCTCCCCGGCTTCCCAAATTCCGGTTCTGAATGTTGGTACAACGTAATTGAAATAATAACCTTTCAATGCCTCCGACGAACCGGGGGACGCAACGGTAAAACGGGCGATTATGCGGCTACCTTTGTGCATGGCAAAGAATTGGTTCAACTCTCCAAAATACATTTGTAAACCGCCGTTATTATTAATCATTCCCGTTGCTGTTATCTCTCTTTTCCTCATTGTCTTTCTTTTCTTGGTCAACCAATTGTTTCATTGTAATATTAAACGCTTCGCCGCCAACTTCCAATATAAACTTTCTTTCGCTGCTTGAATATCCCTGCAACTTCTTATCAATTGCATTTGCATACAATACCGTCATTTGTCCCGGTTCAAAAACTCCTCGTTCCTGCAAACGGTCTATCGGGTGCCGCTTCAATGGTGCGTTTGCGCTTATTCCGGCTTTTCTGCGGGTGTTTTCCAAATCGGAAATAATCACTTTCAGATTATTATAAAATTCGGGTGTTTTCAAAACGTCCGAAATTGTCATTTCTTTAACTTCCATATTGTTTTGTTTAAGGGACGCCGGGAAACCGACGCCCCGGTTAATTACTCGTTTTCTGTGTATTCCTCAATAATTAAATCCTGCTGTCCCCTTACAACACTTTCAATAAAACCTTGGAATCCCTCTTTTTTTGCCAAATCCAAAATTGCCTGCAATCTCTTTTGTCCCAAACTTTCGCCCCTCGCAATTCTGAATACCTTAACCGTTGGGTTACTTGCAATAATCAGTTTTGCGGCAACCTCCATTATTTGCGAATCTGAAACCTTTCCGGCGACAAATGGGACGTCATTTAATACTAACCCATCATCACTAAACGAAAGCCCGGAAATCGGCAATTTCGCCGACGAAATAAGTTTTTCACGCTCGGCGGATAATTCCTCAATTTCTGAATCCATCTTTTCCGCTTCTGATTTTTTGTCGTCTGCTTGTTTTTTCTTTGAAAGATAATCGGCAACCTTTGCAGCCTTTTTGTTGTGTTCCTCGGCTTTTCTCAACTGCTCGGATGTATCTAATTTTTCCAGGTTGTTTTCTTCATAATTAGCCAACCATTTTTCGGCATTTGCTTTTCGTACTTCATAATCTGCCTTTTCACTTTCTATTTGTGCAATAGCTTCTTTGTAAAGTTTTTCAGTTCTTTCTATCGCTTTTTTAGCTTCTTCAATGGCTTTTTCGTATGTCGCTTTTGCCGCTGCTAAACGTTCCGGAATTTCTTCCAACTGCTTTTTTCTTTGCTCCAAAGCCGAACGAACGGTTTTTGCTTTTTCTATCAATTGGGCGTTTTCGGCTTGTTCTTTCATCAGTTCCGTAATGTCCTTTGGTTTGGCATACGTTTTCAAATCCTGCGTTGTCAATCCCTGCCCGGCTGCATCTGATATTGATTTGTAGGTTTTCAAATCTCGGTTTACTCCGGTACGTTCTGTTTTAAGCCCGGCAACGGTTGTATCAATTTCGGCAATCCTTGTTCTTACTTCTTCCGGCAACAAAGACTTTACAACCTCAATTTGCTTTCTGCGTCCCTCGGCGGTTTCCGACCAACGGGAAAATTCCACGGCGTCAAAATCTGTATAACCGAAAATATTTTGCAACATAGAAACGTTATCACTTTTCATTCCGGTTGTCTTTGATTTAATTGATAACGTGCCACGTGGGTTTGCTTTTGTGAATTTCAATTCAACCTCGTATTCCTCTCCGTCGTCGCCGACAATCATTTTTGCAAAACCTTTGCTTTCTCCGTTCTTCAATACGGCGTCACGGTTCCCGGTCAACAAAGCCCCAATTGCTTTTAATACGGTTGATTTTCCCAACTCATTATCTCCGGTAATGAAATAAACGTTACCGTCGAAATCTGCGTTAAACTCTTTAATTACTTGGAAATTTACCAATTCTAATTTCTTAACTATCATTTTTGCTCTCGGTTTGTGCCGGGGTTTCCCCCGGCGGTTAATATTATTTTTTTGTTTCTCTCATTCTTTGGTATATCAATGTTTGCACCTTAACAAATGCGTCCCGGCTTTCTTTCGCTTCCTCAACCGTGCAATCAGCAATGAAATTTTCCAAACGCTTGTATAATTCGTTCAACTCTTTGTCGCTCATTGCGTGCCGGGTTGCTCCTACTTCATCAATAAACTTTCCCATCAGAAACCCGGTTTTAATTTCAATTGTTTCAAAACTTCTTTCAACTCTGAATCTGTGTAATTTTGCGCAATCTCTTTTGATACGCAATTGTGGTTCATAGCAATTGTTATCGCTCTTTCTCTGCTAATCTTAATTTGCTTTCTTTTAATCATAGCTTTATATTTTATCCGGGAACCCGCCCGGTCGGTTATTTATTGATACAATTCTTTATAATCTAAAATCGAACATATTTTATTTAATTTCATTTCATTTTTAGCATACTCAAATAAATCATTTCTATATATTGACGTAAATACTATTTCTTTCGTCTTTTTTTCTCTTATGAAATACAAATATTGTCCTCCACCATATACATTTTTTATCAATTCTAATATTATGTAATATTCTGTATCAACTAAATTTATTAATTCGTTTCTTGTTGATTTTTTGTTTGTTAATTCTTTATTTATCATATTATTAAAATTCACATTACCGGGAACCCGCCCTGTCGGTGCGTTGAACTTTCAACACTGCAAATATACCTATATTATTTTAATCTCCAAAAGTTTTTCTTTTTATTTTTCAAAAAAAAACAAAGAAGCCCGGCAATATTACATGCCGGGCATACCTTAAAACATTTTCAATTGTTTATCAAACATCTTTGCAATAACTGCATCAACTTCACTTTCTAATTTCTTGCAGGTCGCTAATATTTCCGGGCGACGCTGCGCAAAATATCTGCGTTGATTATGACGCATTTGTCGGATTAACTCGGCGAACTCTTCCAACGTTGTTTTTCCCGGATTTTCGATTTGCGGGGTTTTTTCTTCTTCCATGTATATTTTATCCATTTTGAAATTAAAATCGCTCTACGTGGCTAAAACAAACGTTCGTGCATGTTTCTTGGTAAATTCTGACGCACCCAACCGGGGTTGTTGCGCAAAATGTATCGTCCAAAGTGCATTATCAACGTGGCGTCGGCGTTCCACAATGTCGGTTTCAATTCCGGGTACAAATTCCCGGCAATCTCTTTGTATCTGCGTTTTCGCTCGCTCTTTTCCTCCTTTTTCCGGCTTATCTTTGCCCGCAACTTCAATTCGTTTTGCCATTTCATAGGATGCGCCATAACAAACGGAATGTCGCAAACTGAAATGATTGCTTTCAACTGCTCAAAGTTTGCCATCATCTTTTGTATTCGGTACAACTTTCCCATATTGACGCCATCGGCACCCGGCGTTATATCATCCGGGCGCACACTTAGTTTTTCAAGAAAAACAATTGGCGAACATATTGTTTTCAAATGATTCAAATAATCTCTTATGTCGTTTATATCCTCCGGCATTTTTATGGCGGTTATATTGTGGTTTGGTCGCCATGTTACAATACCGCCATTGCTTCCCGGGTCAATTCCCACTACTGCTGAAATTTTCATAATTAAAATAAAACTTGCTGTCTTTGAAACTCAATTAATCTTTTCTTTGCTTGTTCATAATAAACCGGGTCTTTTTCAATTATAGTTAAATCAAAGCCCAATTTATGTGCGGCTATTGCATGGCTCATACTTCCGCCGTGCGTGTCCAATATCCTTTGACCGGGTTCTGCAAAATTTTGTAATAGCCATTCATATAATATTATTGGTTTTTGTGTGGGGTGTATTTTTTTTTCTTTGAATGAACTTTTACCTTGTAAATTTCCATAATATCTATAATCAAAACATTTTGCAGGGCAATTAAAATTAGTCCACGCAAACTCACCATCTGAAAAGTTAGGAACCGGATTTTGTTTGTACCAAAATATAAAACATTGGCATGGAGGCAATTTATAATAATTTCCACCCCATATTATACATTTATTAGAAATTCTGAAAAGTTCGTCAAAATAAATATCATTTGGTATATCATTATCCCAATTCTTTTTTTCATGCTTTGACCTTGCAGGTTTTGCAGCGTAATCAATTCCGTATGGCGGGTCAACAATTGCCAAATCAAAAGATTTATCACTTTGGGATTGCATAAACTCCATGCAATCCCCGTTTATTAATGTTATGTTTCCACATTTTTCAATTTTCATCTTTATATCCTCCCGCTTTTGTAAAATAACCTATTACGCCAATTATAAAGCAAACAATAAATAGTTCCATATTTAAAACTTCATGTAGTTATCAACTTGCATTTCCTCGGAAATCATCCGGTCAAATGCTTTTATAATCTCCTTTTTCCGGGCAACCTCAAACGCCGTAAAATCAATTTCCGGGCTTTCGGTTCCTTTCCGGCGAACTTGAAACGCCGTATATTGGTTTATCATTCCACGGGCTACACGCTGCATATACCGGGCAAACGCTTCTTTGCGGTCGTCCTCTTTAACTTGTACATCATCAGTCAACCCGCATTTTTGCAACCATTCATACAAAAACATATCATCAGTTAGCCCCAATATTAATTTCCCGGTGTATTTGTAGCAAAGGAAAATATAACGGTTCCGCCATTGTCTTTGTATCTCAAATCTCCGGATTTGCTCCGGCGAAATTTCATTGTTTTTTTCCGGTATAGCTTTGTATGCTTTGTCAATTACATCTGTCTGCTTTTGCTTGTATGCTTTCAGAATCTTTGCAAAGTAATCGGCGTTGAACTGTTGATAATGGTTTTTGTCCGGATTCCCTTGTTTATCTTTCGGCAAATATTCGTCTAACTCTCCGGTCGTCGCCAATTCAAAAGCCATCTTAATATCAGCCAACGTCATATCTGAGTAATAACGTTTCAGAATATCCAACAACCGGGATTGTATATAATTCCAATCATTTTCATTCTGTGGTATTATATAACCAACGTCTATTGCTATACGCTTAAACAGTAACGAAAGATTTTCAACTAATTTTGCATCGTCAATTTCCGCAATTGGTGTTTTTGTTGACGCTGCGAAAACATATTTTTCAACTGGGTTTAATGCTTTGGCAACCTCCGGCAATTGCACCATTCTACGGCGTACTTCAATGGCTTTTGTTCCGGGCTTGGTATTATATATTTCTAACGCCGTATTTTCTTTTTTTTCAATTGCTCCCATATCAATCAAAATCATTGTTTAAATACTTCATCATATCCGCAATTTCTTTGCTGCTTTGCTGCTCTGTCTTTACGGAACGTTTCATTTTTTCCCATTTTTCGTATTTTTCGGGGGTTGAATCATATTCTAACGCCGCCCAACCTTTTGAAATGCTTTCTTTTATCAGAATCAGCGCAAATTCTTCCGGGTATTTACTCAAACCATTTAAGTTTGCTTGTATCGCTGAAAAACTCTTTTGCGACGTTCTCCATTTCGGTTGACACATCAAAATATAAAAGTTCCGTTTAAATTCATCGCTATCAAATGGGAATACAAGTTTTGCAAAGTAATTATCAACTTTATCAATTACTTGTTTTCTGACGTCCAACAATTCCGGGGTAAACCCATAAACAATACTTGCTTTTACTGTTTTTTCTTCGTTGAAAAAATCGGCTTGTGAAAATCCGGACGGATTTTCTTTAGATGCTTTAGCATCTTTCTTTATATTATTATTTATATTATTATTTATATTATTATTTACGGTGCTGTTTTGATACCCGACTACGGTGCTGTTTTGATACCCGACGGTGCTGTTTTGATACCCGACTACGGTGCTGTTTTGATACCCGGCTACGGTGCTGTTTTGTAACTCGGCACATTCAAAGTTGAGTCTATAATAACATCTTTTCGTTTTGTTATTGACAAACATTTCTTTCTTTTCCAAAATTCCTTTTTCTGTCAGACTTTTAAGACTGCGCAAAACGTTTTTATCAGTAATTCCCGCCCATTCTGCAATATATTCGGTCTTTCCCATAAACCACGAATTGCCATCCTGCGAATACCCATAAATAAGGGCTGTTATTATCAACTCACTACCTTTCAAATCTAAACGGGTACGTAAAAATCCGGGAATTGTTATGTAATTATTTTCTTTCATTTTCTTTGCTGTTTAAATATTCAACCATTGAAATATAATCATCAACAACGTTTTTACATATCCATTTTTTCCCTTGATATGAAAATAGTTTTTGATTTACCCCGTTTGCCGCATTATATGCTTGTATAATACTTTCCAAATCATAATTATTGCAAACCTCACGCAATCGGTAAATTGCTTGCCCAAATGTATAAACATTAAACAATCTTTGCCCGTCCGATCTAATATCCGAAATCATGCTATTAGCCAATATTTCGGCTTCTTCTTTGTCGTCAACTTGGAAAAGAATTAAATGTGTTTTATCGGGTATCTTTGCCGCTATCAAATACGGGTTCTTTGTTATTCCTACCCTCAAAATGTCATTTGAAACATCATTGCACAACCAATAAACGTGCAATTGTCTTGGTACAATGTTAAAATCTAACTTTGCGTACCCTTTTTGTAAATACTCGTTGTATTTCATAATTAAAAAAGAAAAGCCCCAATTAGAGCCGTTACACATCTAAAAGGGGCTTTGTAGCTAATTAGCAAATATCTTTCAATCGGTAACGGTCGATTGTTTTACGCCACAAATATAATACTTTATTTTTATTCCAACAACTGTACGGGCTTAAATGCTTCTTTTACCGCAAACAAATTTCCCTCACTTTCGTTTGGAACAATCGTAACAACCGGATAACGGGAACGGTCGCCGGGCTTTTGAGAAACTGCAAATTGTACGTTCATATCAAAGATAATTCCTTTGACGAACTTCTTTTCTTCCAATATGGCGTCGAATGTATCACGGATATTGGGTATTGTTGACGCTGTTCCCTTTGTCGTAAACTGCCAAACCCCGCCAACGCCACGCACCAACGGAATAATGAAAGTTACGGTTAACGTTACAATCCATCCGTCCCCGCCATTCTTTACGGCACGGTTTGGGTGCTTTTCCGCAACCCCTGCCATCAAATTAGGATAATCCTTTGTACTGTATTGTGCATATTGTTTCCCGTTCCACACAAAGAACGTTTCCCCATCGCCGTATGCTATGCGTCGCCCGTCGTCGTCCCGGTATTCGTACATTTCGTTACATACCTTTTCCGGGCAATCATCCGGGAAAATTATTTGAATAGTTTGCGGCTTTTCGCCGTATGCTTTGGTAAACAATCCGGCATACTTTCCATTAGCAATAAAATAGTCAACACTTTTTGGATATTCTTTTCCGTTGGTTGCTTTCTCCTTATACCCTACTTTGATAAACCCCACACGTGGCAAAACAACACGTTGTATGCCGGTGGTTGGTCTGTTTATGTTTATACGTCCTTTCATAATCAAATATCAATATCAGTATTCAACAAATCTTTCTTTGTCACGGGTTCCGGCTTTTTAGGCTGTTTTCCTTCGATTTTAGCCACTTTTTCTTTTTTTGGTGTAATTGTACGTTTTGCGGTTTTCTTTTCCTTGACGGGCTTGTTTCCCGTCGTTTTTGCCGTTTTTCGTGTGGTTCTCTTTACGGTCTTGGTTTTCTTTTCCTCCGGTTCCGGTTGTGGTTCGGGTTCCGGCTGTGGTTCGGGTTCCGGGTCTTTCTTCAAATCCTCAACGGTAACGGCTTTTTCCGGTTCCGGTTTTTTCTTTTCCGCCGGGGCTTTGCTTTTAACAAGTTCCGCCAACGTCAGCGAAACAATATTGTTTGTCAAATCCGGTTCGTTATCCAATGATATTTCCCCGGAAACCGCCGTAAATGTATTATCCCGTTTTTCGTCCTCAATTGCTGCCAACTCCAAAAGATACGGGATTTTCTTTGCGTTTGGGCTGTCGGTTTGGTCTTTCAAATTGTACGTCGGTTTCTTTCGCCAATCTTTCGGGCTGAAATTGAAAACACGGTCAATCGGAATATCCGGGAAATTTTCGTTCCACATCATCGCATATAAATGCAACTGAATTTCCGCTTCTTCGTAAAATCCTTTGCGCCCGCTTTTGAAATCCACAATTGCGTTTATATATTCTTTTGAACCGGGCTTTGATAACATCGTACACGGTAAATCAATCATTCCGGCGTAATTATGAACGGGGTGTACCAACGCAATTTCCACGGCTAACGGTTTAACGTCATAATCCAAAACAAATTGCGCAAATGCCAATATATCCTTTTTGAAATCATCAGCGTAATAAATGAAATCGGCGGGCAATTTGTTGTTATCAATATAATCTTTCAATTTGGCTTTCAATCCGTCCAAATCATAAACCCGGTTAATTATAAGTTCCTCAAATTGGGCGTGCATAAATGTACCATACGCCGCCCGTTCTGCTTTGTATCGTTCCGCCTCGTCAATACCTTTGTCGGCAATCCATTTAATCAGAAATTCCGATTTTGGCATTGTCTGCGATAATATGGTTGTAACTGACGGATAAAATTCCGGGGTTCCGTTGTCGTCAAACTTGTAATAATATCGGTGTCCTTTGCTGTTTAGCTGCCATACTTTATACGGCGGTTCAATCAACGCACCATCAAAAAACATTGCTGTCATTTCCTCAACCGTCATGCCCGGCACAATTTCAAAAGCCCCGGCGGGCTGTTCTATTTCGACGGAATCCAATCCGGGGACAATCTGTTGTTCATCGTTTATTTCCGGGAATTTATCGGCGGGCAATTGTCCCATTGCTTCCGCCAACTTCTTAACCGCATTTACTGCGTTACCCATTGTGTTTGCAATACTTTTTTCCGGGTTTTCCGGCTGTTTCTTTTTCGCTCTCATGTTATTTGCTCTTTAATTCGTTAAACAATACATAAACCATTAATCCACACATTGCAGAAAACAAAAAATGGATATAATTCCAAAATCCGGCAATAAAACATATTACTCCGAAAATGCTAAATATCATTGCAAAAACCTTTGCTTGCCACGCATCGGAAAAGAAAACATCAACCATCTTTTCCATTTTTTCGATAAACTTCTTTTTCATGGTTTTAATCCTCCATTCCAAACAGATAATCGGCGGAACAACCGCACATTTCGCAAATTATTACTACCCATTCCGGGACAATCCGTTTGGTCGTGCCGTTACATAAATTCGTCATGTTTACCTGTTGTGCGCTCTCGCTTGCACCCTCAAAAAGACGGGCGGCAATGTCTTTTTTCAAAACCTTTTTCCCGTTCGCCTCGGAACGGGCGATTGCTTCGTTTACTCTTAATCTCAATGCCATAACTTTAATTTTTATTGTTAATAACTCGGTTCGTTACTCTCTTTGTATCCGCAATGCGTACACGTTGTTTCCTCCCAAATTGGGGTATATTCCGGGGGCGTAATATATCCGTCCCCGCCTGTTTGCTTATATTCGCCGTCCGTAACCTCCATTTCGCCGCCACACTCCGGGCAATCCCCGTCGCCAATCAACACACATTCCAATAATGCGTCCAAATGTACCGATTTTACAACGTTGATACCAATTGCACGTATAACCCCGGCAATCTCAACAACGGTAATATCCCGTTCGTAACAATCGGAAATTGGGCAACCCCAATTGTCCGGCGTTTCCTCAATTATTTTTTTATTGAGTAATTCCGAAACGATAATGTCGGATACCTGTTTGGCGGGTTTCCCGGAAAGGGTCGCCAACTCGTTTAATTCTTTGCTTTCTTTTACTCTCATATCTTTGCCGGGTATTCCCCCCGGTAGGTTTTATTTTTCTTCTTTATACAAAATTCCCTTATATGGTTTCCCGGTATCGACACTCTTTTTTATCAAATGTCTGTACATACCCCGATTTTCCGCATCTATATAATTGTCAAAACGAACACATTCTTTCCCGTCCGCTCCATATCCGACTATTTGGCAATTATATTTAATTTTATTTCGCCTTGCGGGTTTATAGTTCATATTTTCCTTTTGCGTACACCAACGTAAATTGTCTGCAAAATTATGATACTTAACCCCGTCGATATGGTCAACGTATGGTTTGTTTTCCGGGTTCGGGATGAAAGCCGCCGCGACTAATCGGCTAATTTGAAACTTCGTATTTACTCTGTTTTTTGATAAAGTAACACATAAACCGGACGTTGCGGGTTTACAAGGCGTCAAAATTATATTGCTATCTAATGACTTTATACGCCCGTAATTGCTTACTTCATATAACTCCTCATAGTCTTTTATTTCTTTCCAAATTTCCATACTACTAATTTTATTCTGCAAATAAATATATTATTTTTGGTTTTGCAAATGCAATAGTATTTTATTTATCTATTTTCCAAAAATATATCTTTGTTTCTAAAATCATTTTTGCGAGGTGCGTTGGATAATCGGATTTTTAATCTACCTTTGCAATACCGCATCAACCAAATATCGCTCTCGGTTACTGCGTAAAATTCCCCCGGTGTATATTGATTTATGACGCCGGGGGGCTTTTTATTTCTTACTCTGATAATACAACCATTTGTAAATTCCGCCGTAATATCCGGTTTCCAATGCTGCTTTTCGTATGGTCTTTGCGTCGTACTCGCCAAATGTTACGTACTCATATATTGACGGGTTTTCATGCAACGCAAATTCAAATGTTATGTCAATATATGCGTCGCCGACCTTGTTAAACGCATGGCCAATCGGTATTGGGACGTTTGTTTTTCCCTCACAATAAAGAATCCGTTCCGGGAACGCCTCGCAAAGTAAATGGGAATTTCGATAACATTGTTTAGGCTGCGGCTTAATTACATGCTGTATATATTCCAATTCGTAATCCTCCAATACATCAGCCGCCGGAACAATTTTAACGGGCTTTGCAGCATTAAACAAGTCTACAAAATACGCTTTTTGTCTTTCGTGTATAGGTAATTCCAACATCATTTCAATTTCTTTTATTATTATACTTTCCATACAATTTGTTATTCCGTCCATTCCTCAATATACATTTCATACGCTTCTTGGCAACAACGCCCCTCACAACTTATATATCCATTTGGGACGCCGTGGGTTCCTTTTTCGCCATCATCCAAAGGACAATATAAACACAAATCGTCGCTTAAATCATCAACGTTGTTTATTGTTTTCATATCATTTGTTTTTTTTGCCGGGGAAATCCCCGGCGTTGGTTATGCAATACGAATTAAATTAGCTTTTTTGAAACATCTGTATTCCTGCTTTTCTGTATCGAAATACGTTTGTACCGTGTCGGCGGGTTTCCGGGTTCCGGTTGTTGCCGGAATTGTTTCCGGGTTTGTGGTTCCGTATGCCTCACGCAATGAACCGTCTATTTTCTGAAAATATAATTTTACTATTCGCTTTTTCATTTCGGCTTTTAGCTTCATGTTTAACCATGCACATTTTAAAGCCTCTGAAAGTTTGTAACCATTGCGTTTTACGAATTGCCACGCCAATTTGAAAATCTCACTTAATTTGTTTCTTTTTTCTGAACTCATACGAATTTGTATTTGGTTCCGGGAACCCGCCCGGTCGGATATTATTTAACATATAAACTTATCTTTATTCCTCTGCGCAATTTGCAAACGGTTTTATCATCGGTGCCATTAAATGCACGGCGCAACATTTTGTTTGCCATTCCAACGCCAATCAATTCAATCAATCCTTTAACGCCTACCAACTTGTTAACCTTTTTACCGTCAACAATACCGTTGATTTTAATGCGGAAATTGCGATTAATTTCTTTTGTTGTGTATAATAAACCGTTGTAAATTGTTGTTGCCATTTTGATTTTCTTTTAATTGTTCGGGGTAAACGCCCCGTCGTTGTTGTTTGACAATGCAAATATACAACCTTTGTTTTAATTACCAAAAGAATTTCTTTTTATTTTATGTTGATTTTATAAAAATTTCTGTTTTTGGTTCAAAAGATAGTTATTTTGGGCGAATTTTCGATTTAAGCCACTTTTTCGGGCGAAACGTGTAATTTATCCATCCGGGAAAGAAAAGCCCGCCACGGGGCTAAAAATGGGCAAAACGAAAAAAGCCGGGGGTAACCCGGCTAATCATTGAAAACAATCTTTATTTATATGGTCAAATGTAATTCGATACAAAGATAGTTATTTTTCGATTGTTATAACCTCAAACCCGGTAATTTTTGTATGTGGATTTTTTGAAACAATATCAAATTCACGGTTTTTTATCCGTTTTGTTTTCCATAAAAAACCTAACCAACGCTTATATTGCACAGTTTCCGTTATTAAAAGGCTATCCCGTGTTATAATTTTGCCCGAAAACGTATTATTTTTAATACATCCGTCAAAATCAACCCATTTGTCGGAATACTCAATACAACGTAATACAGTCGTAACCGTATCGCCGGGCAAATATACAACACTATCCCGGACGTTTGCCCGTAATTCGTTTATCGTTTCCATTTGCGCCGTCGTAACCCTTTGCAAATCCCGGTTCTTTGCCTGCAACGATTTGATTAACGCCGCATCGTCCGCCCGGTATTTCTTATATTCGGATAATGTCAACTCCAAATTGCCGACTTTCGCCACGTTCAAACTATCCTTTGTTTTGTAGGTGCGGACGTCCTGCAACAACGTTTCGGTATTGCTACGGTATTTATCCCGTTCGGCGGTCAATCGCTTAATACGGCTTTGTTGTACCCAAAAGGCGGCGGCAACCGCCATAATGATTGCCGCCAATATTAGATATTTTTTCATGCCGTTGCGGATTGAATGGTTATGTATGTCTTTTCCTGTAACAACGCCCGAACATTGCCCCAACTACTATTATTATTTATGTTGTTGTTTACATCGGGATGCACGGTTATTGTTATTGTGCCGCTTCCGGGTTGGATGCTGTTTTCAATCAAATGTTCTATCGTTTCGACGCTCAATTGCGCACAATCCGATAAATCAATGTTTGAGGAAAGCCCGGACAATTTGACCGTATGCAAAACGGCGCATCCTTTGAACGCATCCGTTAAGGGAACATTTGAGGCAATTTTTAATATCCCCGTTATTTGTTCCAACCGGGAACAACCATAAAACGCACTTGCCAAAGTCACAACGGATAATTCAACGGCGTTAAGGTCTATAAATATTGTCTTTTCTGCCTTATAAAATGCGCTATGCAATTTAAACCCGGCGAATCCCTCAAACCACGGCGGGCAACAAATATATTCCGCAATCGCATACGCCCACATTGCCGTATAATCGGCGTCGTTGCTTACTTTGTTGTATTCCTCGGTCGTCAACATCATTTGCCCCGGCGTTAATTGTGCGCTAACCGTGCCAATTTGAACCGTAAATTGATTGTTTACGGGGTCGTATGTTGCGCCGAACATTTCATTATATCCCGTAATTTCCGCCTCGGTAACGCTTGCAATGCTTTTTACTTCGTCGTCGTGTTCAAAATACGACGTTCCGGTTTCCTTTGAAAGATAAAGTTTGTACGACCCATCCGGGGCGATTGATTGCCCCGTTATCGTTGTGCCGTTTATTTCCAAATAAGTAAACCCAATTAGGGCGTCGCCGTCTTGGATAAATAACCGGGCTTTTGCCTTTTCCTCGGTTACGTTGTCGATATACTCGTTAATTGTTTGTTGGTCGGTTGTAATATCGTAACGGGTTGCGGTTCCCTCTTTATTTCCAACCTCTGCAATTGATACTACAATAGGCACAACGCCCGTTTCCGGGTCTGCAAACATTTTGTCCGCCATCGCATAAAGCAACGGCGCAATTGCTATTGCACCCTGCGAACCTTGACTTTTAACCATGTTCGCAATATACGCTTTCATTTCTTCGTATGTCATTGTATAAAACATTTATAGGTTAATATATTCTTTTTGTGCATCAAAACACGGGCATTCTTTTATGAACTCCCACGGCTCAATAATGCCATCGCCGTTCAAATCCGGGGAATAATCCCGGTGTCCCTTAATCGTTGCATCCGGAAACATAACAACTAACCGCATAAGCAACCATAATAACGCCTCCTTTTGTTCCGGTGTGCGTGTGTCGGCGGCTTTGCCGTTGGCATCCAATCCCCCAACGTAACAAATACCAATCGACCGGGAATTTTGCCCGGAAACGTGCGCCCCTATTTCAGAAAGAAAACGCCCGGTTTCAATCGTCCCGTCCGGTAATACAACAAAGTGATAACCGCAAATTCGCCCGCTTTGGGGTTGCTTCTTAAATCCCCGTTCTTTGTGCCAACCGTCGATAATATCAACGTTGACTTTTGCGCCGGGCTTGGTTGCGGTGCAATGTACAATCAAATCCGTAATCGTCCGGGTTGTTTTTTGTTCCTCCAAATACTTTAAAATCTCTGTTTGGTTCATTGTTCGCCCTCCTTTTCTTTATCGTTAATAATATCGTCATCGGTTTCCTTTTGGAAACGCTCGATTATTGGTTGCCAATAAGACGGCAACGCCCGTGTAAATTCCAACCGGATAACATGGTATATTATCCGTAAGGCTATTTTCTTCGGGTATGCCTTAATTAAGTTGCGAAACGCATTTTGCAAATATACATACATGAACACGTATGTAAGCGACTTAATAACAATCATTGCCGCCCCGTCGTCGCCACATTGCAACATAACGGAATAAATGACGTGTATAATAACGACGTACAAAAGCAATTCCGCCAATGCGTTCTTAAACTTATGGAACGAAAATCGTTTGCAATTCCTTATCGCCACGCCGTCCGCCCTCATTCCCGCCCAAATGTTGAACGCAAACATAATAACTAACGCATACATAAACCCCGCCGTCGGGGTCAGATATGCAAATAACGGGCTTGCGGTCGTGGCGAATATCATACGCCATTGTTCCCAACTAAAAATTTTATCCATATCGTCCATAAATAAAGAGTTAAGGGGCGGCGGTAAACCGCCCCCGTTTTGGTTATTGCTTTATAATCTCGCACAACATAAATTCCGTGCGGTTGTCAACCGCCGTGGTTGTTCCGTTAATAATGTTACGCTCTTGCATCATTTAAGTAAATGAAAATGGGGACGGGCGCACCCGCCCCCGGTTAATTATTCTACCAATGCGGCGTTATTTACTATCACGTTGCCACTTTTTGCGGTTGGGCTTCCGCTATCCGTGCAATTGTTCAATTCAATACGGGCGTTCGTTCCGCACAAATACCCATATCGGTCAGCAGGGTGGAAAGATCCACCACCCGCTCCTCCAGCAGACCGGCAACACCGTTGCACATACCGTACACGATGTCTGCGCCGCGGTTCTTGCAGCTTTCAAAGACACCCGCCAGACTGGCATTGATGACAGAGGTGGGGCCGCCGGACTGACCGACAATTGCGTTTTTTCCCATGATGATTTCTCCTTTTTTGTTTTTTCTGTTTCGGCTATAAAAACGTGCAGTCACACGAAAACAGACGCGGAAGGGAAAGGCAGATCACAGACGGATGTGGCGGGGGGTACCGTTCACATAAACGGGGGTCACCTCATCCAGAATCAGCGGACGGGCGTACTCCTCAAAGGCTTCGGTCACCTGCATCCCGTCCGAGGTGATCCATTCCAGCGGGACCTTCTTTTCCAGATTTGCCACCTGCTGCACATCCACAGACTCGGTGATGCACTGATACGGGTAGTTGGAGA